>JACCEA011974525.1_pt1 | contig 11937 bp, 9 predicted proteins | sample 7449851 | NCBI WGS metagenome assembly JACCEA01 (sample SAMN15323453, study PRJNA562643) | freshwater metagenome | isolation source: river surface water | place: USA:Blue River Watershed | collected 2017-08-18 | reverse complement strand
AGGTCGAAGACACAATCCCATCGTCATGCGTCAAACCACAGCATAAAGAAATTAATCTACCCTCGGACGTAAACACATTGTGTTAGCCATATTATCACATCACGGAAAGAGATATTGATACAGCAAAAATAATTAAAAATACTGTCATCAATAACATAACGATAAGCAAAAAACAACTCGGATTCCAGCACAAACTAAAATGTAGTTACCAATATTTTTTTTGCATACAAACTAAGGCATAAAGTAAATTCAACAGCATGGGAGTTATCCAATAATACGAAAGACAATTGACAATCGATTTGGAAACAATATCCAAGCACAAATAATGGACAATGCAAACAGAGGAAGACAAAGTTTAAAAAAAAAAGGAAATTATCAATAATCATTTTGGAAATAAAATAATATGCAAGAAGTTGCCATCAGAAAACGAACCCAGTTTAGATTTTATCCATTTCAATTTCAACACTTTGATTGGTTTTCTCTTCTTCCTTTAAAATGCTCTTCTTTTGACATAAACCAAAGAAACAAAAACCGATCAATGCGGCAATACAACAACAGCAAACAACACCACCAACAACAATACCAACAATAGCACCAGTGGCGAGGGTAACAACAAAATCATCATCCCAAAACCAATCCCAAGTAAAAGTGAAAACACCAAAGGCATTCGTGGTAGAAAAGACCATGCTTTGAGCAGTCCAAGTAGATCCCGAATTGGTTGATCTTAATACAGGACCAGAGTAAGCGACTAGAGTTACCTGTTGACCAGTGGAATCACAAGCGATACCATTGTAGTTCCAAACAGGAACCGAAGTCAATTTCGCCCAAGTAGAACCATAGTTGAATGAAGCATAGACCACACCAGTACTACTGGCAACATACATACTTTGACCGCTGGATGAGACAGCACATGAGGTCCATGATGACGATGAAGTTGAAGCAAGATTCCAAGATGATCCATAGTCATTCGAATAATAAACAACCGTAGTTGATGCCGCAACAAGATTCTTACCGGTAGAATCAGAAGAGACAGAAGTCCAATAATAATTCATGCTACCAGTACTGGATTGCGACCAAGTAGAACCATAATCACTTGATACGAAGATTGCTCCACCTTAAAAAAGTTAGCAGCATTAATCAAAATAACTCAAAGCGATCATAATATTTATAAACTTACTTGATGCACCAGGAGCTGTTCCTGTGGAAATTTGATATTTTCCAGAATAACTCATTGCCATACTTACCCAATAATAAACAACCGAATTTGATACTTTCCATGTTTTACCATAATTACTGGAAACATAAATATTATCATCATACATCGCAGCGGACATATACTGACCAGTTGATGAAATAGCAGCAGTGCTTATAGACAAAAAGGATGATGTATCGAAACCGATGTAATAAGAATTCCATGTTTGTCCATAATCAGATGTTATATATGCATAACCACCAGCATTAGTTGCCATAATCATGTGTTGACATGATGAATCACATGCAATAACGGGTGAATCCATATCATTATATCCAGTTTGTAACCATGTTGAGCCACTATTTGTTGTCATAAATCCAAAGTATAGTGCGGTGGCAAAAATTGTTTGACCATTTTGACTCATGGCAACACCAGCCCAATTGTAGTGATTTGGAGTCCAAGTATTGCCACTGTTAGTAGTTTGATAAATCGAGCCTTCTGATGATACAGCAACGACTGTATTACCAGAAGATGAGACAGCAACTGCATTGTAATCAACAGGTGGGGCTTGAGTCAAAGTCATACTAGCACCATAATTGGAAGAAGAATAAATTCCATAATATGATGATATAACATATAGATATTGCCCAGTTGAACTCATAACAACACTATCAGGATAATAATAACCTGAACTTGATGTTGTAAGAGTCCATGAACCGTCGGCACCATAATTATTTGATACATAGAGGTAATCAAAATTTGCGACAGCAACATATTGTCCATTAGTATTAGTTGCGACAAAATCCAGCGATGCGATACCAGGGTTTAATATTGTCCAAGTGGAACCAGATGTAGAATGCTTATACATTGTATTAGTTGATATAGCATAGACAGTAGAACCATCCAGCGATACAGTGACAGCTTGGTAAGTAACAGTTGGTGAAGTTGACTTTGAAAATGAAGAAAGATAATTTGAGGAGCTGTACAATGGAGAATTGGTGTAAGCTGCCACCGCGTAGGCATATTGACCATTTCCACTAATTCCAACCGATCCGTAATCTGAAAAAGTGGGAGGTGTTGAGACTGATGCGGAAGAGAAGGTAGTTCCGTGATTGGTAGAAACATACAATCCAAAAAAACAGCCCATTATCATGTATTGCGGAGAAGAGGAGGCGATCGCAATACTTCCTGAATCATAAATAGGCGTGGTTGCCATTGCATAAGTCTTTCCGTAGTTGGAAGATACATAAGCACCGCTTTCAGTCAAAACAGCTACATATTGTCCCGTTCCACTGGTAGCAACAGCATTGAAGTCAGCATTCCAAGAAGATCCATTGTACGTAGTGGTAGCGGTAAGATCAATCTTCGGGGTATGAGCACTTGGGAGCGAATGCTTTCTCTTTTGTTTGTTAATTTTTTCGCGCTTTTCACGGGAAGGTTTGCTCAACAAGACCTGGTTGTGCGGCTGTTGTTGAAATCTCATAACATGGGCAGACATGCTCATCGCTGAACCATCGTTGAAAACAGATGGTAGGCCGATAACAGCTTGTTGAATAGAAGCCAGTGCTGTACGAATCATATTGAACGTGAGTGCACAAATCACGAATTCAGGGTTTAGCAATTAAAAATCCTAGCTGTTGTTCTCAGAAAATACCACAAACAATAATTTGAGAAAAAGTCCACTTTAGTTTTGATGAATCTCATACTTTAGTATACCATTTATCATAATATGTGAGTTAGCACAAAACCGATAAAAAAAACAAGCCGTTTGCTGCCAAATCTGAGCTTCAAAAATATGATAGCATCTTTGTAAAAAACAAATTAGCATCTTTGTCGGCTTGTAAAACATGATTCGTGCAGCGATAGCGTCATTTTAACAAGCATCTGGTGCTCTGTTGATATCAACTGACAACAATGCTCATCTTGGACTTGGAATGTCTGTGCATGCGTTGCACCAACAACAACATCAACGTAACAGAAATCCAAAAAAGTTGTTCTGACCAAGCCATCGATCGAAAGAATGGAAAAGAAGAGAGAGAACTTTCTCTCCAACAATATTGGCCCAACTATTGATCTCATGGCTACAACTTCATTCAACGCCTCATCCCTTCAAGGTGTTTTTTCTGGTGTGGCGATCAGTGGATCTGGTCAATATGTTGCAACCGTCGCGAGCAACGCGGTTTATGTATCTTCCAGCTATGGAAAGTCATATTCCATTTCTTCTGTACCATGCAGTTCCTATAGTGATTCCAATATTGCTGTTGCTCCATCAGCTCCTCAGTACATGATGATTGGTTCCACCAATGGCCTCTATGTCTCCACTAGCTATGGTACCACCTTTTCCTCCGCTTCTGTTACTTCCGCACCATCCTCTGCTCAATGGGGTGCTGTCGCCATAAGTGGAAATGGTCAATATGCTTATGTTGCTGTTGCCAACTCGGGATATTCGTTGTATTCTTCCTCGAATTATCTCACTTCCTTTGCTGCAACTAATTCGCCAGCGATTACTGGTCAATACCTTTCAATGGCTGTCTCCACAGACGGTACTTTGGTCTATGCCATCACCGGACTGTATTTATACAAGCACTCTACTACTGGAACAACTTGGACTACATTAACCCATGGTTCAAGTGGATACTCTTCTGTTGCCACAAGTAATAATGGCCAATACGTTGCAGTGTTGGATGCTTATGGTGAAAATCTCTATGTCTTCAACTACTATGGCAATTCAGGAACATGGACAGTAAGCACTTCACTCATCTATGGTGACTTTTCTTGTGTCAGTATGAGTTCATCTGGTCAGAATATCTACATTGCGGCAAAGGGCACGTCAGTGTATGCTTCTACTGACTATGGTGCCACTATTTACATGACTCAAGCCCCACCAGTCGAGTATCAATCCATTGCCACTACTACCTCGGGAACTACTGTTGTTGCTGTTTCAAGTGAAGGTTCAGTCTATCAAACCACGAATAGTGGTAGTACTTGGACTCCCAATCATTATGATTGGTTGGATGTTGCCATGAGTCAAGATGGACAAACTACCTTCGCTCTCGCTGGTTTTTCCAATTATGGTTTTGCTTCCATGAGTACTAATAATGGCGCAACCTGGTTGCAAACAGGTTATACCACTTATTATATTGCGTATACAACTGTTGCTTGTGATGCTACTTGTACTTGTATGGTCGTGTCAGATGATGTTGGTGCATATTTGTATGTGACGTCAAACTCTGGAATGTATTGGGATTCAATCTATGTTGGTTCTGAGACTGTTGACTATGATTATCCCATGCCTGCATTAGCACCGGCCAATACATGTCTGCTGGTATGATTGGTAGCTACATCTATACTTCCACTAACTATGGTCAAACTTGGAAAGCTTCTACTTCTACTAAACAATATTGGGTTGGTTTAGCGATGAGTTCTTCGGGTCAGAATCAAGTTGCCGTTGTTGGGCCTAATACATACTCTACAGGTAAGTTATTCATAATGATGACAAGTATCGAATATTTGAATAATTGTTTCATGTTGTAGGTGGGTACATCTACTTGTCTAATAATTATGGTACTATGTTAAGTCAATCGGTTTATGTTTCGACTAATTCTGGTGCATCTTGGAGTTCGGTTACTATTGTATCTGCTCCATGGGTATCTTGTACAATCTCTTCCGCTGGTACTTACATGTATGTTGTAAGTAGCAGATTAGTTTATGCATCGATTACCTCTGGTTCTACTTGGTATAAACTGACTTCTGCACCCGTTTGGAACTATAAAGCAATTGCTTCTGATTCTACTGGTCAATATTTGACTCTTGTTGCCTTTTCTGGCCCTGTCTTGAAGTCTTCTGACTATGGTACAACGTGGACCACACAAAATATTGTGTTCTCTACTACCAATGATTTTGGTATATTTGGTTGGTTTTGGGATGATGATATTGTTGAAACTTTAGCCACTGGTGCTATTGTTGGTATTGTGATTGGTAGTTGTGCATTCTGTTGTTGTATTGCTCTATTGATTGGGTTTTGTTTCTTTGGATTATGTCAAAAGAAAAGTATTTTACAAGAAGAAGAGAAAGCCAGCCAACCTGTTGAGATTCAAATGGACAAGATTTAAACAACTTAACTGTTCATTAGGTATGATTCTTTACATTGCTGATGTTCTGACCTTTTTCTATTACACTGTAGTTATTTTTTGCGCTAATTTCCCTTTTGATTTGTTGAATAACACAGTGACTAGTTTTTTGCTCTCCGTAATATTATCACACACTTAGTTTTTGCTTCTTTGTTTTATTTGCAATTAGAACATAAATTGACACACGTTCATTACTATCGTGTTGTTTCTTACTTCTTTCTGCTGAATGTAAAAGTTTTATTCTATTTTACGCACGTAAGCGTCGCATGGGTCTACAAGCAAACATGATTGTCCTCTTGTTATTGTGTAGCCTTATGAAAGAGTTGTTTTCATTGTTCTGTAATTCTTAATTTGAAAAAAGAGCAACATGAATATTCACTGTTTTAGATTTTTTGTTTATTAGATGCCAAAAATTGTTTAAAATATTATTTTTAGTTATTATGAAAACTATATCTATATAGCAAGGGTATGTGAGGAATCGAAAACTTTTCTATGTAGTAAATCAAAAATAAAGGGCATACCGTCAGGCAATGAACATTTTGAAAGTTTTATTCAACAAAACGTTACCACAAAAAGAAAAAAATCAGAGAATAAAATTAAAAGGGTTTGCTCACGGCGCATTATAGATTTAAAAAGGGAAAAACGGTTTGGAAAGTTATACTTTATCCATTTGCAATCCGTTGTTAAGTGGACTGACTGGATCACCAATTTGTAGCATACTCTTCTTTTTAGACATTCCAAAGACACAATATCCAATCAATGCAGCAATGCAACAACAAAATACTACCGCACCAACTGCAATACCAATGATGGCTCCAATGGATAATGCAGTATTGGAATCATCGCTGGTGTTCCAATCGAATGTACCAAAGTCATTGGTAGTCGAAAAGACAGCATCTTGTTCATTCCAAGTTCCTCCATAGTCAATGGATCTCAAGATTGGACCAGACAAGGCAACAAGTGTCAAGTATTGACCAGTAGAATCCGATGCAATCGCTTTGTACGTCCATACGGGAGCAGTCACAATATGACTCCATGTAACACCAAAGTTGGTGGAAGTATAGACAACTCCAGTCCTACTAGCAACATACATGTACTGTCCTGATGAAGACAACGCACATGACACCCATTCAGAAGGTACAACAGTCGCATTCTTCCAAGTCACACCGTAATCATTCGAATAATATGCCAATCTTGGCATATACGAGACAGTCAGAAGATTCATTCCTGTAGCATCAGAAGCTATTGATGTCCATCCAAATGCAGTAGTTGTTCCATTACCAATGGACCAAGTAGCCCCATAATCCGATGATAAGTAAATACCTCCTTCTAATTAAGCCAATGTTAGTGAAGTGATTCAACAATACTAGTATGACTTACCCAGTGCATAATAAGCAATAGAATATGCAAAAGCTTGATATTGTCCCGATGAACTCATCGCACATTGTCTCCAAACATGTGGAGGCACATTTACCTTTTGCCAATGTTTACCATAGTCAGAGGATGTAAAGATGTATTGATTATACATGGCAGTTGTCATGTATTGACCCGTAGATGACATGGCAATCCCTGATAAGGCATATGCTTGTTCATCACCTGTGAGATACTGTTCAAAGTCCATGGTATTCCATGATTTGCCATAGTCAGAAGTAATATATATAGAAGATGCAATGGAATCTACCATCGCAATATGTTCACAATTAGAGTCACATGAAACAAAGGTGTAAGCAATTTGAACATTGGAATAATACGAATAACCTGTTTGTAACCAGGTAGAACCGCCATTGGTTGACATGAATCCATAGCCATAAGAGGCATAACCACTGACTGCGAAGGTAGTTTGACCGTCTTGACTCATGGCAACATCCATCCAATCACAATGATTAGGAGTCCAAGATGCACCGCTATCACTTGTTTGATAGATGGAACCTTCGCTGGAGACAGCAACCGCAGAAGTAGCAGATGTGGAAATGGCAATGGACTTGTAATTGGTTGGTGGGGCTTGTGTGAGAGATAGACTTGCACCATAATTGGTAGAATAAAACACTCCAACCGACTCATCAGCAACATACATATATTGACCAGATGGACTCATACTAATACTTGAAAACCCATAACCTGGTTCTGCAGTGGTTGATATCCATGAACCGGAAGCACCATAGTTGTTGGAAACACACAGATGTTGACCATATCTATCCAATACTGCAACATATTGTCCATTACTATTAGTAGCAACCACACTATAACCATAGGTATAGGGAGAAGATACTGTCAATGCAGTCCAAACACTTCCTGATTTCAATGGATAGTTGATATAAATAGTATAGTAAGTTATAGCATAGAGTGTACTACCATCGGTAGAGATAGACACATCGTAATAATATGAATCAGAAGGTGCATCCGTTACTTGAAATGATGAGAGATAATCGGTGGATGAATATATGAATGAACTACCTGATGTCAATGCAACATAAGCATATTGACCATCACCTGTTATGGTCACAGGTACCCATCCAACGATTAATGGCAGGGATGTGGTTGTCATTGTGGAGAAAGAAACACCATAGTTAGTCGAAACCAACAAACCATTGTCATAACCCATTAGCATATATTGCGGTGCATTCGAAGCTATGGCAATATAACCATTTGCTGTAAAATTGGTTGGAATGGTGGCAGTTGTGTATTCTTGACCATAGTCAGATGATATATAGACACCATTGCTTGATACGGCTGCCACGTATTGTCCCGTACCACTCATAGCAACATCAATGAAAGAGCCTTGTACTTCGGAAGCATTGTAAGAAGTTGGAACACTTGAAAGAATAATTTTGTTGTCATTCTTCTCAAGAATATCCCAGGAAGGCTTTGTAAGGGGAACTTTTCTTTGCTCTTTTTCAAACTTGGTGACAGTATTTGTGGGCAGCGGACTGTTCCCTGCACTGGAAGACGCGGTCGCGAGCGACCAAATCGCTGAAGTTTGTTGAAATGAAGATGTTATCAACTTCAACATTTTCTCAAAAAGCCCCGGTAAAAAATTTTTTTTGTTTTCGTATTCTTTTACCCCTCGACACAATCGACACAAGCAAAAAAAATATATAAGCGCCAAGCAAGCAAAGGAAGCGAGCGGAAGGTGGGAAAATGTTTGCTAAATTAGGAAGGAAAAAGTACATTGATGTTGGCAAATTTAAACAATTCTAGAATTTTGAATGCTGTCAATGTGTGGATTATCTGCAAGCTCGTTTTCCCAACTGTCATCGAATGTGGTAATTATCTATCTGTGGTATATACAACAATATACAAAAATAACAAGAAACAATGTTACTATACATAAGTGTCACGTCTATAAGTCTAATTCAGTGCTCTTCTCAAACAACTCAATCTCATAGCTTTCAATCGCAGCAGCAAGCATTGGATTTGCGGGTTGATAACGAACATTGTAATTACTTTGTCGAAACCGTTTTCTATATTTTATCACCAGATATGCAATCAATCCAACAATACATCCACACCCGCAGAGAACAGCAATAACGATACCAGCCACTGCTCCAGCTGATAAGTAATTGCTAGCAGATTCATACTGATACTTTCCAAAGTCATTAGTAGTGGAGAAGATAATGTTCTGAGTAGTCCATGTTGAACCATAGTCAGATGATTTTAACACTGGGCCAGACATTGCAACAAGAGTCAGATATTGTCCAGTAGAATCTGATGCAACAGCTCTATAACTCCACATTGTCGTACTTGGTATATGTGACCAACTGACACCGGCATTGGTGGATTTGTAGAGCAACCCTGTACTACTCACAACATACATTGCATTGCCGTCAGATGACGCTGAACATGAAATCCATGATGCCTTGATAATAGGTGCAACGGTCCATGAAGATCCACTATTCGTTGAAATATAGACCGTTTGGCTTACTGCAGCAGTTGCAATCAATATTTGGCCTTGTGAATCAGAAGCTACAGAGGTCCAGCCATCTGTCATAAATGTACCACTGACTTTGTTCCATTTAGAACCATAATCGGTTGATACGTAAATGTATCCACCTCCTGTTAAATATCTCGTTTAGACACACTTACGGGATGAAGAATAATGCTGTTACTTACCATAATCATATTGAGACAGTGATGAAACTGCAACTTGATATTGTCCAGAGTCACTCATAGCAATGTCGTTCCATTTTAACTTTAAAGAACTCGTTGAGTGCCAACTTACACCGTAATTTGTTGACCTATAGATAAACCCTCCACTCATTCCTGCAGTCATATACTTACCATTGGACGAGACAGCTAATGCAGGTAATGGAGACTCCAAATTATTTCCTCCAATAGTAACAATAACCCATGACTTACCATAGTTAGCAGTGACAGATATGTAATTGTTATTTAGGTGAGATGTAATAATGTGCTTACATTTCGCATCACATGCTACTGTGGATTGTGCAGAAGGTGCATATCCTGTTTGTAACCATGTTTGACCATTATCGGTACTCATTGAAGCAAATCCATAAAGCGCGTGACCTGCCAAAGTGAATGTCATTTGACCATCTTGACTGACCGCAACATCAACCCAATCGTAATGATTAGGAGTCCATATTGTACCATTGTCATTTGTTTGATAAATAGAGCCTTCACTCGATACTGCAATTGCTGATGTACCATCTGCTGACACCGTAATCGATTGATAATCAACTGGTGGAGCTTGTGTTTGTAAAAAAGAAGTGCCGTAATTAGATGAACGGTATACACCGCCTCCTTTCGCAAGAAGATACATGTATCGTCCTGTCGAACTCATCGCAAGACTATCAAAGGTTAACCTGTATGGAGGTGTACTTGTTACCCAACTTCCGCTTTTGCCATAATAGTTAGAGATATACATATCATAGCTACCAGAGCTTAAGACTGCCACATATTTACCATTGTTGTTCGTAGCAATGGCACGATAACCATATTCTGACTGAAAGGTTACTGGTAACCAAGTATTCGTGTAAAGCGAATGTCGATAGATTGCATCGTTAGTCATAGCATACAATGTACTCTCATCCGTAGATAAGGCTAACCCCTTATACCAATCGACAGGTGAATTAGTTTCCACAAAGGATGCGAGATCACTCGATGAAGTATACAATGGATATGGTGTTGTGGATGATATCCGCGCAGCATAAGCATATTCTCCATCTCCACTTATTGTTACTGCACCCCAACTTCCAGATAATGATGCAGCCGATAGGGCATCAATAGAAAGATAGAATGTCAATCCATAATCTGTAGAAGTATAAAGCCCACCCTCACATCCAATTATCATAAATTGTGCCGTTGTTGATGATATTGCAATTTGAGCATTGATAAACGTTGTACCATTGACTGGAAATATAGCTGTGGAGTAAGATTGACCATAATCAGACGATACGTAGACGGCATCATTCGCAACAGTGGCAACATATTGTCCACTTCCACTCATCGAAACACCGGAAAAAGATCCTTGCAGGGAGGAAGCATTTTGACGTGAACTGCTGCTCATGAATGTGATGTGATTTGAATCTTTGGTGATACTGGTCTGACTAGAGGGTTTACTCAGCAGAACCTCTTCACTGTGGTGTAATCCATGCGCTGTAGAGGAAACAACAGTGGCACCACTTTTGCTGCTACCGCATAACAAAGCATAATTTGCTAGATGGACAATACCAATCAGCGCAACTGCACGAATCATTTTGCTATTTTTGTTGCTAAGATAATCATGGATAACATACGAGTGCCTTGGTGACTCCGACAACAGGTGCATGAATGCTAACTGAAACAGGCGAAATTCAAATTCGCTTTCTTTTCTCGGTCTGGGGTCCTCGGTCGTTTGTTCGCTGTAACGGACATTATGCTAATATTATGTAAATAGTATTTTTACAAATGTATATTGTAATTCTTATGACATCCTTCTACTTTTAATTTAGTACTGCAATAGTATCAAACATGATACATTACTACATTCAATATGAATCCACGCTATAATCTAAGCATACTGATGTTTCAAAAGCATGTGATAGTATTCAAAGACAAAGGGTCCGAAATAGCACATTAGGCATCTACACAAACAAAAATTATTCAAACATTACACGAAAAAAACATTAACCGGAACTTTGATAAATAAAATAAACAATACTAATAAAATAATAAAATAAAATCATTGCAATAAAACAACGTTATTTTAAACAAAGCGGAGAGAATTTCAATAAATCGAATCCATACAAATTATAAAGAACTTGGTTGGAACGAAATATATGGCGGAACACTACTCATTGGATTGGTCGTAAACGTACTGATAGCCCAATCTAACAAGAAAGATACAACATACGGATTAAGTAATAGTATATTCGAATAAAACGCAGTTATTATCTTGTTGGACTGAACAAGATATCTAACACCATACAGCAAGTACATTACACAAACAGGTTGTAATACAAGCTACAGCACAAATGATCCAGATTTAATAATACGGAGAGAAAAATAAACGACCAAAAAGAACTAAAAAAGAGTTAAAAATCAGATCAATAACAAAATGACAATAATATATTTCATTGTGAAGTTAAACCTCATTGTTCTTCTCAATAAGTTGAACTT
>JACCEA011551959.1_pt1 | contig 11938 bp, 10 predicted proteins | sample 7449851 | NCBI WGS metagenome assembly JACCEA01 (sample SAMN15323453, study PRJNA562643) | freshwater metagenome | isolation source: river surface water | place: USA:Blue River Watershed | collected 2017-08-18 | reverse complement strand
TCCTCCCCTACACCCTCATCGACGACCTCGCCCCCGGCGAATACGCCAAGCTCCTCGAGCGCCTCCCGGTCAAATCCCCCGCCCAGGTCTACCCCACCAGCGTCCGCGACTACCCGTTCAAGTCCGCCGCCGCCCACACCCTGGGCTACGTCGGCAAAACCGACGACGTCGAGATCGAGGATTTCCCCGGCGACGACCTGAAGACCTTCAAGATGACCGGCACGCTCGGCCGCGAAGGCATCGAGCGGCGGTTCGACGATCTGCTCCAGGGCGAAGCCGGCGGCGCCATCTTCCGCGTCGATCCCGCCGGCAACCGGATCAATCCGCCCCTCCACCAACTGCTCCCCAAACAGGGGCAGAACGTCACGCTCAGCCTCGACATCGACCTCCAGCTCGCCGCCGAAGCCCGCCTCGAGGAAACCGAGATGGCCGGCAGCGCCGTCGCCCTCGATGTCGCCACCGGCGAGGTGCTCGTCCTCGCCAGCAAGCCGGACTACAACCTCGCGGACTTCTCGCCGCGCCTCACCCGGGAGACCTGGAGCAAGGTCATCGAGCGCGGCGCCGCCTTCAGCCGCGCCACCCAGGGCACCTACGCGCCCGGCTCCACCTACAAGATCCTCGTCACCATCGCCGGCCTCCGCAGCGGCGTCCTCACCCCGCAGAGCAAGGTCAACTGCCCCGGTTTCTTCCGCGTCGGCACCCGCTCCTTCGCCTGCCACGACGGCCATGCCCACGGCGAGATCGACCTCGCCATGGCGATCACCAAGAGCTGCAACGTCTTTTTCTACAAACACGGTCTCGATATCGGCGTCGAAAAACTCGCCGCCGAGGCCCGTCGCTTCCACTTCGACCGCCCCACCGGCATCGAGCTGCCGGGTGAAACCCACCGCATGATCGTGCCCGATCCCGAGTGGAAAAAGCGCCGCACCGGCGAGGCCTGGCTCCCCGGCGACACCGTGCTCACGTCCATCGGCCAGGGCTTCGTCGACGTCTCGCCGCTCCAGATGGCCTGCTTCGTCGCCTCGGTCGCGCGCAACGAGGTCTGGACGCAGCCGACCATCCTCCACGACCCCGCCCGACCGCGCCAGCACACCGAGCCCATCGGCCTTACCCCCGAACAGCGCACCGCCCTCGTGCAGGCGATGTTCCAGGTCACGCAGCGCCCGCACGGCACCGCGCGCATTTTGCAGGATGCCCGTTCCCTCGAGCCGCTGCCCGGGCTCTCCCTCGCGGCCAAGACCGGCACCGCCCAACGCCGCTCCGAAAAGGGCATGATCAACTTCGCCTGGGTCATCGCCTTCGCGCCCCTGGAAAAACCCGAGATCGCCGTCGCCGTCGCGATCGAGGGCGACACCCCGGGCGAGGAAACCGGCGGCGGCCGCTACGCCGTCCCCGTGGCCCACGCGATTTTCAAGGCCTGGCTCGACAAGAAGAACAAGGCCCCCGCCGTCCAGTTCACGCCCAAGCTCGAGTGAGCGGCGCGGCCCGTCACACCGCGGCCCGCCGTCGCGCCGCTCTGCGCATCGCCTGCCGCGCCGTCCGGAAAATCCGTTCCGCCTCCGCGCCGTCCGTCGGCCGCCCGTAGCGCACGCGCTCCAGCGCGCCGCGCGCGTCGCGCTCGTCCGCGGTCTCCGCGACCATCGCGCCCGCTCCACGTCCCTCCGTCCCGCTTTCTCCCGGTTTGTCCGTTCCTCTGTCTCTCCGTCTCTCCGCCTCCCCGTCTCCGCCGCTCCGCCCCTTCTCCCGCAGCGCGTCCCATTTCAGCAGCAACCGCCCGGCCTCGTTTCGCACCGGATCCCCGCCGCCGCGCCGCAGCGCCCGGCCGACCTCGCGCCACACCGCGCGTCCCTGCGTGGCCAGCCACCAGAGCGCGCCGCCCGTCATCACGAGAAAGGCCAGCGTCTTGAACGCCCGCTCCACGTCCCACGGCGTCGTGAACCACTCCCGCACCGCCGCTCCCAGCGCCTCCAGCCGCGCGCGCAGGCGTTTGCCCGATTCTTCCGTCGCCGTCTTCACCGCCTTCAGCGCTTCCGCCTGCGAGCGTTGGTCGAAGCTCACGATCCGCCGATACCAGAACACCCGCAGGCTATCGATCCGCGCCTTCCAGCTGCGGTCGAGGCGCGACGCCACCGCGATCTCGCCGGTCGCGCCCGCCGCCTGCGCCGCCGCTCCGCTCTCCAGCGCATCCTCCCGCCGCCACGCCCCCGCCTCCGGATCGAAGATCTCCGTCCAGGCGTGCGCGTCGGAATTGCGCACCGTGAAGTTGTTCGAGAATCCGTTCCAGCTGCCGCCGCGGAATCCCGTCACCACCCGCGCCGGAAAGCCCGCCTTCCGCGCCAGCAGCACCAGCGCGCCGGCGAACAGCTCGCAGTGTCCCGTCTCCCGCGACGCCAGCCACCGCACCAGCGGATCGCCGTCGCCCCGCGGGATCGTCGGCGCGAGCGAATACGCATGCTGGCCGCGCAACCACTCCCGCGCCCGCCGGGCAAACTCCTCCGCCCCGGGCTCGTCGCCCCCCCGCAATTGGGTCACGATCCGCTCCAGCGTCTGGTGGTCGCCCTCCGTCGGCAACGACAGCCCCGACTGCAGCGCGTGCGCGGAGTCGCCGCTTTCCGCCCGCCGCCGCCATCGCGCCGCGAACGCCGGATCCGCCAGCAGCGCGCCCGTCTCGAAGCCCTCCACCCGATACGCGGTCATCGCCACGGGCTCGTCCCGCAGCGCCACCAGCGCCAGATGCCGCGCCAGGCGGAAATTCTGCGCCTCGCGGAACAACAGCAGCTCGAACTGGCCGACGAGCGGCAGATACCGGCTCACGCCCGACTCGAGGTAGAACGTCCAGAACATCGGCGCCCCTTGCCGGGGCCGCGCCTCGCCGTGCAAAAAGGGATGCGTCCGCTCCGGCCCGAACTCCTGGCGCCGCAGCGCCGCCGACATGCGGAATTGCCCGTTCACATACTGGTCCAGCACCACCATCCGCCAGTAGGGCGACGCCGGCACCCGCGCCTGGTCGGAGACGTCCACGCTGAGCGCCACCGTGGAGTCCTGCTGGATCTCCGAAACGTCGCCGAAGCGGATCGAATCACTGAAGCCCGACTTCGCCTTCTTCGTGATGAAACGGTCCAGAAACATGCTGTTCTCGATCTGGAAACGCGGGATCGCGAGGAAGAGCACCGCCGACACCCCCACGACGCCGGCAAACAGCACCGCGCCCAGGCCGACGATCCGCCAGTCCGTCACCTCCTTCAGCCGGCGTGCCAGCTGCCGCCACTGCACGTGCGCCGCCCAGGCCGGCACCTCGCCCGGCACCGGCGGCGCGAACACCTGCCGCCCCGCGCTGCCGTCGCACAGCGTCACCGTCAGCAGCAGCGCCAGCGCCGCCCCGGTGTAGACCAGCAGGTGCACCGCGAAGGTCAGCGACACCGTCAGCACGCCCGCCACGATGATCAGGAACAGGCCCAGAATCACGATCTGCAGGTCGTCGCGCCGCTGCCGGTAACTGATCGTCCGATACAGCAGCAGCAGCAGGTCCAGCCGCACCATCGCCGGCAGCACCTCCGTGCGCAGCCACAGGTCCACCGCGAAAAACGCCACGATCGCCGGAAACGCCAGCACGTGCGCCAGCCGCGGCACCCGCGCCGGCAGCGTCGGCCGCACCACCACCGCCACCGCCGCGGCCGCGTTCAGGACCATCAGGCTCCAGGCCTCGATGTCCATGTAGGCGATGGTGCCCACGCCGAGCAGCGTCAGCAGCGCACCGAGCAGCCACTTCAGCTGCTGCAGTTCCTCCGCGGAAAGCTGGGGCCGGCGCGTCATGTCACACCGAGGCCGCGATCTGGCCGTCGAGCAGGGCGACCACGCCCCGCGTCCCGTCGGGCGCGAACGTGAGCACGTTTTTCCGGCCGGCCGGCGCCGCGGCCCCGGCGCCCGCTTCCCGCGGGCGCGCCTCCGCCAGCCGGTCCAGCACGCGCTCGAGATCGTGCACCCGCCGCACGGGCCGCGGCGGTTCCGCATCGAGGGCAAACTCGCCCAGCCGTCCGCCGCGGAAGAGGTCCTCCGCCAAGGTCGCCGCGAAGCCCACCAGCAGTTCGAACTGCTCCGGCCGCGTCCAAACGTCGGCGTCCGTGCGCAGCCAGATGGCGCAACGCTCCGCGCTCTCCGCCGCGAACTGCCGCACCAGCAGCGTGCGCGTCCGCGCGCTCGCCTTCCAATGGATCAGCCGGTGCGAATCCCCCGCCGCGTAGCGCCGCAACGCCCGCAGGTCGCCGCCGCTGCCGGCCCGCGTCGTCCGCTCCCCGCCCGCCGCGCGCCGCGGCGCCAGCACCTCGTGCCGCCGGTAATCCACCGGCGCCGGCCAGACCACCGTCTCGACCGCCACGTCCGTCCCGATGTCCTTGCGCAGAAATCCGAAGGGAAACAACGAGCCCACGCCCGCCAGCTCCACCCGCAGCCGGCCGCGCCGCGTCGGCCTCAGCCCCCACTCCACCCGGGTCTCGCCGCGCGGGTCGAGGCGCCCGGCCAGCGGCACGCGGCCGCGGTGCTCCGCCCCGCCCGCCTTCGCCCACACCGCCTTCACGTCGATGCCCTTCGCCGTCACCGTCGCTTCCGCCCGTTGCACCGTCGCGCGGTCGACCGTCCGGGCCGCGAACTCGAACCACAGCCCGTAGGTCGGCAAAAAGCGTTTTCCGTTCCTCAGCTCCAGCGCCGCCGTCGCGTCGTGCCCCGCGCGCAGCGGCGGCGCGAGGCGCAGCCGCCAGCGCACGCGCCGCAGGTTGAGCCACGAAAGCACGCCGCTGAGGATCAGGCAGGCCAGCAGCAGCGACAGGGTGAGAAACAGGATGTTGCTCGACGAATTGTAGGCCGCCGTGCCGATGCCGAAGGACAGGCTGATCAGCACCACGCCGGCCACCGTCGGCAAAATGCGGTGCCCGCGCGCCGGATACACCAGCGACCACAGGAAGGCGTTCCACGTGAAGCGCGTTTTCCGCTCGCTCCCGCCCGGCCCGCTCCAGGCGTCCGCCTCGGCCGGCGCTGTCATCGTCCGCGCACTCCCGCGGCCCGCCCCGTCGGAGTCTGAAACTCGCCGCTCATCGCACCTCGCTCGTCGCTCTTCCCCTTACACCGGCACCGGGATCGCCGCCACGATCCGCTTCAGGGCCGCCGCCACCGCGCGCCGCTCCTCGAGCGCGTCGCTCGTCTGCCGGGCCAGCGCCAGCCGGTGCGTGAAGATCGGCGCCACCAGCTCCGTCACGTCGTCCGGCAGCACGAAATCGCGGTTGTGCACCAGCGCGCGCGCCTGCGCGGCCGACCGCAGCGCCACGCCGCCGCGCACGCTCACGCCCGAACGGAACTCCGCCTCGGTGCGCGTCGCCGCCACGATCTTCAGGATGAAATCCAGCACGCTGTCCTCGACGTAGACCTGCGCCGCCAGCGCCTGCAGCTCCAGCACTTCGCCGCGCGTCACCACCGGGTTGAGCGCGATCGCGTCGTAGCCGCCGCGCGCCATGCGCAGGATCTCGCGCTCGTGCCCGGCCTCCGGATACCCCATGCGCAGGCGCATCAAAAAGCGGTCCATCTGGCTTTCCGGCAGCGGGAACGTGCCCTCGTAATCCACCGGATTCTGCGTCGCGAAGACCATGAACGGCGCGCCCACCGCGTGCGCCTCCCCGTCCACCGTCACCCGCGCGCGGTCCATCACCTCCAGCAGCGCCGACTGCGTCTTCGGCGTGGCGCGGTTGATCTCGTCCGCCAGCACCACGTTCGCGAAGACCGGGCCTTTCTTGAAGACAAACTCCTTCACCGTCTCGTCGTAGATCGCCACCCCCGTCACGTCGCTCGGCAACAGGTCGCTGGTGAACTGCACCCGCGAAAACACGCAGTCCATCGAGCGCGCCAACGTGTAGGCGAGCGTCGTCTTGCCCACGCCCGGCAGGTCCTCGAGCAACAGGTGCCCCCCCGCCACGAGACACACGATCGTCTGCTCGATCACGTCGTCCTTGCCCTTGATCGTGAGGCGCATGTTCGCGCGGAGCCGGTCGAGGGTCTGCTTTGCGTCGGCGATCCGGGCCGCGGGGACAAAGTCGCTCATGGGACGCGCACGCTAGCCCGCCGCCCGCGGCGCGCAAGCTCCGCGACCCCCGCGGCGCGCGGCGGGCGTCTCGCCGCGCCGCCGGTTTTCGCCCCGGCTCCCGCCGCCCCGCTCACCCCTGCGCCAGCAGCTTGATCACCGCCGAGAAATCCTCGTCGCCGAGCCCGCGCGCCTCCGCCGTTTTCAGCGTCTCCCGCACCGCCTCCAGCGCCGGGAAATCCGCGCAGCCCGCCAGGCCCGACGCCAGCCGCATGTCCTTGTGCATGTGCTTCACCGAAAACTGCGGCGCGAAATCGCCCGCCCGCAGCTTCGGCTCCTTCAGTTTGGCCAGCGGCGAATAGCTGGTGTGCCGCGCCAGCACGGTGAAAAACGTCTCGTCCGGAATGCCCGCGCTCCGCGCCAGCGTGAGGGCCTCCGCCAGGCCCTGCATCTGCGCCGCCACGTTGAGATTGGTCGCCAGCTTGAACGCCGCGGCCTGCTCCGCCGTCCCGATCGTGAACCGGTGCGCCGAACCGAGCGCGAGCAGCGGCTCCACCGCCGCGATCGTGGCCGCATCGCCGCCGAGGAAATACACCGATTGCCGCTGCTCCGCCGCCGGCTTGCTCCCGCTGAACGGCGCCTCCAGGTAGGCCGCCCCGCGCGCCGTCACCGCCGCCCGGAACTCCGCGCTGCTCGCCGGATCGATCGTGCTCGATTGCACCACGATCTTCCCCGCGCCGAGCTCCGCGCCGATCGCCGCCAGCACCCCGCGCACCGCCGCGGGATCGGCCACCACGATCTGCACGACGTCCGCCGCCCGCGCCGCCTCCGCCGCCGTCGCTTTCCAGGCCGGGAACTCCGGCTGCGGCGTCCGGTTCCACGTCCCCGCCAGCCGCCCCGCCGCCGCGTAGTGGCGCGCCCACGCGCTGCCGATGATGCCGAGCCCGATCACGCCGATGGTCTTCATAGGATCCCCAGCACACGCGATTCCGCGCGGCGGGCGAAATCAAAAAACGCCGGCCCGCGCCGCCGGCCCGTCCGTCAGCCCAGAATCTCGAGCACCCGCGCCAGAAACCGGTCCACCCGGTCCCGGTTGTCCGCCACCAGTTCCTTGAAACGCGCGTAGTCGATGTCCGTCCCGACCAGCCCGTTCGCGAAATTGTCCACCAGCGCGAGGCTGTTGTAGCGCAGCCCCAGCTCCGTGCAGATGTCCGCTTCGTGCGCCATCGTCATGCCCACGACGTCGCCCCAGTGCCGGATGATCGCGATCTCCGCCTTCGTCTCGAACCGCGGCCCGCGCGTCTGCACGTAGATTTTTCCCGTCCGCACCATGAACTCCGGCGCCAGCTCCGCGACCAACCGCGGGATCAGGTTGTTGGCCACGCCCGGCGCGCCGCCTTTCAATTCCTGCTCGTGGATCGTCGCCGGTCCGACCGCCAGCCCGACGTAGTCGCTGCAGGAAACAAAGGTCCCCGGCACCAGCTCCGGCCGCAGCGAGCCCACCGAGTTCAGCGAGACGACGTCCGCGAAGCCCAACGCCGCCAGCGCGGCCATGTTCGCGCGGTGGTTGATCGCATGCGGCGGGAGCGGTTCGCCCGGGCCATGCCGATTCAACACCGCCCGGTCGCCGCTGACGCGCACGGTCACCGGACCGTATTTCGTCTCGACCGACCGCACCTCCCACGCCGAAAACAACGTGGATTTCCCGATGCTCGTGCCGCTGACCAACGCTACTTTCACCCCGCCACTCACGCCGCGCCGCGCACCGGGTTCAACGCGAAATCCCGCCGGCCCGCGCCGGCGCTCCGGCATGGCCGCGCTCCTGCCGCTCCTTTTCGCCCTGCTCGCCGGCGGCTGCGCCACCCCGGGGCCCCTCCACGTCTATTCGCTCGAAGGCCGCGGCGCCGACCGCGTCGTCCGCGACCACGGCAACGGCACCACCGCGACGGTCCCCGGGTTTCTCGAGGCCGACGACACCGTCACCGGTTTCGCCTACGATCCGTTCACCGATCACTTCTTTCTCCGCCTCGCTCCCGGCAACGCCCTGCGCGTCGTCGACCGCCCCGCCCGCGCGATCAAACGCGAATTCACCGTCGAGGGCCTGCCCGCCACCGGCGGCGGCGACCTCGCGCTCCGGCCCCGCGACGGCCACCTCTTCTTCCTCGCGCCCGCCGGCGAAGCCCCGGCGATCTACGAGGTGACCCGCTACGGCAAACTCCTCCGGCGTTTCGACCTGGCCGGCCACACCGCCGCGCCGCTCGGCGTGGCCTTCGATCTCGCCCGCGACCAGTTGCTCGTGCTGTCCGCCGACGGCCGCCGCGTCGTGCGCCACGATCTGCAGGGCGCGCGCGTCGGCGAACTCACCCTCGGCGCCGCCGCCGGACCGGCGCTCGCCTTCGATTCCGAGGCCCGCGTCTTCTATGCGCCCCTGCGCTCGGAACCGGCGTCCCTCGGGACGTTCGACGAGAACGGCCGCCCGCTGCGCCCCGCCCCCGGCGCCGGCAACTTCGTCGACATCGGCCAGCGCTCCCTCATCCGCGTGTTCTGACGTCTCCGCTCCGCTCGCCGTCTCCGTTTTCCAGATTCCCGCATTCCCGGGCTTCCCGCCTTTCCCGATTCCCGATTTTCCGCCGATGCCCCTCGTCGATCTGCCCCTGCCCGAACTCCACCGTTACGCCGGCCGGAACCCGCGCCCCGCCGACTTCGACGCCTACTGGGACGACGCCCTACGCGAACTCGACGCCACCGACCCGCGGCCGGAACTCCGGCCGAGCACCGTGCTGCGTTCCCACGCCGTCGAATGTTTCGATCTTTGGTTCACCGGCGTCGGCGGCGCCCGCATCTACGCGAAATACATCCGTCCGCGCGCCTCCGTCGCGGCCGGCGCCAAACACCCCGCCGTCCTCCACTTCCACGGCTACACCGGCCACACCGGCGACTGGCTCGACAAGCTCGGCTGGGCCGCCGAGGGGTTCTGCTACGCCGCCCTCGACTGCCGCGGGCAGGGCGGCCGTTCCGAGGACAACCTTGCGGTCAAGGGCGGCACGCTCCGCGGCCACATCGTCCGCGGCCTCGACGACCCCGACCCCCGCCGCCTCGTCTTCCGCCAGGTCTTCCTCGACACCGTCCAGCTCGCCCGGGTCGTGCTCGGATTCGCCGAGGTCGATCCCGGCCGCGTCGGCTGCTACGGACACTCCCAGGGCGGCGCCCTCTCCCTCGCCTGCGCCGCCCTCGAGCCGCGCATCCGCCGCGCCGCCCCCGTGTATCCGTTTCTCAGCGACTACCGGCGCGTCTGGGAAATGGATCTTGCCCGGGACGCCTACGAAGAACTCCGCCTCTGGTTCCGGTCCTTCGACCCGCGCCATGAACGCGAGACCGAGATCTTCACCAAGCTCGGCTACATCGACATCCAGCACCTGGCGCCCCGCGTCCGCGCCGAGGTGCTGATGTTCACCGCGCTCATGGACACCGTCACGCCCCCGAGCACGCAGTTCGCCGCCTACAACAAGCTCGGCGCGGCCAAGGACCTGGTCGTCTACCCCGACTTCGGCCACGAGGTCCTGCCCGGCCAGATCGACCGCACGTTCAATTTCCTGGGCGGGCTGTGACGCCGCCGGCCGCGGCATCCAGCCGCCCGGCCAGTTCCACGTCCTTCGCCGTCACGCGCCCGCCCGCGTCGTGCGTGTTCAGGCGCACCGCCACGCGGTTGTAGACGTTGGTCCACTCCGGATGGTGATCGAGCGCCTCCGCCTCGAATCCCGCCCGCACCATGAACGCGAGCGCATCCCGGAACGTCGCGAACCGATACGTCTTCGCCAACCGGTCGCCCGCGGCGGTCGCCTCGTGGGTCCAACCCGCGGGCGCCGGCAGCGCCGCCGCGATTTCCTCTTTCGACAGCACCTTGCTCATCCGCGCACCGTGCGCCCGCCCCGCCGCGGCGTCAACCGGCCCCTTCCCGCCTTCCGCCACCCCGGTTCCGCGGATGGCCCTTGTCATCCCCGTTGGCGCCGCCCAACGTCGCGCCGCTTCATGCCTCAGCCCGCCGCCAACGTCCCCGCCCACGTCGCCATCATCATGGATGGCAACGGCCGCTGGGCCACGCAGCGGGGACTGCCCCGGATCGAGGGCCACCGCCGCGGCGTCGAGACCGTCCGCACCGTCACCTTCGCCGCCCGCGACCTCGGCGTGCGCATGCTCACCCTCTACGCCTTTTCGGTCGAAAATTGGAAACGCCCGCAGGACGAAGTCGGCGCCCTCATGTCGCTGCTCGAGTATTACCTCAAAAAGGAACTCGAGACCTTCGTCCGCGACCGCGTCCGCCTCCGCACCATCGGCCGCACCGACGAGCTCCCCGCCGGCGTCCAGAAAGTGCTCCGCGCCACCGTCGAGGAGACCAAGTGCTTCGAGGACTACACCCTCGTCCTCGCCCTGAACTACGGCTCCCGCACCGAGACCTTCGACGCCGCCCGCGCCTACGCCGCCGCCGTCGCCTCCGGCAAAGAAAAGCTCAACGACAGCTCCTGGGCGACCTTCAGCCGCTATCTCTACACCGCCGACATGCCGGATCCGGATCTCGTGATCCGCACCTCCGGCGAGACGCGCATCAGCAACTTCCTCCTCCTCCAGGCCGCCTACGCCGAATTCGTTTTCACGCCCGTCCTCTGGCCCGATTTCACCAAAGCCGACCTCGCCGCCGCCATCGCCGACTACAACCGCCGCGAGCGCCGTTTCGGCCAGACCAGCGCCCAGCTGAAGCCCGCCGCCGCGAAATAACCCGCGCCGCGCCCGTCCGCCGCTTCTGGTCCCGCCCGCCTCGCCCGCCCGCATGGGAAAACGCATCTTCAGCACCGTGCTGCTCTGGGCGATCGTCGGCTCGTCCCTCTGGTTTTTCCGCACCCAGGGCGCCCTCGTGTTGGTCGCCCTCATTTCGGTCCTGACGCTGCGCGAGTTCTACCAGCTGCTCCACGCGTCGGGTTACGACCCGTTCGACAAGATCGGCATGGTCTTCGGCGGTCTCATCACGCTCGGGCCCTGGATCCAGACCCACGTGTCGTGGTCGACCCAGCTCTTTTTGCCGCTCGCGGTCGTCGTCTTCGCCATCCGCCTCCTCGGTGAACGCACCCCGGAATCCCGCGTCGAGTCGCTCGCCTTCACGTTGGTCGGCCTCGTCTACGTCGGCACCATGCTGTCCTACGTCACGGCCATCGTGACCCCGCTCCCCGGCGACACCGTCGGCCCCGACGGCCGCCTCCTCCTCGGCCTGTGGCTCGTCGCCGTGACCAAGTTCTGCGACATGGGCGCGCTCCTCACCGGCCTCGCCATCGGGCGCCACAAGATGTCGCCCCAGATCAGTCCCAAGAAAACCTGGGAGGGCGCCGCCGGCGGGGTCGCATTCTCGATGGGGATCGGCGCGCTCATCGCCTGGCTCGCCGGCGACCGGTTTCCGCCCCACCTGACCCCGGCCGTCGCCGCGCTCTTCGCCGTCCCGATCGCCGTGGTCGGCATCGTCGCCGACCTCGTCGAGTCCGTCATCAAGCGTCGCGCCAACATCAAGGATTCCGGCCGGACCATCCCCGGCATCGGCGGCATGTTCGACCTCAGCGACAGCATCATTCTCGTCGCCCCGATCGGGTATTTTCTCTTTCGGTTGCCCTGAGCGCCGCCGCTCCGTTTCGCTCGCGCCGTGTCCGTCTCCACGCCTCCCGCCCGCCGCAAGCGCGTCGTCCTCCTCGGCGCCACCGGCTCGATCGGTGAAAACACCCTGCGCGTCCTCGCCGCCCACCCCGACCGCCTCGAGCTCGTCGGCATCGCCGCCCGCGGCAACTGGGAGAAACTCGCCGCCATCGCCCGCCGCTTCGACGTCCGCCACGTCGG
>JACCEA010155210.1_pt1 | contig 11939 bp, 9 predicted proteins | sample 7449851 | NCBI WGS metagenome assembly JACCEA01 (sample SAMN15323453, study PRJNA562643) | freshwater metagenome | isolation source: river surface water | place: USA:Blue River Watershed | collected 2017-08-18 | reverse complement strand
GCCCGGGGCCGGACTCGAACCGGCACGACTTGTGGTCGAGGGATTTTAAATCCCTTGTGTCTACCGATTTCACCACCCGGGCAGACATAATTTTTACTAAACGCCAACATTAATGGAGGCGGGTCCCGGAGTCGAACCGAGGTGGACGGATTTGCAATCCGCTGCATGGCCATTCTGCCAACCCGCCATTTGACGTTTGGAGCGGGCAACGAGGCTCGAACTCGTGACCTCGACCTTGGCAAGGTCGCGCTCTACCAACTGAGCTATGCCCGCTTTGTATTTAAGGACAACGCCCTGAACACGAGACGCATTCTACTGAGTTTAATAAATCCGTCAACCAGAAACTTCAGCAAATTAAATCGTTTGCTCAATTTTTAGCAAACTTGTTGAAAATCAGTGCAGTTTTCAATCGTTTGCTGTTACGCCTGCAAATCCTGCCAAGCGGCTTGTAAATACTCAACCATGGACCAAACCGTTAAAATAGTGGCAAAGAACAATAAGCCCATACCTAATTGCGTGATCCAATCGACAGGTTGCCAGATAAGCCCGATAAGAGCTAACATCTGAGCCGCTGTCTTATATTTGCCAAGCGCAGACACTTTAACCTGACTACTGCGCCCTATTCCCGCCATCCACTCACGTAAGCCAGAAATAATTATTTCACGACTGATCATCAAAAAGGCTGGAATAGTCACCCAAAGCGTTTGCATATCGACCGCAATTAGCACTAAAGCTGCCGCCACCATCGCTTTATCGGCAACGGGGTCTAAAAAAGCCCCAAATGGAGTCGATTGTTGAAGCTTTCTTGCTAAGTAACCATCTAAAGCATCCGTTATCGCAGCCAACCAAAAGGTGAAGGCTGCTAAAAATCGTGCATGTTCATGGGTCGAATAAAAGCAAAAAACGAAAACAGGGATTAAAAATATTCTGAACAAAGTCAGAAGGTTAGGAATATTCCACATGCACAAGCCTCGAAAGCGTAGCGTTATTTTAGTTTTTATGACAGGCCTGATAAATCAATTCAGCTTGCGCTTTTGAAATCCCTGGCACTGAGGCTAACTCTGTTACTGAGGCTTTTAACACCCCTTGTAGCCCGCCTAGGTATTGTAACAAAGCTTGACGTCTTTTCTCACCTATTCCTTGGATATTTTCTAACGGACTTTGCAACAGCTTTTTACCCCTTTGTTGGCGATGTCCGGTAATCGCAAAACGATGCGCTTCATCGCGAATATGCTGGATCAAATGCAAAGCCGCATTGTCAGCGGGTAAATTAGTGGCGTTGTCAGCACTGTTAATGAACAAAGTTTCCAGACCTGGTTTTCGACTGGTCCCTTTGGCAACGCCGAGCAGCAAAGGTTTTTTGGCATAAGGCCAATCGCTGAAAAAATTGATGGCCTGATTTAATTGGCCTGGGCCACCATCAATGATGACAATATCTGGAATTCGACTTTCATCAGTCAGCTTGCCATAACGTTTATTCAAGGCAAACAACATCGCAGCGAAATCATCGCCCGGAGTGATCCCCTCCACATGAAATCGACGATACTCAGCCTTGTCAGGGCCATTACCATTAAAAACAACACAAGAGGCCATGGTTTGCTTGCCCATCGTGTGACTAATGTCGAAACATTCCATGCGCTCTATCTGAGCCAAGCCTAATACTTGCTTTAAATCGATGTAGCGCTTACGCATATGCGCTTCAGTTGATAATTTTGCTGCAACTGCTGAAGTTGCGTTTTTTTGGGCCAGTTCTAAATACCGAGCTTTTTCACCTCGACTGACGCTGGTAAAAGCCACTTTATAACCGATTTGACTACTGACTGCTTCAGCAATTTCAGCCAGTTCAGCACTCATCTCTGCCACAATGACTTGTTTTGGAATTTTCTGGCCGCTAATTTCATTTAGGTAGAATTGCAGTAAAAAAGCAGGAAACACTTCTTCTGCCTCAATATTGCTGGGTACTTTCGGGAAGTAGGTTTTACTGCCAAGTATTTTTTGGTCACGAATAAACAACACATGCGCAGCTGCAATACCGTGTTCCATTTGAAAACCAATGACATCCATTTCTTCATGGTTGCCAGAGACACTTTGTTGCTCTTGGACTTTCCGCAGTGCAATAATTTGATCGCGAAGTAACGCGGCATTTTCAAAATCTAACTGCTGACTCGCAACTTCCATAGATTGGACTAAATCATCAATAATTTGTTGATTCTTGCCCTGCAAAAACAGTTTGGCATGATTCACTTGCTGGCTATAAGCATCGTCTGAGATTTTGGCAACGCAAGGCGCTGAGCAAAGCTTTAACTGATACTGTAAACAAGGCCTAGTTCTCGCGCGATAAAAGCCATCCTCACATTGGCGAATAGGGATCACTTTCTGTAGGAGTTTAAGACTTTCCCACACAGCACCTGCGCTTGGATACGGGCCGAAATATTGGCCAGCTACCTTTTTTGGGCCACGGTGGGCAGTGATCCTTGGATGTTTGTGATCAGTGATCAGTATGTAAGGATATGATTTGTCATCACGTAATAAAATATTGTACTTGGGCATAAACTCTTTAATGAGATTATTTTCCAAGATTAAGGCTTCGGTCTCAGTGTTGGTGATAATGATTTCGATATGAGCAATTTGGCTGACGAGCGCTTTAGTTTTGACACTATCCACTTGGCTGCGAAAATAACTCGCTAGCCTTTTTTTTAAATCCTTCGCCTTGCCTACATAAATGACCACATCCTGAGTATTTAGCATCCGATAAACACCAGGTTTATTCGGAACAGATGCCAAAAACTCAGAATGATTGAAACGTGCTTGCATGCTAGCCGATATTAATCATGCCGTGACGAATTGCCAAATGCGTTAATTCAACATCCCCGTCAATTTTTAATTTTTCAAACATCCGATAACGATAAGAATTGACAGTCTTTGGACTGACATTTAACTTTTCCGCGATGTCGTTGATTTTACCGCCTTGGGTAATCATCATCATGATTTGCATTTCACGATCTGACAGTTCGTTAAATGGGTTGTCTGAACTTGACTGAATTTTGCCCATTGCAATTTTATGCGCAACTTCATCAGACAGGTAACGTTGGCCCGCATACACTTTTTTAATAGCGTTAATCATTTCAGCCGGTGCTGCATTTTTTGACAGGAACCCTGACGCGCCAAGTTGTAACACTTTCGTTGGAATGGGTTCTTCACAAGAAACTGATAAGGCCAATACCTTAATATCTGGGCAGTAATGCAAAATTTTCTTAGTTGCATTCATTCCACCAATGCCGGGCATTTGCATGTCCATCAGGACAATATCGGGAGATTCGTGTTTGGTAGAAATATCTCGACAAAACTGTAAGGCCTCTTCTCCAGAGCTTGCCTCACCGACGACTTTGATCCCTCTCTCGTCCTTTAGAATTCGACTGATCCCAGTACGAACCAACTCGTGATCATCAACTAATAATACGTTAATCAATTGTCTGCTCCGACTCAAAAAGACTGGATGAGAATAACTGAGCTTGAAAAAATTTGCTATGGGGATTTTGTGGGGTTTTTAGCGATCTATACAAACAAAAAAACCACCGGAAGGTGGTTTTAGTGGCGGAGAGAAAGAGATTCGAACTCTTGAAGGGCTACTAACCCTCGCCGGTTTTCAAGACCGGTGCATTAAACCACTCTGCCATCTCTCCGCGATGTGTGCATATTAAAAACTGGACGTGGCGATGTAAAGTAATTTTTTTAAAATCAGTGTTGTTTGCTCAGCTTTTGCACAAAGTTGTTTACAGCGACCAATGACAACACCTGACAGTCAGCAGGAACCCAGCTAAAATGAGCGCAACAAAAACATCAGGTTATTTTTTATGAACAAAAAACGGATTTACGTTGCATACACCGGCGGTACCATCGGTATGCAGCATTCTGCGCAAGGCTTTATTCCTGTTCCAGGCTTTTTAACCAATACGGTCAAATCAATGCCTGAATTCTATCGAGCTGAGATGCCTGAATTTGTGATCCATGAGTATGACCCTGTGATTGACTCTTCTGACATGACACCGGGTCATTGGTTAACAATAGCAAAAGATATTCAAAAAAATTATTCCGATTATGATGGGTTTGTCGTCCTCCATGGCACAGATACCATGGCCTACAGCGCATCAGCGCTATCTTTTATGTTAGAAGATCTGACCAAACCTGTGATTATTACAGGCTCGCAAATCCCCTTGGCTCAGTTACGCTCTGACGGCCAAGTCAATTTATTGAATTCGTTATATCTAGCCGCTTATTATCCAATTGCTGAAGTTGCCTTGTATTTCAATAACCAACTTTTCCGTGGAAATCGGGCGACGAAAGCGGATGCCGATGGCTTTAATGCGTTTTCTTCACCTAATTTCCCTCCTTTATTGCAAGCTGGGATCCATATTGAGTTAAACGCTGGCAAGTTGATGGATATCAGCCCAAAACAAAGTTTGCGTGTGGCTGAAATTACCCCCCAACCTATCAGTGTGGTGACCTTGTATCCTGGCATCAGTCCTGATGTGATTAAGAATATGGCGGCACCACCAGTTCGTGCGCTGATTATCAAATCTTATGGTGTTGGTAACGCACCGCAAGACCCGCACATCCTTGCTGCGCTCAAAGAAGCGACAGAACGTGGGACTATTATTGTCAATTGCACCCAATGCTTTAAAGGGAAAGTGAATATGGGAGGCTATGCGACGGGTCATGCCCTTGCGCTGTGTGGAGTCAGCAGTGGCCATGACATGACACTAGAAGCTGCGCTAACGAAATTACACTACTTACTCAGTCAACCACTGTCCGCCGAAGAAATTAGGACAAGCATTGAAAAAGATTTACGCGGGGAACTCACCAATTAGTTTTTAACGCTGCAATTACAGTTTAACTAAAAGTTAGGGGGCCTTAGCCCCCTATTCATTAAACTACGAAAAATTGCGACGTCTAGTTGGATAAGAACAAGCGTTTGACACGATTGAGCAACTCTCGTTCAACTGCAGTCACTGGACCAAATTGTAACCAACGGCCTAACAACTCAGTGAGTTCATAAGAGCTACCACTGTTGTGCTTATCAGTTAACAGCAACATTTGCACTTCTTGCCGACGTTTTTGCTCGTCTTCTGGCGAGGCAACGCCAGCTGCCCATTCCAGTGCCAGAGTTAAATCAGCACGAGACAGTAATTTTTCTTGCTGCTGATTAAACACCACGCGATAAATTGAAGGCAATTGCGATACTTCGACTTCAGGCTGTTCTAAAACATTGAATAAATTTAAATATTCTGATTTTTCAGCCAGAATTTGCTGAGCCTTAATTTTATCATTTAAGGTGGTTCTCAAATCGCGCGCCACTTGAGTCAACTGACGATCAGCTTTTACCGCTTCCAAGTTTTGAAATTCTTGTAGCTCAGCTAACAGCGATGACAAATCAACTGAAGCGATAGCATTCGCAGATTTTTCGATGAATTGCTGCAATTGTGCAGATAAATTTTCACGCTGCTGAATTAGCACCTGCTGTTGTTGCTGCCGTAACTCTTGTCGTTTAGCAAACAATGCATCACAGTGCTGGCGGAATCGCTCCCACAGCTGTTGGTCCTGTTTACGTCCCGCAAAACCTGTCGCTGTCCATTGTGCTTGTAATTCTTTGACGGCAGCAACCACATCAACCGACTCTAAACTAGCTAGAAGGGCTGCAGCTTTCTCGACTAATTGTTGTTTTTGCTCAGCATTGGCTTTTTGCTCTTGGCTTTGACGTTGCTTGAGCTGGGTTACTAACTGGGAAAACTGGGGCTGCAACACGGCATAGACTGACTTTTCCAACATCCCAGCTTGTTCCCAAGCTTTTGTTTGCTGCTGTAAACATTGATCGAGCGCTTTTCCAGCAAGATTGGTTTCAACCGCTTTGGTTAATTCCGCGATTATCGCAGTTTTCTTAGCGGCCGCTTCCGCACGTTGCGCTTCCAGTTCACTGAAATAAACTCGGCATGGGGCAAAAGCAGTTTCGCAGGCAGCATTAAAATCGCTATTCAATTGCTGATCTAACTCCCCTTCTGCTCGACCTAAAGTATTCCAGTCAGCGCGCATTTTTTTAATTTTCGCGGCTCGATCAGGCATCGAGTATGAATCGTCATTCACTAAAGCCTGCATCTCTGCGAGTAATTGCTGCTTTCGAGGTGTTGCGATATAGGCTTGCAGATCTGCAAGTTTAGCAATTAATTCGGCTGCATTTTCTTTATCGTTGGCAAGTTGCTGTTGTTGTTGCTCAGGCAATTGCGCAAATTGCTGTTCAATTCCTTTAAATAGACCGAATAGCACATTGTATTTGCCGGCATCGTAAAGACGTTTGAACTCTGCAAATTTGCTTTTCAGTTGCTTGAATTGTTTTTGCTGCTCTACCAACAACGGCTCACAATGCTGCTGCCATTGTTGCACCAAAGTTTGGTAACCTTGAACAAAATTTTCCGGCATTAATGGCCCTAAGGCTTTCATTTGTGTTTTGAAGGACTTTTGCCATTGCAAGAAACCATGATGTGCTTCAATCACATCACTTGCCGTTGGCAACGCTTGTGCAGAAAGTTCAGCAATCAAACGTGCAGATAAAGCTAAAGATTCAGCAAGCTCTGGCAACTTGTTTAATTTTGTTTGGATTTTGGCAATGTGCTCAGTCAGTTTCTGAAGTTGCAAAGCAGAAAACTCAGTCGCCTGAATTTGTGTCATTAAGGCATCAAGAGCAGTTTGCGAATGGGCTGCGGCCTCAAGATCCGCCTCTGACAAAGCAACGCCTAGCTGTTGTTCTAGTAGATTGAGTTGCTGACTGAAATTTTGATAATCTTTTTCCGAGCGCTGTTTGGCAGCAAGTTGTGCTTGCAATTCGCGTGCGGCCGCCAGTTTAGGTGCTAATGCCGCTTCTGTTAGCTCAAGGATTTTCTGATATTTTGCAGTAAATTCTGCATGCTCAGGTAATAAGGCTAAATCGGCAGCAAGGCCTTGCCACTCAATTTTACTTTGTTCAAAAGTATTATTTGCTTCAATAATTTCCGACTTTTCACGGATCGCATTGAATTTTGCCAAAAACAATACAACTTGCTTACGGATCCGCTCAGGCTTTGCTTTTGCTTCACGGAGGGTTTCAAGCCGCGCAGCAACAAAATCACTTAACTCCGCAGAGAGCTGTTTTTGCAGTTTTTCCAGTACTTTTTCATCGGCTATAGCCGCGAGCAGCTCTAGTTTCTGTGCGATTGTCAGCACATTGCCAACTAACGCCTGCACAATGAGGTCTTGTCGATTCAACCGTTGTAACAACAAAAATTTGATTTGCGAATCTGTTTCATTAGCAGCGAGTTGTTCTAATACACTCGTCCGATTGCATTCAGCGATAAACTGTTGTTTGAGGTGACTAGAAACACGATTGTCCAACAACATTTGGATTAGTTGTTGTTCGGCAAAGTTTTTTAAACGTTCGGCAGACTCATGTTTGCTGGCTTGCCACCATAAACTAAATTCATTCAGGCGTTCTAACGCTGCACGTCTAACAGACTCAGCCCCATCATTAAATGCTAATTCGTGAAGAATTTCTTTCTGCTGAGGAGTTTGGTGGTCAAGTTCAGCAATTGCTAACTGCCGAATTGCAGCATCCTGATGCTGCCATTTTGGTTTAAACCAACGTTTAAAGATCATTATGCGCGAACCTTGCTATTGCAGTATCAGCACTAAATTGTGCTTTCATTTCAGATTTCGATTTGATAACCATTTGACCATCAGGACCTATGGTATAGGGTTCATCAGACTTGAGCACTTTTGCCTGATAGGCCATGACCAGTTGCATGGTCTGAGAATGCTGTTCATCACTCAACAAAGTGCCATCTGCCCAGCGTTTGGTCGAGACAGCTTCTAATAATTTTTCATAAGTTTCAACAGACATTGCCTGCACTAACGAGTTGAAATCCATATTACTGCCTTTTGAATAAAATCATACGGACTTTAGAAACTACATACCAAATGGCGCCCAACGACATCACAACGTAGGTCGTGTAATATTGCCAAGTTCCAGACTCAGGAAATTTTGTATAAAGGTATAAAACAGAACCCAAAAATAACACCAATGCAATCATCGCATGATTATTAATGCTTTGATTCAGGTTATGGCGTCGGTCGCGCTCAATTTTAGCTAATTGTTCGGGTGAAACTTCTGAGATGCCTTGACCACAATGATTACAAGCCGCGGCTTTGGACGATATTTTTTTGCCACAAAATGGGCATGCTACAATTGCCATCACTTCCCCTTCACAACAGACACTCTTCCAGAAGGACCATTCTCTTCTATTTCAAAGGGCTCAGTAGGAGCCCTCTGAAAGATTAACTCACAACCATTTCTATAATTTATCAACGACAGCGCGAACTGCGATTAAAGTATCGGCACCAAACTTCATTGAGCGTACATCAGACCAACCAAACTCAACATCAGGTAAATTCGCATTGTCTTTAAACGGCATTTCAACGGTATAAGACAAACATTTAAATTGTTCAGCAACCCAAGTTGAAGCAATCGTTAAATTTGCTTGGCCTGGTGCGTCCAGTTCGTAGCCGTAAACTGTTTGAAATTCTGGTGTGACAGCCAATAACGTTTGTTTGAACACAGTTTCTAACTGAGCCATTTTTTCGTTGTAAGAAGGCACACCTTCAGCACCTGCCACAAAGTTATAAGGCAGATTTTCATCACCGTGGATATCTAAAAACATATCTACGCCGATTTCGAGCATTTTTTGGCGAACCAAGAAAACTTCAGGGCTCTTTTCCATGCTAGGGGTCGACCACTCACGATTCAGGTTAACACCAGCGGCATTAGTTCTTAGATGACCACGCACACTGCCATCTGGATTCATATTTGGCACAATATAAAACACAGCTTTCGCTAACAGTTCACGGGAAACGCCATCTTCTTCATCCAGAAGACGGTCTAACAAACCTTCGACAAACCACTCGGCCATCGATTCACCCGGGTGTTGGCGAGCTGTGATCCAAATTTTCTTCTTACCAGGTTCTGGGTCGCCAACAACAAGTAACGACATATCACGACCATCTAGGGTCTCACCTAAATCAATCAACTGTGTCCAACCACTATTTTGTGCTTGGCTTAATAAATCTTGGTGTCTTTCGTAACTGTAAGGAGCGAAATAAGCAAAATAACAAGAATCCGCTTCTGGGTAATGCTTAATGACTAATTCTTGGCCGTTATATTCTGTTTCTACGCGAAACCAAGTTTCCCGATCATAAGATGCGACAGCTTTGTAATCAGCCCAACCACCAGGATATGCAGAAGTATTTACATTGGTGATTTTCAGCGTGTGTGGCTCGTAAGTATCGCAATGTAAACGGAAATGGAACCACTGATAAAATTCTGATTGATTGTCTTTGCGGATTTGCAGTTGGATATCATCAATACTATCCGCTTTGATAACTTCGATATTACCACTATCAAAATTACAGGTAATTTTCATGGTTGGGATCCCTTTAAAAAAAGTGAGCGAAGGGTAACATACTTGCCTAAAGATGAAAACCGCAAGGCCTGTCATTGCACATGTCAGTTTGCAATAGGAATGCATCATCTGTGGCAAGCAGTGTACTGACCTTAACAATCAATACAATAGAATGTAAAAAGCCGCATCACTGCGGCTTTTGATCTGGTTTTGCTTCGACCGAGATTAGCGAGCTAATGGCAATGTTGGATAAGAAATACCAGCCATTTCGTTCATCACACGGATCACCTGAGTGCTGTAGCCGAATTCATTATCGTACCAAACGTAAAGTACACAGCGATCACCATCAACGATAGTCGCTTGCGAATCAACAACGCCGGCGTAACGAGAACCCACTAAGTCACTGGATACAATTTCAGTTGAACTGGTGTAGTCAATTTGATCTTGTAAGTCAGAGAACAATGATACTTTTTGTAAGTATGCATTTAAGTCGTCACGGTTAGTTTCTTTGTTCAAGTTTAATGACAAAATTGCCATGGAAACATTAGGCGTTGGTACACGGATCGCGTTGCCGGTTAACTTGCCTTTCAATTCTGGCAAAGCTTTTGCCACAGCAGAAGCTGCGCCAGTAGAAGTGATCACCATATTTAATGGGGCTGCTCGGCCACGACGTTCGGCTTTATGATAGTTATCAATTAAGTTTTGGTCGTTTGTATAAGAGTGCACAGTTTCAACGTGACCATTCTTAATGCCGTATTCGTCATTCAGCGCTTTTAACACCGGCGTGATGGCGTTTGTTGTACAGCTTGCTGCTGAAACAATCCGGTCATCTGGGCTGATCATCTTATGATTCACACCAAACACGACGTTTTTAACATCCCCTTTGGCTGGTGCTGTTAATAACACTTTGCCAGCGCCTTTGGCTTTGAAATGAATGGCCAACTCTTTGTCATCTTTCCAAATACCTGTGTTATCAACAACTAACGCATCGTTGATGCCGTAAGCTGTGTAATCAACCAGTTCTGGTGAATCAGCGTAAATGACTTTAATAAAAGTGCCGTTCGCTTTAATACCGACATTTTCATTATCGACAGTGATACTGCCGTTGAACGGCCCATGGATAGAATCACGACGTAATAAACTTGCACGTTTTTCTAAATCACCTTTACGACCGCCACGAACAACGATAGCGCGTAAACGTAATTTTGCACTCGGACCTGAACGTTCAATCATTAAGCGGGCTAACAGACGACCGATACGACCAAAACCATACAGAACAACATCTGTTGGTTTCACTGTGTCTTCATTGTTGAGTAAATCAGCCAATTCATCGGCAAGATATTGCTCTAAAGTGCGGCCTGCAGCGGCATTCTTATAATGGAAAGCAAAGGCTAATTTACCTAAATCAATACGACCTGGAGACAGATCTAATTTGGCAATTGCTTCAAGCACGACAAAGCTTTCACGTAAACGCAATTTCTGCTGTTCGAAACGTTCAACCGTTTTATGTGATTTAATGATATCAATAGTTGTTGCATTCACCAGTGGTTTGCCATATACAACTAATTCGACACCCTTATTACGATACAAACGCCCGATAATCGGTTGCATATTTTCTGCGTATTCTTGGCGTTCTTGCCAACTACGTTGATACTGTTCTTCGTGAGATAAGGTCATGCTGTTGCCTTTTACTTCTTGTGGTTAAGGAATTCAGGGTACAGTGCCTATGCGGCAGCGTATTGTAATTTAAACTGTAACCCTACAACAACAATTACAGAATAATTTTTAAAGATTTGCCTGTGTTTTTTATTTAGCGGAGTTCATCATGAAAAAACTCATCACAGTGCTCGCAACAAGTTTATTGGTGGCATGCGGCGAAACCACCATTAGTATTAGTGAGATATGCCAAACTAAGCCAATGATTTGTAATGATCTTTATGATGACTCGCATTGTAAGCTTGAACGCCGTAATGTAATTTTTAGTCGATACGATGTCAGTAAAGTCCCTGCCGACGCGAAAAAATATCGTTTGCTGATGGATTTAGAGAAATATTCTAAATGTATGGAATTGGCTTCTGGCATTGAACATATTAAGTTGAAAGAAAAAACGACCAGTCGAATTAATAGTTATCGTGTAAGCCTAGATGAAATAAAACGCATCTCAGACGAAACTGTTGCTTCTGACCACCCTGGCCTACTGTTTTACCATTGGTCTCGCCATCAAAGTAAATCGCATCTCGATAAGTTTATTAAAGCGGCTGAGCAAAACAAATTTACTGATCCCGATCTGCAATTTGCCTTAGCCAGTCACTACCTTGCGGAACGCAACCCGAAAGCTATTGATGCCATGCATCAAGCTTTGCGATTGTACAAAAAGGATTCAAGAATTGACCCAGCAATTTTCACGACTCTCACAACAGCTTATTTCAAGAAAAAACAATATGTTGAGTCTTATCACTG
>JACCEA011493112.1_pt1 | contig 11940 bp, 9 predicted proteins | sample 7449851 | NCBI WGS metagenome assembly JACCEA01 (sample SAMN15323453, study PRJNA562643) | freshwater metagenome | isolation source: river surface water | place: USA:Blue River Watershed | collected 2017-08-18 | reverse complement strand
GTCGGAATGAAGAAGGCGAATTGTGGAAACTACCAAACAACAAAGCCCTCCCGAGCAGTTGGGAGGGCTTTAAATTGGGTGCAGGGGTTGGATTTGAACCAACGACCTTCAGGTTATGAGAGTGAATAGCTGTCGCTGTTATTCAGTGGTTTAAGATATAATACAGGACTACTGGGGCCAAAACTGGGGCTTGACTGTTTTTGAGGTCAAAAGTAGGCTTCTAAGAGCTTCGGGACGCTTACGAATGATTCGTGCCAACGAAGTCATCTTATGAGTTTGCAGCTCAAAAAAGACAGCCAGTGGTGGTATGGCCGCATCATGACGGGAGGCGTAAAGCGTTCCTTCAACTTAGGCGTCAAAGTCCGGGGAGCACCCCCGTCCAGTTTGCGCGAGGAAGGAGACAAGGAATTTGAGGTTTCGAGAGCCCAGGCGCAAATCGCCTTTGATCGCTTGCAGGAAGACTTGAAGCGCAAGGCCAACACCCAGGGCCTGCTTGAGCGTATCCACGAAATCAAGACGGGGGAAAAGATCGTGGCCATGCCGCTTGCGGACATGGTCGCCAGGTGGAAGGCGATACCCAGAAGAAAGCCCCCAACCGAGCGCTACGCGGGAATGGTCGAGAGCAGTATTGAAAAATTCACTACGTTTATGAAGAAGGCGTTTCCCTCGGTTAAGGACGTTGGAGACGTGCAGGCTAGCCACGCAAAGGCGTTCATGAGTTCGGAGGAGCAGCGGGGGGTCGCTTCCAAGACCTACAACAACACCCTAATTCTGTTTCGGTCGATTTTCGGGGCGTTGGGGGAAGAAGCCGGCAGCGCTCGCAACCCGTTTGCCGGCATACCGACTAAGCTTGAAGACACGGTGCATAGGAAGCCGTTCACCGCTCAAGAGCTGGCCGCCATTACCGAGCACGCCCAGCGGGACGACTTCATCGGGCCGGTGATTCTAACCGGCCTGAGCACGGCCATGAGGCGCGGCGATTGCTGCCTTTTGAAATGGGAGAGCGTTGACCTGAAAGACCGCTTCGTGGCGGTAAAGACCGCCAAAACAGGCGAAATCGTCCGAATTCCGATCCTGCCTCTACTCGCCGCGGTGCTGGATACGGCGAGCAAGACGCGCGAACCGGGGGAGAAGTATGTGTTCCCGAAGCAGGCGATCATGTATCAGGCAAACCCCGATGGAATCACCCTCAGGGCGAAAAATCTCTACGCAAAGGCCGGCTTTCATGACCTAGAAGGCGGCGAATCCCCTTCCCTCGGCACCGTTAGTCAGGAACGCCCAAAGGGGCTACGAAAGGCCTCGGTGCGGGATTTTCACTCCCTGCGCGTAACTTGGGTTACACTGGCCCTTTCGGCGGGCGTCCCCATCGAGATCGTGCAGAAGGTGACGGGGCACCAAACCGCGCAGATCGTTTTGAAGCACTACTTCCAGCCAGGGAAAGAGGACTACCGGCGCACCATTGAAACGAAGCTTCCGGCGTTGATGGGAGGAACCACGGCCAAGGAGCTTCTTAGCCGAGAAAAGCTGGCCGAGCGACTGAAAGCGATGAACGGGAAGAATTGGCGGGTGATCCGGGATGAGTTGCTCGCAGGGCTTTAGGCGCTACGATTCAGCTATTGGGCGTCCAATTTCGGATTTGGCTCCGCGTCCTACTATTCGCAATTCGCGAATTCCGTATTCCTTCAATAATCTTGACTTAATTCGTGATTCGCGAATAACGTATATTATTGGTATGAAGGGACAAGATTTAGTTGTTGCTCTAAAGCTATTCACTTCGGGATCAGCTAAGAGCTATGCCGAGCTAGGCAAGGCACTCGGGATCAGTGCATCCGAGGCGCACGCTGCCGTGCGCAGACTCATCGAGGCTCGACTAGTCGATCCTGACCAGAAACGAGTTAATCGGCAGTCGCTGTTCCGCTTCCTCATCAACGGTGTTCCCTTTGCCTTCCCCGCCTCGACCAAGGAGAATACCCGAGGTATGCCGACCGCTTGGGCTGCGCCTGTCATCCAAAACAGGGTTGTTTCCAACGAGCTTCCCCCGGTCTGGCCTGATCCTGAGGGGGCGGTTAGGGGGCAGTCAGTGAAGCCGCTTTATCCAAGCGTGGTTTTTGCCGCCTCACACGACAGAAAGCTCTACGATATCCTGGCTCTGGTAGATGTGCTGCGATTAGGTCGCGCGCGGGAGCGTAAAATTGCAGAGGATGAACTAGAGATCTTGATGAAGGAACCTCCCCTATGATTAACTCCGGAGTGCTCGCGGATGTTTCGCAAAAACTCGATAGCCTCGGGCTGAATTATGCGTTCGTGGGCGGATCGATTGTTGAGTTCCTTTTGGACAATCAAGGGCTATCCCCTGTGCGCCCGACCGATGATCTTGATATTATTGTCGAGGTTTTGACCAATCGCCGTTACTCTGAAATTGAGCAGACTCTTAGGACAGCCGGCTTCCAGCACGACACGACGCAGGGCGCTCCTATTTGTCGCTGGTTGCATAACGGAATCAAAATCGACGTTATGCCGACCGATGGGGCGCTAATCGGACTGAACACACAATGGTTCACCGAAGCCCTTGCTACCGCTCAGCCCAAGTTGATCTTCGGGATAAAGGTTCCGCTGATATCGCCGGTTGCGTTCATCGCGACTAAGCTCGCGGCTTTCGCTGACCGAGGGAACGGCGATTACTATGGGAGCCACGACCTGGAAGACATTATCACAGTGATCGATGGTCGGGCCGCAATTGTTGAGGAAGTGGCCACAAGCCCAGCGGCGCTACGGTCCTTTGTTGCTGGTCGTATTCGCGAGTTTGTAGCTGATGACTTTTTCCTAGAGTCGATTAGCGGGCATCTGCCGCCCGATAACGCAAGCCAGCGCCGGTTACACGGATTGCGTGAAAAACTTCAACTTATCGCCGAAGTTTAAAATTTTAGCTCGGGTCGATCTTGTTGGGTGTTTCTGCACCTTTGCTCCTACGCCGAACCATCTTGGCCTTATGTTCGTCAAAGGTGTGGTAGTTTCTTTTGTTGTTTGCGGTGTTGTATGAGCCAAAGGGGGTGCGATCAATCATCGCCTTGATCACTTCTTGGACGGTTTCGAATGATTCTAGCAGTGCTTTGTATGGAGCGAAGCCGAGTTCGTTTTGTATAACAGACCACGCGGCCGCTGGATTAAATGGCCGTTCATCTCCAATTTCGGTGATGCCCTTCTTGCGCCACTCAATATATTTCTGCCCGAGGTAGTAAACGTATGCCCGATGGGGAGGGCTCGTTTCGATTGTGCCAGGGTTGGCGACCGGTTTGCGTTTTACCCCGTGGTAATGGACTGACATCCTTTGGGCCGCGTGGCCATAGTTATTTCCATCAACAACGGGTGCAGTGGCTTTTTCTATCTTTCGCTTCGGGTCATCCAGGTAGGGATGAAGACCTTGTCGCACCAGCCGCTTCCAGAAAACGACGGTGTCCCGACTGATCAGATGTTTGTCAGCTTCGCCGTGACAGTTCTCACACAGCATTAATAAATTGTCATCCGTTGTGGCGCTCCGTTCTCCGTCGATGTGGTGGGCTTGCAGGTATGTCACGCCAGATTTGCCACAGTTTGGATTTGGGCAAACGGAACGGACCTCATCTATCAGCTTGGTCCGCAGTCGAGCGGGTGGGTTTATTCGCTTGGGCGACCGAACTCTTTTGCGTTTGAGAATGGTAATCTCAGTTGCTTGCGCCAGTATAAAAGGAAGCTCCGGGAGACTTGGATCAATTACACTGATTTCTTCGCGCTTCCCGAAACTGTTTGTGATAGTGTAAAGGGCGCTTCGCTTGGATTTATATTTAACGAGCCATACTGCGATTGCCTTAGCGGCATATGCTGATTGTAAGCCTGGCTCAATTAAGATTCCTACTGTGGTGAGGCTTGCCTGTTCAGCAGAAAGAACCAATGGGGTGGCAATGATGCGATGAGTTGCAAACTCAGCAATCAATTCATCTCGGATGTCGTTGGAGCCCAAGATAAGCATCGGCTCAGTTTCACTTATAATTTTTACCTAATTATTTTCGAGCTTAATCAGGAAATCGGCGTAACCTGAGCTATTACAGCGGGGACACCCGCTATTGGTGATTGTTCAGGGTCTTGCGAAACTAATTTGGCAAAATTGTGGTCATAAGCCATTCGAGTATGATATGCAGCAAACGACCCTAATAGCGCTTGTGCCCATGGCTGATTGATCCGGCAGGTGCGCGAATATTTAAATATAATTTCAGAACCGTTCCATTTTGCTCCCCCGTCCGGAATGGCAGCACTGTAAGATAATCTGCACTGCTTAGGCCAGTCCGCCTTCAGCCGTTGTAGCTTCGCAATGGCAGACACGAAGAGCGCGTGAGTTCCTGGTAAGAATAGAGACGACCCCTTGTCAGTCAATTTTAGAGATAAGCTGCCGTTGGAAGAAAAAGATGCGAGATCTAGTATTGAGAGATCAACAAATCCTGAATTACGGAAATCTGCTACCCAGTCAGTGCCTCCCGCCCCCGCACCTTCTAGTCGGAATAGCGACGCATCGTTAACTTTATTGGGTGGCCTGTCTTTCGAAATTTGAACCCATATTCCCTCCTTGGCCTTACGAGTGCCATCGCTCCGAGTAGATAGATCACACGGCTGCCTTAATAAAACAAATGCCTTACTGCTTCCGCTCTTCTCGAACACATCGCCGCAGGCAATAGGGGAGTGAATTCCATTAATTAAGGCTCCGTCTGTCAGTATCTCAGACCTTCTCCATTGTTGGAGCTTTAAGCGCGAGGCGGTCTGCGAAGCCGATAGAGTTGTGGCTGTTTTCCCGATGCCCAATTTGGCATTTATTCCAATGGCTCGAAGTTGTCTTAATTGTCCTAACTTATGCGCAATAGTTTGATTTCCAGCAATCTTTTGGATTAATGAATTCCGTTGCCGCAAGTTCAGGACACGCTCAATAATATCCATTTCCATCGCCCCTTCCTCTAGTGAGCTGTCAAATATTGCTCCATCTATATCATCAATGGATAGCGATGCGAACTCATGGGGGCCTGTTTTCAATGAATCCGTCATTGCCTGAACCGCACAATCAGCCAAGTCGTAACACAGACGGTTTGTGAAAACGGCACATCCGGCCCGGCAAAATTCGAGTTCGGTTTTTTCCGGCTCCAGTCTCATGGTGCGTTTCGACATCACTGAGAAGTAATGTGGCGGAATTCGGCTCTGGGACTTGCCGATTATGGTATGTCGTAAATCGTCGGCTTCCTCTGCGGACACGCCGTGTGTCAACATAACACAATGCGGTTTTACACCTTGAGCGGTCGCGAGGGCCTCAACAACAGTATCCCCATACTCCTTCCCGAGATTCTCCTTGTCCGCTTCACGATCAACCAAAAACAATGTTCGCTCTGTGCAGGCCGGGAGTATGGCAGCTTTTTCCCGCTCCCAAGCCTTGAATGAAAGTGATTTTACGACGCCCAGTCCTTTTATGAGCGTGCTAAACTGGGATCGCGTAAGTTCATTCCTATCGCCTAATAGCTCCTGCCTTACTGCAACAATATCGGCAGTGATTTGAGTAACTATCTCCAATAGGTCCTCTTCTTCTATCGAGGCCAATACATCCTGCGTTAATTTATCAAGAACAGCTTCTGGAAGTCCCTCTTCATTGAGTCCAGTCAACTTTGCGTGTGAAAGGATGATGTTATTCCCCTTCGCAATTGCTACTAGGGCGCTAAACTGTTTAGAGAGTTCTGCGTGATTGTCGGATGCGAATTCGTCGTCGATCCAAATTACCGAGTCTATCTCAATCGTCTTTAAGAAAAGCGCTGCTGTGATTTTTCCGGGGGCTTTCATTTTACGATAGCGGACAAATCGATGATGAATTTGTAGCGATTCCCGTTGGCATTTCTTTCTTTGCCTAGAGAAATCGAGCACCCTTGGCTTTCGAGTAGTTGAGAGACAATAAATAATCCCAATCCGTGCCCTTCTCCCTTGGGTTTATCAGAAACAAAAATCTCAAAAAGAGAACTTTCAACATTAGGCCTAACGCCTGGTCCGGTATCCCAAACAATTAGTGAACTCTTGCTGATTGTTAAGTGAATCTCTTTTGGCGTATTCGCCGTATCACGATTTTTCTTAAGGAGCCAGTATTCGCTGTTCCTTACGATATTGTCAACTATCTGAGTTAATCTACCGGTATTGGCCTCGATTATAATATTATTCTCTTTGCTGATGTCGATTACGCTCTTAATGCCAAGTGAGTCATATCGATCCTTTCTGTTTGAGAAGTAGTCGACGAGGAAGTCCTTAATCGAAATGGAAGACCGGGTCTCCCTGAATGTCCTCATCATCGGATTGATAAAGGCGATTTTTCGGGACAGGACGCTATTCACGGATCGGATCATTTCTATCTCCGTGAGGATCGATGGATCCTTGATGGTTTCCTTTTTAAGCCGTGACTTTATGCCCAGTATTCTCGTGTTAACTTCATCTAGCAAAGGATGTATTTCGTGAACAAGGCCCTGTGCGGCCAGTCCGGTAGCCACCATATCGTAAACTTCGTCGATTTGATTTTTTAGCTGAAAGAATCGCTCCGATATTTGTTCGCTATAATTCTGCTTGCTCGATAATTCCTCTAGAATCCCTTGTGCCTGTTTTGTCTCATTGGAGATCTGCTCCACCATATCATTAACGGAACCAAGCGCATCTTCTACCTGACGGCGCAAACCCTTATCGATTTTCTCATCTGTCGAGAAATTTTGGATTACACTACGAGCCTTCGATAGCAGTGCGGATCTTTTGGTTTCAGATCCTTTCAGTTCCGAGGTAATCTTTTTTGCGGCAGCTAGTATTTGAGACAAATCCTCAACTCTGCGTTCAATAGGAACATTGGCGGGCGCTAAGTGTTGCGACTTGAGCTTGGTGAATTCGGATGCGGCCCGGCGAATATTTTCCATCGAATCGTTTGCGAATTTTTTTAGTCCCTCGCAAACTGATACTAATCCCTGCCAGTCTGGATTATCAACGAAGCCTTCTCGATCTGACTTTTCAATCAATCCTGGATTATCCTTAGATGTTATAGCTACATACCCAAGCGTGTTAGTGGGTTTGAGTCCATAATAACTTCCTCCAGATGTCCAAGCCTCACCGAGTTTTAACCAGTCGGAACCCATACGAACCCGGAAATTGTCTCTGAAGACAAATATACCGGCCATATTCTTCACCTGCTGGCGATACTCCCCAATATCTGTAGCAAAGTCGGCAATCGATGCAGAATCCAACTCAAAACCGTAAAGCTCACCAACAATAGGACCCGGTTTTTGTCTAGATGAATCACTCCTTGCTTTCTGCAAAATGTCCCACGGCTTAATATCTGTAAATTCAATAAACCATTTTTTAGATTTAGATCTTTTTAGATTAAGGCCCTTGCACCGATTGTGCTCACGTAGAAAATTGAAAAGCTCTTCACCTCCATCGGCGCGGATTAATTCTTCGAATTGCTCCGCTTTATCTTTACCCTGAGTTTTAAATAGTTGCAATTTTATAAAGCCCGTTAATTCCAAAGTGGAATTATCCCACAGCATCTCGAAGTGCATAGATGCTGAGTTCAAGAAAGACTGCGGCAGGGAAATGAGATCAATAATCTTGTCGTCGCACGTTAGTGCCACTGTGAACCCGTCAATGGGTTTGAAAGGGGAAATCAGCGTTGATAATTTAAAACGTAGCTCCTCTAGTCTTTTCTCACCGGTCCAATATGGGGTGTCTCGGAGACCAAAAATTTCAAGCTTGGTGCCGGTTCTGCCGATAGATGGGACTTCTGCTTTATGAACGGTTACCGAACTCAGAGGAACGCCCGAGCGACACTCATTCCAGTTTAGCGTGACCTGTAATCCTTTCCCGGATTTACTAGAAAATGTTGTTATTCTGACGAAGTCACCCAGCTTCATTGAGCCTAAGCGCCCAAGTCCCTTGTCTCCAAGTGGTGTTCTATTATATTTGGGCGTTACCTTGCCTTGCGCTTTGAATGCGCGCTTGGGGGACAAACTAATCGTTAACCATCCTCTGCGGATGGCATCTTCGTCCATTCCAATGCCGTTATCCTCGATGCATATTTTCCCGTTAACACTTATATTCTTTGAACTCAGATCTGATCCAGGGAGAATGGTATTTACGTCTATGCTGTATCTTGTATCGATTACAACATTGCACCAGCCGGAGTCTGCATCGAAAGAGTTCTTAACTAATTCAAGCAACGCTTGCTCAGGGTCAGTTATTAGTTCTTCACCGAGTTGGCGGACAACTTGTGCGTCAATATCGAGCTGAAGCTGGGGATTCTGATTCGACATTATATTAAGCGACTGACTTTCGGAGGATCAGGATGGTCTCCTGACGCATCGTGCTGGAAATGCTATTTCTGTTGGCCATTCTCTTACTCGGTATCTCACGTTGGATTCTTTGCACTTCTACAATTGATCGATTCCGGGAGAGTTCCGAAATTATGTCAGTGAGCGGACATTCAACGGTGCGAATACGCCTATGGCCTAAAGTCCATATAGTATATGCATTGGTCGCGCACGCGTCTGCTGTATTTTTAAGGACCTTGTCTAAATCGTAAATGAAGTCGACGAATCTCTGAGTGCCGTCTTCGGGGAATCTTTTCAGTATCTCCAAGGTTGCGTGAAAACTAGCGCTTCGGCTGCTTAGGTCGGCAATTTTCTGCTGCTGTAGCTTTTTTGTGGATCGCCCTCCGAGGCTCCGTGAATCGATTTGATGAGTGCTCTGTAGTAATTCATGAATTCGATCTTGAGTGCTGATGTCGTCCCCGTCGATCCATTGCAGCGGAAGCCACGCGGCTTGCCCGTAAGGGACGGTCGTTTTGTTGTCTCCATAAGGAGGCGAACTCATTACTAGATGGGCGCGCTGTTCTCCTAACGTTGGTAAGGCAACGGTGCTGTCCCCTAAGCATATAGCAACTGAGCCCTTAAATTGCTTACCCCTGACGTAGCCTTTTGCATCTAGTGTCAGATGGAACTCGCTGACGATCTTGAGATTGTTGGCAGCGATATCAGCAAATGCTGTCGTTACGTCTTGAAGTGACGACGTGCATTCGTCGCTCGGTCGGATGTGGAGCTTGTATGTCGAGGTCCTCGAGTTTGAATTTAACCGAGCAGTCTCGGCTAGCACGACCCAGAGGAATAGTCTGTTTTTATGGTTCTTTTCTCTTTGTATAGCTCTACGAATTCGAGATAGACCAATGCTCACTCCTTTATTGAACCACTTACCTTGGTTTTTAAAGCTTACGGCATAGCTATCTGAAGTGTCTTTCCCTGAGTATTCAAGGGTTCGTTTTACCGCAGCATTGAGTTCGTCAATATCTAGCGCGCTATGGCGCATTCTGGAAATTAAAACGGCGAGGGGGTTAATGTCCTGTCCTATAAAATCTCGGCCAGAAAGCATGGATTCACATAAAACAGTTCCCGATCCAACAAACGGATCGACGATGGTTGATACCTCTGGCTGTAGCTCTAATACAAGTTTAATCAACTCCCGCTGAAGAGCAGGAACCATCATCGCGGGGTATTGATAAGGGGACCGGTCATAGTCACTACGGCTTTTGCCCCGAAATGTCCAATATTCCGCATCAACTGATGTTAATCGCTCAATTCCCGCTCGAAGCGCATTGTCGACATCTGCCAGCGCATTTGCCGTATTCCTATGTGCTTGGTGGGCTTGCATTTATTTGGCAAAATAATTATTTTGGAGCTAGGAGGAACGGTATGGTTTATGCGGGAGTAATTGCAAGTCAAAAATTTATAAGCTCTGAGCTGTGCGGATACTGCGTTATTTTATCCAAGGTATATCGCTTAGGCTTTTTGCGACTGCTGCTCCTCAGTTATCGCAATTAACAGGAGTTTACGGTCCGGGCGCAATTTATTGAATCTTGAAGATTATTTGGGAAATCCAGTAGGTTGGCTTCGTATATTCATTTGTTCAGCTGCTAGTGCGTGAGTTGAAGCCAAGTGCGAGACGTTCGCCCTTCCCTCTGGCTAAGGTTCACACAAGCTCGGACGGAGTCCCTGCTTTACCCCTAGCAACTGGCAACGCCTAATGCCGCAAAAGAAAGACCTCATTATGCTATCTCAGGAGGAGGAGCACAACGCCAGGGTTTCCGCCCTTGAAGCCGCGGTAGATAACTACGGTAGTTTTATTCGAAAATACTTCATTTCGTTAGCCCTAGGCTTGGCCACCCTTTTAGCCCGGTGGTATGGTTTCTGCATAAGGGAAGCGCGCGCTAGCGGTATGTATGTTAATACCTCATTGCGCTAAACTTTCCCAATTCTCATTTCCCGTAGATAAGCTTAAAGGAGCCCCGTGAAATCCAAGCTGTTAGTCCGCGAAATCGACCATGTTCTCGGCTGGGTTGATGAACCTAAGGCCACCGATCCCCAGGAATACAGCAATCGAATAGCCGCCCTCCTTAAGTGGATGGATTATTGCGGGGTAGAGTCGGCGCTTATCGCCATACCCAAAGCCCTCTACCTTCAGGAACGGGCAAAACTGCCCAGTCCAACCGAGGTGCCGCTGATTCCGGCTATTCCTCCGGCTGAATCCAACTCCATGAGGCGCAAAGGCAATGAGGCAGTTGCGCTACTCAAGGTTTTTGCCAAGAACCTTCCAGAAGACAGTTGTTCGGATATTTATTACTGCCTCAATGCCTCAAAGGGCCGGCGAATACCGGATGATAATATTGATTTTGATCACCTCTTTGCGTTTTTGCTAAACGGTATGATTCCGGCGCTTGAGCCGTTCGATAAGCCGACAATATTGCAGATTCTACCCAGCTTCGGGGACTGGCTTGAACAGGTTAATGTCAAGCGGGGTTATTCCAAAGAGGAATTGGCCGCTCGTTTGCTTCGTTTGTTTGGTGTGGACGATGTTGAGATCGCCAAGGAGCCGTTGACTGTGCTTAACGCGGTTCCTTATTTCAGGCGGGAGATTCAAATGCGGCTTCCTGCTATTGAGCGGTTCTGTAATACATCGTCTCTTAAATCCATTAGCTCTGCCTTTCGTGAAGCTCTTGACCGGCTGACTGAATAGTTTGGGAGCTTTGGGAATACTATAACAAGTAAGAGTGTTTAGTTCCCGCGTCCTTCGGCGGCTCCCCACCACTAAACCCCGCGCTTTCGCGCGCCCCCTTTCGCCGTGTTGCGAGAGGGGGCTTTTGTGAGTCCGGCAGACAATGCAGGCTGGCCGTGATGCTACCGCTACACTCCGGCTAGATCCCTCGACCGCCTCCGTTCCGCGTCCGCCTCCCATCCAACCTGCATAGACTGCCAAGGGACTTGTCGGCGCTTCGGCTGTCGCGACATCAGCGACAAGGGCCGCCAAGCCTTACCCCTTGTCGCTGACCTCGCTCGGCCTACGCGGAGATTGAATCAATCCGATACCAGCGGCGGGCGGTGCCCGCAACTCTTCGGGTTCCTTGCGAGGGATCGCAAGGGATGCCTCCGCTTCGCTACGGCCCGCAGGTTTAGTGCGCCCGTTGGGCGCTACACGGGGGAACGCCTGACCCTCTGCCTAAGCAGAGGGTCTATTATGCCTATCCGCTAACTGGCAACGTCAAGACCATGCGGAGTGCCCCTGCGGGATCGGCGGGAACCTTTTCGACGTCCGACCACTATTCCCGCCGCTGTCCTCGGGGCAGTCTTGACGTTTCCAGCGCGGAACACGGGGAGCCCGAGCGCTCGCCGCTTAGGCAGAAAGGGTCAGGCGCACCCATACAGGGAGCCACAAAACCCAATGAATACCAAAGTATACGAGATTATCACCGAGCGCATTGTGTCGCTACTAAACGAGGGCGTTTGCCCCTGGCGCAGGCCGTGGAACCTGATGCCCATTGCTCCGCAGAACTTCGCCACCGGGCGCAAGTATAGCGGGATCAACCTG
>JACCEA010479598.1_pt1 | contig 11944 bp, 11 predicted proteins | sample 7449851 | NCBI WGS metagenome assembly JACCEA01 (sample SAMN15323453, study PRJNA562643) | freshwater metagenome | isolation source: river surface water | place: USA:Blue River Watershed | collected 2017-08-18 | reverse complement strand
GGCGACCAATTGTCGTCCCCTAATGCGCGCAAGATTGACGAGCAAATCAACGATTTGCGTTCTTACATCAAAGTTTTAACATTGGAGCCAGTTTATGTGCCAAACACAGTGCAACACCAAAATATATGGACGTCGATTCCAGTGCCGAATGCGTTTGTGCCGTCGATTGACCCGGACACGGTAAAGAGAATTATGGAGCTTGAGTTGGATGACCGACTCAAAATCCTGTTACTACTTGGTATTGGTTCATTTGAAACGCAAGAAAACAGTGCATACACGGAAATCGTGAAGGAACTGGCATATCAGAAGCGCTTATTTATGATTATTGCATCGTCAGATTACATTTATGGCACCAATTACCAGTTTTGCCACGAAATTATTGGCAAGGATTTGGTGCAAATGTCGCAACAAAAGACGATTCAGGCACTAGGTCGCGTGGGACGCAACAATGTGCAACAAGATTATACGGCGCGATTCAGAGATGATACGGTCATTGAAAACTTGTTCAGAAGGCCAGCAGATAATATTGAGGCCACAATGATGTGCAAATTGTTAGTTACCGACGACGACGAGTAATCTAGTGCATCTTCACAAAAAACTCTCGACTTGACTCCAAGTCTTTGTAATCGCGGTCTATTTTTTTTGGCAGTTCAAATGGCACGTTCAATGAACTGACGTCTTCGCAATATTTCATATAAGAAACCGACTCGTTGTACACGTTTTGCACTGCATAATCTAAAACAATTGAATTGAGCTCTTCCACTTGTTTTGTCACATTGGATTGATAATGTTGAGCATATTGGATGTATACAGAGCGCATGATAATTTTGAGTGTCTCTGGATTTTGCGGAAGCACAGTAAACTGTCCTTTTGACATTTTGTAAACACCGGCGCGAATTGCGTTTTGAATGATTTGCATATTACCGGCTGAAAAAAACACTTGACTGAGCAAATTATCTTCCCATTCACCGGCAATCGCGCCTCTATATTCGGTGGCTTTATTGCGAATTGCCACTTTTTCGGCCATTTTGAACTGCATAGTGGGGTCGGGTTGGTCCATCAAGTTGACTCGGCCATTTGACTTTCCTAAATTTATGATTTTTTTGTTATATGCGTTATCAATAGCATTATTAACAGAATCGATGGCATATTTAGACATTGTATAATAAAATACGTGCAGATATTATATTATGCTGGAGTTCGCAAATTTTTACTCAATTACATTAACTATTGCTACCATTGTTCTTATTTTGGCACTGGCGTTTGTGGGGTGGGCAATGACTAAAAGCAAAGACCAAGTTAAATTCCCACAATTGCAAAATACATGCCCCGATAATTGGACTATTGACGTCAATGGTATGTGCGAGCAACCTGCATCTGATAGCATTAATTATGGTAATGCTATGCCATTAACAACACCTGGAATAAACGGAACCAAGTTTGACCCAAATCATGCGGGATGGTCTGCCGCCGGAAACGCTGCCTGTGCTAAAAAGAAGTGGGCTTCTGATTTAAACATTGCCTGGGACACTATTTCTAACTCCAACTACTGTTAAGGAAACCTACGGTTTCCTTATAATCCTTCCCTTTGCAATGTATACTTAATAAAGGAGGGATTAAAAGGGAACCTATGGTTCCCTTTACCGTATCCAGGGTTTCCATACTGGCAAATAACTAATGTAAAAGGCTACAACTGTAGCTAAAGATATAAGTGTGGCTTTCGATATATTGTGTTTCTTAGTAACAAGCTGTTCCAATAGTTCAGTATTTCGGTCTGGTTTTACGGTTATTCCACTAAACATGGACGCTACCTTGTTCACATCCATTTGGTCATCAAACAGTTGCGTGGCAATAATACTGTAATCATATCCCGGGGTTGTTACAAACACATTATTGATGGCTTCATTCCAGTTAATCCACTTGTATCCAACAGTGTTCTCAAAGGCTCTGCCAATCAAGGGTTTCTGCATAATTAATGCTATTGTTGAACCAACAATACTGAGCACTGCAATCGTTGCATTCAATGCAATATCACCCACGTCTTTCTCATTGATATTACGGTCGTCCTCTAATACCATTGCTTTTAAGCCAATCGTAAATGCAATACATGCCACAAATACAAATGCCAATATAAATAGTTCATTAAGACTAGCAATTAATATTAATCCAAAAATACATACAATCAAAAAAATAACCATACCGGCAAATACGCCTTGCACTTTTCCAGTGTTCATTGCCATTATACATTTACGTCAAAAATAATAATAACTTTTGTTTCGCATAAATATATGTCGGACGCTCCGTCTTTAGTCGAACCTGACGTCAAATATTTTATTGAAAATTCGCTGAAAAAAGCACACGAATACCGAATGAATACATACTCGTTTTTCTTCAATTTTGGAGTACTCGCAATATTTACGCTGGTGTTTGGCGGATTTCTCTGGTATCGCTACAAAAACAAACCATCGCCCTATGAAATCCAACAGAAACTGAAAAGAGACCAAGAAATAGTGCTGTCTAAAATACGTGCAAACCAAGACGATAGAAAGCGAAGCTTGTATAAAGACATGACGTCGATGCCATTTGTTGATATGGATTACGCTACAAGATAGGGGACCAAAGGCACGCACTGCGTGCTTGAACCTACGTTTCTCCGCCCCTCCCTTCGGGATAGGGCTTACGCCCTATGACCCCCTTCCTTTACTTTTGTATAGTAAAAAAGGAAGGATTTAAAGGCATAAGGAGGCGACTGCGTCGCCTCTGAATACCATTGGCTCATATGCCCTTATAATCCCATACTAGTATAAAGAAAGGGGTCATAGGGGAAACGTAGTTTCCCCTAGTATTATATAATGGATTCTCAAGAATTATATGATAAAGCTATTGAAAATATAAAAAACGGCGGTTCTGTCTACATATCAACACCATTGAATGGTGAGCTCAATTTGCGTGGAAACAAGGAGATTGCAGAACTGCATTTCACTGGTGGCCAAATTGAGCGCATCTACAATGTTCCTCGCACTCTCAAAAAGCTTGTCATCAATAATAATCGCCTTATTGATTTGCCATCTTTAGAGTTTCCAAATTTGGTGCATCTAGAGGTTCAAAATAACAAATTATCAAAGCTTGATTTGCAAACGCTAACTAATTTAGCGTATTTGAACGCCATGAACAATCCATGCACCATCATTGATAATATTCCGGACACCTTAAAATACTTATATGCAGACAACAATAAACTAAAGTCGCTTAACTTAAACAATGCATCGATGGTAAGAGTCAGTTGTCAAGGCAATCCATCGCTAAAAAAAATCACTGGAGCACAACATGCGGGCTCTATAAACAAGGATATGGAAACACAAATTGTGAGTGGAACCCACATGGCCGGTGGAACAAAACACGATGTGCAAGAGGCGGTTAATGAATATTACAAACTAAAGTCTCTGTATGAAACCTCAATCAAAGGCCAAAAAGATAAGATTCGATGCATTAATTGTAAAAAACTGGGAGGCACCAAGTTCTGGAAAGACGCCAAAGGGCATTTGCGTGCTATATGCGGAAATTCGTCGCAACCGTGCAAACTAGATATTGATATTTTGGCCAGTTTGAATGAAGTGCAGTATCAAATCGACCGCACAAAACAGCACATTGAAGAAACAAAACAAGACATTGTGAAGTTAAAAATGGACACAATTTTTGGATATGTATCAGAGGCTGAGTCAGTGAAACAGTTTGAACAATTGAAAAAACAGTTAATGGATGAAACAGATGCGTCGCTTCTAAACGATAACAAATACTCATACTATGAAATTGTTAATGATTCCGAACGACAACGCGTGGTAAATGCAAAACAGCAGAGCATTCATCAAGAGCTTGGTGAAATTCGTTCACTGTTAAACAAATACAATAGAACAGGAAGAGATAAGTTCATGAAAGATATTGCATTGAAACATCAAACCGTAAATGACCAAATGAGTATTATTAGAGGACTAAAATATCCAGTGTGTGAAGTTATACAAGTGAAAGGACTGAATGTATTGAAACAATACCCTTATAGTTTTGATACCCTGCATAATAAACACGCAGATTTGCTGAAAGTAGAGAAAATGAACATGTGATAAAATTGAAATATATATTTGTATATTTATCATCTGCATAACAATGTCAATAGCCATTAAAACCTCCTGTAGTACAATAACAATATGCCCCGCCCCCGCCCAAGATCCGATATCGAACGTCATCGCCTATATTTGAGCGATTATTGCAAATTTATCAATGGTATCATCAAATATGAGATTGGCGAATCAAACGATGATGCCGACCATATGATGCATACGCAATACTTAAAGCGCTACAAACACGATATCAAGATGAAGAACACACCATCTGTGCGAATTGTGATTGAATCAAAGAACAGTGTGCATAAATTTTATATTATTATACCTGAGTATTTTATACCAGCATCATCATTCAACATGTTTTACCATATTCGCACCAATTTTGTATCAAATATTAAATATAGAATAACCAGTATTATGGCTTACAATATAGCCGAGCAAGATATATTATTAAGCTTCCGTGACGCTACATATAATTATTGGTATTTGTGATGGTATCAGAGTTATATGTATCATTTTGTATTTGTAATTTAATTAATTTATATTTTTTATCCATACCGTTGATACCTTTTCCATACCGTTGATACCTTTTCCATACCGTTGATACCTTATCTATGCCGTTGATACCTTTTCCATACCGTTGATGCCATCTAGAAAATAAAGCTTAAAGAATTCCTATGTTTTGTTTATAATGAATTCAAATAAACAAAACATATTTTATTATAGTAATTATTGTCCACACAGTCAAAAAACGTTGCAGTTTCTAGTGCGTGCAAACATTGTCAATGAAATTGCCTGCGTGTGTGTTGATAAACGTGGCAGAGACTCTCATACAAACCAGCTTTTCATTACATTAGATAACGGCGATAAAGTAATTATGCCACCAAATGTTCATAGTGTGCCGGCAATGTTAGTATCATCAGATAATTATCGTGTAGTGTACGGCGATGATATTGCAAAAATGTACGAATCGCGAGTTATTAATAATCAAATGGTGGCAACCAATTTTAATGGCGAACCGAGTGGCTTCAGTTTGTCCGGATTAGGCAGTTCATTGACAAGCTCTGGGTCAGCCGGACTTCCGCTCAGTATGTCGTATTCGGGACAAACCACCATCAATACTCCTCCGCCAGATTATGGAAGCAATAAAATTAAAGAAGGCGATACAAGTATTAGCAATTTAGAGCAAATCCGACAATCGCAAGACGCGCAACTGGGAATTGGCGGAAAAAATCCGTTTTTACAACCTATCAACCAATCAAGAACGCTTTAAAACCAAATTAATAACACTATAGACACAATAGATAATATGCTCATAAATCCCATACATGATGCACTGATGTCGCGATATTCGTTCACTTCGTCCCATATATCAGAATAAGTATCAGAATCATCACTGTATGCGCGATTTCTTATACGTGTTACAATACGGGTAGCGGTTTCGCTTATACGCGGTGCAGTTTCACCACTGTAACATTGATAACATTCACTTGTAGTATCGTCATTTTCACCGTAATATGTTCCATCGACGCATACTTTACAACGTGGCGCAATAATCGATAATGAATTGGGTAACATACACCTGCGGTGAAACGCATGACCGCACGAGTATTCAATCATTGTGCTATCGGATTCGTAAAATGAACAAATTTGACAAAACATTATTTATTTAAGATATAAATAATATTGTAATAATAATCAATTTTTTAGCAAGTATACTGTAAATAATATTACATACTATAAGTAATATTTTTACTCTTTCAGTTTAAGTAGGATAATACATTTATATAATATATAAAACTAATTAACAAGTAATAATTATTATGCCTGGTTTTATTTGTGAATTAATTGAATATTTTAAAAAATACAACCCTAAAATAGTTGAAAATAGTTCAGATCCTAATTTTAGATATATATATATAAAATTAACAAATCATTTATATTTATTTGCTTGTTATTGTTTGTTTGAACAAGATTATGATTCAGTTAGAATTTATAAAGCAAATACTGGATATAATATAGATGAATTATATGAAGTATGTATAAAATTAAAAGATGATATAAACTTTGAATTCTTAAACACTGCAGAACTTAATCCTATCTATGATACTAATGATATAGATTTTACATGCATTGATGAATATGAGTATGAATGTGAGCTTGAAAAGTCTGAAGAAGATAAATTTAAAAGTGTATATTATTATTGTGATAGTATTATTAAAATGTTTGATGATGAATTATATCCTCACAAATGGATTGAACAAGATAATTTTCACAAACGTTTTTTTCATATGTGCAATTATGTAAGTCATCTTAATATATTAGATAATAAATACAAAGATAGCAATAATATTGTCACAGATATAAAAATAACATTGTATCATTATTTGCAAAAGAAGTTCAATAAATTATTGTTATTGTATATGTTGAATAATATTAACGATAAACTGCCTGTGTTAATTGATTTTACATAATATTATAATTAACAATATAACTTTATAATGAGTCTAGTTAATGCTAATGTTATAATACATTATACTATATAAAGATATAGAATAATTTAATTTAATGTCAGATAAATCATTCATAGTAAGCACTTTTAATAATTATTTTTTTGAATTTTTAGAAGACGTGCAACGTATATTGCCCGACAATACACATATAAGAACTTCGTTGCGTTCATTCCGTACGTTAACTGACTTGAATAAATCGGTGCTCATCAAGGCGTGGTATAAGTTTGTGTATCAAAAATACGAAACTGTCATTGACGCCGGTGATATTAGTTTTTTCTTTGAAAAGGACTACAGTGCCGACTTGACTGCACTCAGTAACAGCAATAAAATTTTGGAAATTATTGACAGTGTGAGACAACCAGTCAAAGAGGCGTGTTCTAATGAAACTAATAAGCAACACGTCACCACATATATTCAAAACTTGTCTAAGTTGTCTGTTGCGTACAACTAGGGGAACCAAGGTTCCCTTATAATCCCTCCTTTTTATATAATTATATACATGTATAAAATTATAAAATAATACAACATCCTTATTGTTTAAGGAAGGATTTAAAGGAAACCATGGGTTTCCTTTAGAAAGGCACCATCACGTTTTCCGAGTCCATCATCTGGGCAACAACTTTCTTCGTAATAAAATACTTAGGGTTCGCATTTTTGCCAGGAATAAAGTAATCATAGTGCAACTTTTCCACAAAATATTTATCTTTCGAGCAAGGAATGTCTGCAATAGTCAGCTCCTTTTTTACATGAACTTGCCAATACAACTTCTGGATTCGCTCACAAAACATCTTGAAATGCACAAAATACTTATTAAACTGCTCATGATACATTGGAAAGTAATGCAAAAACTCGGCCACTTTACCTACTTTACGTAACACTAAGTATTGATAATGCAAACTGGGATTGTTTCCGCGTAACTGTTTTACTTCCAAATAGCGTTGATTATAATAAGCGCATCTATATCCAGTATCCACGTTTGTCAGCATATAACCTACTAGCGTGTGCTCATTGGTCGGATTCGTCATATCACTATCCAATTGTTTAAGCACATCAGGCAATTCTTGCATAGACACTGTGTCTTTCGTATAGTTTTTAGGCACTGACACTATTAGCGAGCCAAGATTTACATCTTTAGGGGGGACAAACGTGTAAGCATTCGAGTCGGCAATATAAAATGCACCCACCAAATATAAACGGGGTGATTGTACCGTTGTAACAATATGGTTTGACGGATGTTGCAACACAAAGGTATAACAACACGATTTGAGCAAAGTGCTGAAATCGGCGTCAGCCAATGTATTTAAGGGCTCAACACTTAATGCTTCCAAAAACATGGTGCGAAAGGTTTTTTGTGGCTGGTCTTCGTTGCGGAAATAACTGTAACCGCCACCGATACCACGTTTTGTGCACACGTCCCAACAACCTTCATCGGAATCCCAAAACAATGTCATCATTGTCCCTTCCACAATTTCATTGATAATGAACGACGATGACCCCTTTGCATCCAGCACAAAATTATCATCGGGAAACGACTGCAATGGGGCTAGTGCAATAAGTTTACCATGTTGATTATACACCGCGCTTCTATACATGCGATTCACATAATCGGTGTGAGGCAAATACTCTTTTTCCAAGTTTTTAATAGTATAATTACGCCCTCTGTATGATACAATTTTAGTTTGAACAAATTCTGGAACCTGAAGGGAACCGCCTCGCAAACGAAGCACTAAATGAATCGTGGATTCTTTTTGAATATTATAGTCTTGTAATGTGCGCCCGTCTTCCAATTGTTTGCCCCCATATATTAAGCGCTGTTGGTCAGGAGGAATGCCCTCTTTATCTTGAATTTTTTGCTTCACCTGTTCTACGGTTTCGCTCGGCTCAACTTCCAAAGTAACGGTTTTTCCAGTAAGTGTTTTTACGAATATTTGCATTGTATTTTATAGCACAATAGCTTTAAACTGTTTGATATATTTGGTCAATATAATATTTAGTGATATATGTGATTAGAGAAATAATTATCATCAAATACATTATAATGTCAGAAACAATTGAAATAACTATGAAATTGGGAGATGTTATACAAGTTTCGGCTCCAAGTAATCACCACATTCATGATAAAATATATTACATAGATTACATTGACGATGCAACCATTGTTGGTATAGACTTGAATGACGGAACCAAATCCATGTTTGACTTGGATGCAAATGGATGTTTAACTGATACCACAATTGCTCAAATTACGCTCATATCGCGCAGTCCGAAAGAAGGTTATGCTGCTCAACATGACTTAGTTGCCGGCAAATACGTGAAAATGGTGTTTGAATTCCAAGGAAAGCCTCTGACCGTGCACGGCAAAATTCTGGCCAATGACGAAGATATGATTCAAATTGAAGCCTCTGATAATCAAATCATATTTATTGACTTTGAATACAAGGGTATTCCCAAGCACATTCCATTGACGCATATTTCGATTGTGGAGCCATTAACCGTATTGCAAAAATCCGAGTTAAAACAATCGACTGAAGAAACAAAAGAAAAAGAAGAAGAAGGCAAAGAAGAAGCCTCCATGGAATTTAGTCCTGAAGGCAATCCAGTTGTTAAAGTTCCCTCGAATCCCAAGATGGATTCTTTCAACTTCGAAGACTCTTATAGCAGTATGCAGCTTGGCGAAGAAATCGAATTCGAAGCCGTTGTTGAAGTGAGTAAATCACAGCAACGTTATGGCATAGAGGTGCAAACTAACGATTTGCTGGATGAACTGCTGTCCACTATTCCCGATGAAGCGCGAACATCGGCGGTCATGGAGAAAATCCATCGCACAATTCGCCGATTCAAAGAGCTTCGGGCACAATTTTCCACATTTGATGAACACGGTAATGTCACTGGATATAATAACTTCAATGCCACATACAAACCCTTAGTCAAACAATTGGCTAACTTAAATGCTAATTTGAAGTGGATTGTTCCAATAGTGCAACAGGTCAGCAAAATAAATGACGATGGAACACTTGCTAGGGACCTCGATGATTATGATAGTGTGGTGAAGATGCAAAACATTAATAACCGATATGTAACACAATACACATCCGCTAATCATTTTTTCACACCGTTTACTAATCAAGGTTCCAAGTCGGTGGAAACAGAGATTGAAGCCATCATTGACAATCTTGGTAATTTTGAATCCGAGGTATCCAAAGGTATTCAAAAGTATGTGTTTCAGCGCTACAACATGGGCATGAGCAAAATTGGAAACAAGGTGTTGCGTTCCGGAAAATCCGTTTATGTGCGAGAGCCGTTTACACGTAACGATACGATGGATATAAAATCCGTGGTTGTATTGCCAAGACCCATCATGGAATTCTCTCGTGTTCAATTGCCCGGAACCAATGTGTTGCAACGCACGGCGCTGAGCCACAATTGGTTATTTTATTATAGACTGTTGCGGTCAAAAACCACCATCAATAAGCTGGCCGTTGAACCAGGTGTAGAGGTGGATTACGAATCTAATAATGAAGATATTGATGAAGTGTTTGGTGATTCGGCTTATACGTATACAATGCCGTCGGATACAAGTTATGAAGACGCGTTGCAATCGATTGTGCCTAGGTCGGTGGCTCTTATTCGCCAGTTAAAAGCACAATACAAAGCCTATAATTTTAACGCGATGTTGGAGCATTTTGAACCCTTTTTATTGGATATTCACAATATTACGTATTCTGGCAAAGTGAAAACTGATCCGGAAATAAATGCCAATAGAGGCGGTCCTTACCAAGAACTGCGTGTTCAAATTCGCGACAATGTGAAAAACTATATTGGAAAGTTTATTGACGAACGCAAGAAGTTCAAACAGTATTCCGATATTAAATCGGTAAAAGAGTTGCCCAATCCGTTGTTAAACAAAATAGCCTCTGAACTGTTGGCCAAAGTAGTAAAAGAATACAAATTAAATGAATCCATGTCGGCAAGTGAAGTGCTGTGCAAAATTAACGCTATAGACAATGGTGCATATTATTATAGTGTGGTATCTTTTATTATTGCATACCTCTATACTCCTGACCTATCAAACTTGACGGTAGATAAAGAGAGCTACAAAAATTCCCAAAGTTGCAACACGCGAGTCATTGCAAAGAAATACACATCGTTCAAGGAATTGCAAAAAGACAATGGAAGTGAAGAGGTGTATTTTGACAAGGATTATGACACTACGCCATATGATATATTGAAAAAATACAGTGCCTCTCAACAAAGGATGAGCAACTCCGAGTTTGTGGATTACTTGGCTCTGGTGCTCCAAAAAGAGTACGGCGTAACAGGGGATTCTACGGAATTAGCACGAACTATTATTGCCAAAAAGAAGCACGTGATTGACGGTAACTATGCGGTTCTTGTAATTTATCCCAAGCCGAGAGATGCATCATCTGAATCAGACCCTTCGGACATAGAAGCTGATATTAAAAAACGCATCACATATTTTGTGCGCAAAGGCGATAACTGGGTGCAAGAAACCGATATGTCTGAAACTGAACTAACGAATGAACTCATGTGTAATGTAAACAATAAATGCTTTTTTGACAAAAACACGGAGTTTTGCGACACCGTGGAAAACGCTGCAATACGAATGAAACGCATTGCACAAAAACAAATGATTGGAACATCGATTGCATTGTCTATGGAAGATTTCAGACGAGAGCTGGCCAAAGACTACGACTTTAAAGAACAAGCACTAAAAAAGACGCGAGCTATCAAAGAGGCCAAGGCCGAACAATATTCCGTAATGGCTTACACCATTGGAACACGCGCCGTTCTTAATGAAGTCGTTGTATCTCCGCACGCCTCTTTACTCAATGATATTTTAACCATCGTTGATTTCTCTAAACGCCAAGAATATATAATCAAGTTTAAACACGATTATTGCAGAGAACCGGTTGTCAATGACCTTGTGAACGAGTCAGTGTATTGGTTTTATTGTAAAGAATCAAACGTGAAATTGATGCCCTACTTTTTGTATTCTCTGGCACAGTCGTTTTTCAATGGTGAATATGAAAACACGCTTGATTATATTTGCTTTCATCAAGGTAAAAAAAGCGACGACGGCGAAGCCGTCGTGGACAAGTATAGTGGTTATGTAATTCGCTACTTGGATTTTTCTACCGAAGAAGAATATGACGACCAAGGGTTCAAAATGAAAACACGTTCAGTCATGGAACCGGAAACAAACCTGGATTTGGAAGAAACCATGACGAATTTTGCAACAAGTGGTGCCAAAAAAGTATTTGAAAATCCAATGCATCAACAAATCCACAATGT
>JACCEA010068934.1_pt1 | contig 11945 bp, 9 predicted proteins | sample 7449851 | NCBI WGS metagenome assembly JACCEA01 (sample SAMN15323453, study PRJNA562643) | freshwater metagenome | isolation source: river surface water | place: USA:Blue River Watershed | collected 2017-08-18 | reverse complement strand
TCAATTCTGCGCTGTTTTCTTGCCCACTCGTAAAACTGTCGAACATGGTTGATGTATAGGTTTGCTGTATCGCGGTCAATATCCTTAGAAATCACCTGCTCTATAAGATGCTTACGATAGCGATAAACAGGCAACCAATATTTTGCTTTGTCGCTGTCACTGACGGCATACACTTCATGCCAGTCCACGTTATGTTTCCCAACCCATTTCAAAAACAAACACGCCGAATTCGCTAACGACTGCACCGTTATGAGCGATACACCACCAAGCGGGTTTTTCTTCCCGCCACGCTTAGGGGGCATAAATAGCCCTTTATACCGGTGCTCTAAAAATAAATTGATTTCAAGCGCATCTTGAATTCGCACCAGCGATAACACTCTAGGGAAACTCTCAATCACATGATCTTCATGAAAAGCGACTGTGCGTTGGCCTTGTTCATCAATGGTAGATAAGTAAGGCAAGCTGCCTAGGTTGACGGTTTGGTTTATCACTTTGGGATAATTGCTGCTCAAATTTAATGCTCCATTGCAATACTGCAAAATATAGATGTGCGTATTTGAGATGTCAATGATGGATTGCAGTATTTCATTACTGCAAAATAAATTGACCTTGTGAGCAATGTCAGCCAAAATAATTTTGATTAAATTAATTCCGTTTTACAGCGCTATTAGGTTATTTCCCATTGGCGTTTAATGGCATTTTGATGGTTCTTTAATGTCATCAAAGTGAATGGATAGGTTGTAAAAAACCTATTAGCTGAACAAAATCAAGGCTTAACGTTCATGAGTGCAAAAATGCGCCAAGCTATTGAAGACGTGTGTCTCAGTGATATTGCTGATATTCGCTTAGGGCACCCTTTTCGGGGCACCGTAGAGCAATACGACAATGGTGATGTAAAGGTTATTCAAGTAAAGGATACCGAAGCAACGGGTGAAATAAACCAAAACACAGTAGTCCAAACCCAATTAAGCACAAAAAAACAACCCGACTGGTTGCAAAATGGTGATGTGTTGTTTGTTGCAAAAGGCGCAAAACACTACAGCGTGTTGGTAGAGCAGGTATTACAACGCACCGTATGCTCCCCCCACTTTTTTGTGGTACGCATAAAACCAAAATTGCGTGATGTGATCTTACCTGACTTCTTATGTTGGCAGCTCAATCAGCAACCTGCACAGCGCTATTTTAAAGCCACGGCTGAAGGCTCAATGTACCTAAGTATCCGCAGGCAAGTATTAGAGAACGTGCCCATTAAGGTGCTGACAGTTGAGCAACAACAACGACTCACTGCTTTGCATCGATGTGCGATTAAAGAACAAAAAGTATTACAAAAGCTGATTGAAAATAGGCAGCAACAGCTTGAAGCAATCGCTATTCATACACTTGAAAGCGCGAGCTAAAAAACATATTTGAACACATTACTAATAAGGACTTATAAGAATATGACCACAACCAACCAAATCAATCAGGACGATATCAATAAAGCGGTGTGGAGCGCCTGTGACACCTTCAGAGGCGTGATCAGTGCCGATACTTACAAAGATTTCATCCTGACCATGCTGTTCTTAAAATACATCTCTGATGTGTATAAGGACGAATTTAACAAACTCGTAGCTAAGCATGGCGATAACCCCGATTTAATCCACGCCATGATGTCAAAGCAGCGGTTTGTATTACCAAAAGGCGCAAGCTTTTGGGATTTATACGAAAAACGGTATGAAGCAGGCAATGGTGAGCGTATCGATAAAGCCCTTCATGCAATTGAAGAAGCCAACGGCAGTAAGCTTAAAAATGTGTTCCAAGACATCAGCTTTAACACTGACCGCCTAGGCCAAGAAAAGCAGAAGAACGATTTACTGCGGCATTTATTAGAAGACTTCGGTAAAGACATTTTAAACCTAAGCACAGAGCGTGTGGGCAGCTTAGACATCATCGGTAATGCCTATGAATACCTGATTAAGCATTTCGCCGCTGGCAGCGGCGCCACCGCAGGCGAATACTATACCCCACCAGAGGTCTCTACCTTACTCGCCACCGTTTTAGAGCCCGTTGAAGGCGATCAAATTTGCGATCCCTGTACCGGCAGTGGCTCATTACTTTTAAAGTGCGGCGCGATGGTGCGTAAAAACTCTGGCTCAAAAAAGTATGCGCTATTTGGACAGGAAGCCATTGGCTCTACTTGGGCATTGGCCAAAATGAACATGTTTCTACATGGTGAAGACAATCATCGTATTGAATGGGGCGATACCATTCGTAACCCACTGCTATTAGATAAAGACGGTAAAGGCTTACTGCACTTTGATGTGGTTACCGCCAATCCTCCATTTAGTCTCGAAAAATGGGGCCATGAAGACGCAAGTAGCGACCCTTATGGCCGCTTTCGCCGTGGCGTCCCACCTAGGACAAAAGGTGATTATGCCTTTATCTGCCATATGATTGAAATCCTTAAACCTGAAAGTGGCAGAATGGCGGTCGTAGTGCCCCATGGCGTGTTGTTTCGTGCATCTACCGAAGGCGTTATTCGTCAGCAACTGATTGAAGAAAACCTGCTTGATACCGTGATTGGCCTGCCTGAAAAGCTGTTTTTTGGGACTGGCATTCCTGCGGCTATTTTAATCTTCAAAAAGCACAAAACCGACAACAAAGTTCTGTTTATTGATGCCAGCCGTGAGTTTAAGCCAGGCAAAAACCAAAACCAATTAACGCCTGAAAACATCCAAAAAGTTATCGACACCTACAAGGCTCGTGAAACCATCGAAAAGTATTCCTACCTCGCCAGCTTTGACGAGATAAAAGAAAACGATTTTAACCTTAATATTCCGCGCTACGTTGATACCTTTGAAGAAGAAGCTGAAGTTGATTTAGTAGCGGTGCGTACTGAGCGAGTGCAACTGAAAAGCGAGTTACAAACCCTTGAAGCAGAAATGGATGGCTACTTAAAAGAGTTGGGTTATGGTGTGCAGGATTCACAAGTTTCGCGAGCGCATGAATTTGCAGGAGCGAGAGTTGCCGGAGGTGAGAAATGATGATCCCTAAGGACTGGGAACGCTATGCTTTAGGTAAAATAACAGAAACGATTACCAGTGGCTCTCGTGATTGGGCTCAATATTACTCTGATGTGGGTAGTAAGTTTATTCGAATGACGAACTTACCTCGTGATGGAATATATTTGAAGCTTGATGATTTAAAATATGTAAATGTAAAAAGTGATTCATCTGATGGTCAGAGAACTTCGTTAAATCCTGGTGACATTCTGATCTCTATTACTGCTGAGTTAGGTAAAATTGGCTGGGTGCCAGATAACTTAGGTGAAGCTTTTATAAATCAACATACGGCTTTAGTTCGTTTAAAGAGTAAGTTTACTGATCCTAAATTCGTGGCATACCTTTTGTCATCAAAAGAAATGAATCACAAAATTAATCGCTTAAATGATTCAGGAGCTAAGGCCGGTTTAAATTTATCCACAATTCGAGCTATACCTCTATCACTCCCTCCACTCCCAGAACAACGCAAAATCGCAGCCATCCTTTCCACCTGGGATAAAGCCATTAGCACCACAGAGCAGCTTCTAGCCAACAGCCAGCAGCAGAAAAAGGCGCTCATGCAACAACTGCTCAGTGGTAAAAAGCGCCTGCTTGATGATTCAGGTAAACCGTTTGAGGGTGAGTGGCAGGTTTACGCTTTAAACAAAATCGCTGAAGTAATAGTCAGCCCTGTTGACAAGAAAACAGAGGATGGAGAACTTTCCGTTGAGCTTTGTAATTATACCGACGTTTACTACAACCATCATATAACAAGAAAAATTCAGTTCATGAAAGCTACGGCTACAAAATCTGAAATAGCAAAGTACACACTAAAAAAAGGTGATGTAATCATTACGAAAGACTCTGAAACGCCAGGTGATATTGCCGTTCCTGCATTAGTTGCTGAAGATTTACAGGGCGTTGTTTGTGGCTATCATTTAGCTATCATTCGACCCAAACATCATATTGTTGATGGCGCTTTCCTGAATTATTTATTTTCAATGCAGAAGACTCGTTATTATTTTTTCACTCTTGCAACCGGAGCCACAAGGTTCGGCTTGTCTGTGGGTGGGATTAATAAAGCTCACTTTTCAATTCCAGATATTAAAGAACAACAGAAAATTGCCACCATCCTAACCACGGCAGACCAAGAAATCGAAAGACTAAAAGATAGTCTCCTAGCTTTAAAGCAGGAAAAGAAAGCGCTGATGCAACAGATGTTGACGGGAAAACGCAGAGTCAACGTGGATGAAAAGGCGGTTGTATGATGGCAAAGTTGTAAAATCAACACGTTGTTAAACATCCTGCTTGTTGTACAGCGGATGTTGGCAATTTTAAAGGCAACTAAAATTCTCTTTGCACAATAATAAGCCATTGATTTTGCTGAACAAATCACTAAAACCAGTAGTCTGACACCAAAGTATACTGGGGTGATGGATAAATCCGTGCCGAGGATAGATCTAGCAAGAATCCTCATCCAGCAACATACAACAAGTAAGGGAGTTTATGGCTTTTAAGATCCTAAGTATTGATGGTGGCGGAATACGCGGTGTATATCCAGCTCACATTTTGAAATGTTTTGAAGAAAAACTCGGAATCAATCTTTTAGAGTCATTCGACATGATTGCTGGAACTAGCACAGGTTCTATTATCGCGGCTGGTGTCGCCTGTAATATTCGCGCAAGCGAAATGGTTAGGATGTACCGTGAACATGGCTCTGATATTTTTAATAAGAAGAAGTCTATCATCCCATTTAAGCGATTGCGTAAAGTCGTACAACCTCTTTTTGAGAGCATCTATGAAAGTAGTAGCCTATCCGATGTTCTTAAAGGTGTTTTTAATGACAGTACTCTAGGGGAAATTAAGAAACCACTAATTTTACCTGCAACTGACATCGGTAACGGTGGGGTTCATGTTTTCAAATCAGCATATGACCCAACATTTTTACGCGATAGAGCAGTAAAAATAAGAGATGCTGTTCTAGCATCTTGTTCTGCCCCAACGTTTTTTGACCCCCATAAAGTTGACGAATATTTATTGTCCGATGGTGGGCTATGGGCAAACAATCCAGCCCTAGTAGCCGTTATCGATGCCAAAAAGCGATTAGGTATAAAATACGAAGACATACAAGTGGTTACAATCGGAACTGGTCACTCTAAAGTAGCTTATGGTTTAAAACACAATGGTGGCTGGGGGTTAGGAACTGGCTGGAAACATAAAGCATTTATCAGCTTCATGCTATCACTTCAAAGTCAAAGTGCTTTGAATTATCTAAAACTTCACCTAAAACAAGAGCAAATATTAAGAATTGATTTTGAATCAGACACTGAGTTGCCACTAGATGACACCACTGAAATAGATAATTTAATCAGCATGGCTGATAGAGATTTTACATACAAAGCTCAAGAAATAAGGGACTTTATATTGAAAGGAGATCAGGAATGACTCAACTCGTAACTAGAGAACAAGCACTATTGGCAGCAGCAAAAAAATTAGATATATCACCATCTAAATATAAACAGGCCATTGAACGGTTTAGTTCTATGAAATTATACCTTGAGCAAGGCAGTTACTCCGGAACCGACCAAATACCTGAGGTATATCTGCAAGGCTCATTTAAGCTTGGAACGGAAATTCGTCCCTTTAAAAATAGCAAAGATGCAGATTACGACATCGACTTAGTTTGTAAGCTTGGGCACCTAAAACAGAGTACATCACCCAGCACTATAAAAAGTCAGGTGGGAGACAGAATAAGAGAAAATAGTACTTACTCAAGATTATTGGATGATGAAGGCAAACGGTGTTGGACTTTAAACTATGCTGAAGAAGATGGCATCGGTTTCCATATGGATATATTACCATCAGTTACGGAGGCTAGCCTTTTTGCTATAAAACATTCAATTGCTGCAACTAATAAAGCTCAAGATGGTAACTTTACTTGGACAACTAGTAATCCGAAAGGCTTTGCGGAATGGTTCTTTGAAAAAAATGGCATCGCATTTAGGCGCGAAAAAATCTCTCAAAAACAACAAGTTTTCAACAATCAAAGGAGTTTATACAACTCAGTAAACGATGTACCGAATATCCATGTTAAAACTCCATTACAACGAGCAATTCAATTGTTGAAACGACATCGCGATGTTAGGTTCACCCAGTCTGAAATAGAAGATCAAAAGCCGATATCTATGGTAATAAGTGTCTTAGCAGCACAATGTTATCAGAATGAAAGTACTATATTTGAGACTTTGCAAAATCTAGTTGCTAATTTAGAAAGGCAATCACACCAGCTTAATAATCAGTTTGTTTACAATCAAGATTATGTGGGTTCATTGTATTCTTTAATTACAAGAACGGCAGATGGCAAGTGGATTATCCAAAATCCGGCAAATCCAGGTGAAAACTTTGCTGACAGGTGGCATGAAGATGAGCATGCTAGAGCCAAAGCATTTTTCAAATGGGTGAGTTGGTTAAGAGATGACTTAATCAATATTAATAATTTTGTTGAGCACGATATATTTACCAAATCATTGGTTGACGTGTATAAGACCCCAATTTTACCTGTTTTAAATTTTAATGTAGCGCACAAGGATTCTGGTAACTGGCATATGGCTATTAACCCGCAATACAGTGCAACGATAAAAGGACATTTCGAGACTAATGTGTATTGGAAGAGCTTTAAATCAGGACAGCCACTCCTTAAAGGAAAGCGACTTAAGTTCAAACTAAATACTGATGTACCAAAGCCATTTAGCGTCTTTTGGCAAGTTGTAAATACTGGACAAGAAGCAAGGGATGCTAGGCAATTGCGTGGAGAAATATCGGAACACTCAAATAGCAATAGTTCTGATATTTTTCGAACAGAGTCCACCTCATATACTGGAGATCATTGGGTCGAAGGGTTTGTTATCAAAGATGGTCGATGTGTAGCAAAGACTGGGGAATTTATAGTAAGCGTAAGGGATACGTATTAAATGGGTAGTCTAATCAATTTTGCTGAAGAATTCAGCGCTAAGATCCCCGCCCTGGCCTTATTAACCAACTTGGGTTACACGTTCATTCCTCCAAGTGAATGCGAAGCCTTGCGTGGTAATACCCTTACTATTGAAAAGAAAAGCACCCATCAGGTTGTTTTGTTGCCTGTCATGCGTGCCTTTTTAGCCAAACAAACGTTTTCCTTTGCAGGCAAAGAGCACCATTTATCGCATGCGGCAATCGATAAAGTGATGCATGAGCTTAACCCAGCAATGAACTTGGGCTTAAAAGCAGCTAATGAGAAAATTTATAATGCGCTGATGTATGGCATAAGCGTGACTGAATTCATCGACGGTAAAAAAGCTTCCCCCACCATTAGGTTGATAGATTGGCACACTATTGAGAACAACCAATTCCATTTTACAGAAGAGCTTGTTGTTCAAAATGCTGAAGGCACTGGAAATCGAATTCCTGATATTGTGTGTTTCGTCAATGGTTTACCTTTAGTAGTCATCGAAGCAAAACGGCCTGATTCAAATAAAGAGGGTAAGTCGACTAACAGCGAGGCCATTTCACAGCATATTCGCAATCAAGGTCAGGCGGAAATCCCTCACTTATATGCTTATAGCCAGTTACTACTTGCAGTGAATGGATATGAAGGTTTATACGCAACTTGCGCCACCCCTGAAAAGTTTTGGGCAAAGTGGAAAGAAGATAACTCTCATCTAGGCACACCAGAAGCTGAGTTTGTAAGGCTTAAAAACCAGAAGCTAAGCGAAGCGCAATTAGCAGGGCTATTTAATCATCGTTCTACCAAGGATAAAGCGGATTACCTGTCACTTGTGTCTGCGGGGCTGCTCACCGTGACCGACCAAGACAGGCTGATTGTCAGCTTATTGCGCCCTGAGCGCTTATTAGATATGACACGCTTGTTTACTTTGTTTGATAAAAAAGCAGGCAGGATTGTCGCGCGCTATCAGCAAGTATTCGGTATAAAAGCACTCATTGAGCGCATCACAACCTTTGATGCCACTGGCGCGCGTGAGGGCGGTGTTATCTGGCATACCACAGGCAGCGGTAAGTCTTTTACTATGGTGTTTTTGTCTAAGGCGCTTATTTGGCTTGAACAATTGGCAAAATGTCGCGTGATCATTGTGACTGACCGAGTGGACTTAGAAGACCAACTAAGCCGTACTTTCGCCTCTGGCGGTGTATTAACCGACCGTGATAAAAAAGACGCTATGGCCACCACAGGCAAGCGTTTGGCAGAACAAATTGGCAAAGGCAATGAGCGCGTTATCTTTTCGATTATTAATAAGTTTGGCTCTGCGATTAAGCAAAAAGAATGCTTTAACGATAGCCCCGATATCATTGTTTTAGTGGATGAAGGTCATCGTAGTCAAAATGGAGAGAACAACATACGGATGCTACAAACTCTGCCTAAAGCGGCTTTTGTAGCATTTACCGGCACGCCACTGTTAAAAGATGACAAGACCGAAAACAAATTTGGCAAAATCATTCACTCCTACACGATGCAACAAGCGGTGGAAGATCAAACCGTTACCCCACTGCTCTATGAAGAGCGTATTCCTGAGTTAAACGTTAACGACAAAGCCATTGATGCCTGGTTTGATCGCATGACAGAGAAACTCTCTGAAAAACAAAAAACGGACCTGAAGAAAAAGTTTGCACAAAAAGGCCAAATTTACCAGACCGAAGGCCGCATTGAGCTAATTGCCCATGACATTTCAGACCACTTTCAAAACTTCAAGCATCAAGGATTAAGAGGCCAATTGGCCTGTGATTCTAAAGCGTCCGCCATTCGCTATAAGAAAGCCTTAGATAAAATTGGCAAGGTTACATCGGTGGTGGCAATGTCGGCTCCTGATACCCGTGAGGGGCATGAGGCTGTTGATCAAGAAAGTAAGGACATTGTACAGAACTGGTGGAAGGCGAACGTTAGTAAAATGGACGAAAAAGCCTACACCAAAGCCATCATTGAAGACTTTAGCCGTGATGATGGCCCTGACATCATGATAGTGGTGGATAAGCTGCTAACGGGCTTTGACGAGCCAAAGAACACCGTACTGTATATCGACAAGCCACTCAAAGAGCACAACCTAATTCAAGCCATTGCTCGTGTTAACCGTTTGCACAGCAAAAAGCAGTTTGGTTACTTAATTGATTACCGAGGCATCCTCAAAGAGCTTGATACCACCATTGAAAAATACCAAGACTTAGCCGAGCGCACACAAAACGGCTTTGATATAGACGACCTGAAAGGTTTGTATAACCGCATGGATACGGAATACAAAAAGCTACCAGGGCTTCACAGTGATTTGTGGGCGATATTTGACGGTGTTAAAAACAAGCAAGATGGCCCAGCGCTGCGCCAAGCATTAGCACCTAAAGTGCATGAGGTGAATGGTAAGCTAACCGATACCAACCTTAAAAAGCGTGATGACTTTTATTCAATACTAACGGCATTTTCAAACTGCATGAAAGTAGCCCTGCAATCAGCAACCTACTTTGAAGATAAGTCGTTTGATAGCAAGCGTGATCTATACAAACGTGACCTAAAAGCCTTTGTCGATTTACGTAAACAAGTGCGCGAAGATGCTGACGAGACCATTAATTACGATGAGTACGCTGAAGACATCAGAAGCCTGCTTGATAAGCACATTGCCGGTATTGAAGTAAAAGAGCCAGAGGGTGCGTATTTGGTCGGTAACTTAGGAAAAGACGTTAAGCCTCAAGACTTGAGCAATGACGAAGCCCGTAACCAAACAGACAAAATCACGGGCCGAATTACCAAAATGATTGAGCAAGACTTGGCTGACGATCCCTATGCTCAAGAGTATTTTTCTAAGATGCTTAAAAAAGCGATAGAAGACGCTAGAGCCATGTTTGATGCGCCCGTTAAGCAGTACATTTTGTTTGCTGACTTTGAGCAGGAAGTAAAAGCTCGAAAAGTTGCTAATGTTCCCAATGACTTTGTGGATGACTCCGGCAAATTAAACAAACATGCGCAAGCGTATTTTGGTCTGTTCAAACACCTTTTTGACGCTGAATTCCTGGCAGATAAAGAATTAGATAACGACATACTGGTCGCACGAGCATTCAGTATTGATACTGTTGTGAAGGATGCTGTTGCCGAGTATTCAATTAACCCTGCAGAAATTGAAAACGCTATTCATATGAAGTTATTACCCATGCTGTTTGCTGAACTTGGACTTGATAACACTCAGAAATTGATTGAAGAAGTTCTTAAGATCACTCGTTTAGGTTTGGCAAGGGGCTGATGCTATTGACTAAGCTCACTATTGCCGCAGCTATTAACCAAGCAGAAGGTAGCACCACAGCCAATGAACATGGTGTTTTTATCTATGGTAACGACACTATCCATTATGATGTGATCCGCAAACCCCTGCTTGGTGAGAACGCTAAGAAAGTCGCACGCAAGGTCATTATAAAGGTTCACCCAGACCAACGTGTTGTTGCTACCGTTCCGTTTGATGCTAGCGCAGATGCCATTCAACAAGCCATGCAAAAACGCGCAAGGTGGATTTGGCAGAGCATTGATGAGTTTGCTAAGCAAAAAAATGCGGTTTTAACCAAGCGTTATGTCAGTGGGGAAACACAGTTTTATTTGGGTAAGCGTTACCTTCTAAAGGTAATCGTTGATGCTGATCATGTGCTCAATGTGAAGCTAAGCCGCGGAAAATTAAACGTAACTCTAAAGCATGACTCAAGCAACAGTATTGATGATCGAGCGTTGAAGGTGAAACCATTAATCGACAAATGGTATCAGAACAAAGCGAAAGCGATTTTCCACGAACGGCTAACCGAGTTGCTGCCTAAAGCCACATGGGTCACAGGTATCCCTTCGTTTCGTGTAATGGCAATGAAAACACAATGGGGAAGCTGTTCGACTAACGGCAACCTAATGCTCAACCCCCACCTTGTTAAAGCCCCCAAAGAATGTATTGATTACGTGATATTGCACGAGCTTTGCCATATCGCTGAGCACAACCACAGCGAGCGTTTTTGGCGGTTGCTAACGCAGGTCATGCCCAACTGGAAAGAAGTTAAAGCCAAATTGGATGATATGGCGGAGATGTATTTGAATGAATAATTCACTTGATTTGTTGTGGGATAGACTCTTAAAACTCATTGAGATTTTACGACCAAGATTCTACAACAAACTAACTTGGTTAATAGTAATTAGCGGCTTGGGTATGATGTCTAAGCCTTTATGGTTAACACTAATAAATATAGTATTTGAAACAGGTTTTCAATTCTCAATAACTGAAGAGTCTGATACCGCTTGGGGCTTTTGCCTAGTTCTAGTTGGCTTAACTTATCACCTTATAAACACAGGGCTTCATGAGTTTTTAATCTCCAAAAAAGAAGATACTTATAACCTAAAAAAAGATGAGCACGACATTAAAATATTCCAATCCCTAAATTCTATGATGGATGAGCCTTATGTTAATGATCTATTTGATTATATGCACACAAGTGACGCAATCATGTGGGATGACTTTCAAAAACTTAGAGATTTTTTGATTCATGCAACAGAGACTAGAAATCAGTTTGTTGATGAAAAACTCAAGCAACACATGTTTACATTCTCGACCTCACTTAATGAATTACTTTCTTTTATTAACAAAGAATTTGATGAGTACCCATACGGTCAAGCTAAAACAAACTTTAGAATGTGCTTAGCGCCGCAATTAAATTGTGATCGAGCAGGAGCTTGGGAGGATGGGCCGAAATATGACACTTTGGTTCAACAAATGATGGATAAATCATCTACTGTAATCACATCATACAAAGATTGGCGCTTAGCAGTTAAAGAAATTTTATTGGTATGAACTCCATTTAATTGGTAACAACTTAGCCTACTTTTTGAAGGTGGCATTCGTCAGTAAAAAATGAAGATGACATTAT
>JACCEA010829238.1_pt1 | contig 11946 bp, 10 predicted proteins | sample 7449851 | NCBI WGS metagenome assembly JACCEA01 (sample SAMN15323453, study PRJNA562643) | freshwater metagenome | isolation source: river surface water | place: USA:Blue River Watershed | collected 2017-08-18 | reverse complement strand
GACCTGTTCCATCAGTATTTGAATCATGACTGTGATTGTGATTGTGTGAATATGCACCATTCGCTGTTGCATGAGTATGCGAGTGACCATGTGCATGATCGTGATGATGTGTGTGTTTGGAATCATTGTGTGAATGAGAATATGTATGAATATGATGATGTTGATGACTATGATCTAATGCATAATTGAATGATAGAGAGTTACTATTCGATGATGCGTTAGTAGTACCATCTGTACCAACCACTGATGTATTGCTTGTACCACTCTCACCTGTATGTGTTTGATGTCCATGATGTTGATGACTATATGCTTGATTATCCGTAGTTATTGATGATCCTGATATTGGTGGTAGAGGAGGTAATGATGTAGATGTTGTTCTACTACGTTTCCTAGGCGATTCGCTATCTATTTCAGAGGAGAATAGTATATCTGCATTCGATTGATTATCTGTTACATGAACCTTCCTACCACCAAGACTATCTAATAACATTGTAGCATCTTCTTGATCATTGTGAACTAGACTACTGTTTCCACTACCACTACTACCGGGTTGTATGGTAGTATTCACACTCTTACCATTCACATTACCAATTATATCCATATTAATACTCTCTACACTACTATCATCGTCATCATCCAATTCATTCAAATCTAATGCACTTCGTTGTCCTGTACCACTTTGCCATGAGATATCACCATTTGCATTGAGATGACTACCATTATTGCCTGTATTAGCAGTACTATTACCTGTTGCACTAAATGCTGAGAACCCTCCAGCACTTGCTGCAGCAAAATGAAAGAAAAATGGTTGTAATGCTGATTGATAATATGTTGCTAATTTTGGATCAAATTCATTCACTCTTTGTACTATTTGTAAAAATGTTTCATGTTGACGTGCTATCATTTTTTGTAATTGAAAATATAATTGATGATTATATTGTATTGAATGTGCCATTTGTTGTAATTGAATGTGTACTAATTTCAATGTTTGATCGATTGATACAATATTTGCATTGATTTTTTCATTATCCAATTCATCAGCGATTGGATCATACTCCTCACCTTCTTTATCTTCTTCTTCATTATCACCTGTTTTTCCAACTAAATCAGGGTCATTGGCTTCGTCAAATGCTTGACTATCACTGTGATAGATGCGATTTGCATTCAAACTATCATCTTCACCTCCTGGAGATGTTTCATCATTTTCATGAAATGAAGAAGAACGCAGTGTAGATACTCCTGTACGGGCGCTGCTGGTGTGCGCACTACGTTTTCCCGAAGTAGTCGCTTTTTCCATTTCGAAATAAGTTTGACGAAAGACGAGATTGCGATCTCTGAAAACCCTCAACTTCTGTAAATGTGCTTGAAAGTCCTTTTCTGCCAATTTACCTCTTAATTCCGGTAATGACGCTTGAATCTCTCCAATCGATGCAACTCGTAAGCCAACATCAAACACCGCAGATATGAAGTCTTTGTGTAAAGATTCTGGCCAAACATAACGCTTCTTGTTATTTGCCGCATTCATAGCAGCAGTAGCCGCTGCTGCTGCACTGGCAGCAGCTGTTGAATGCAGATTGGTTGAATGAGACTTGGATGACATTTTGATGCAAAGGAACGGAATACAAAAATTCAATACAAAAGTTCGGCACAAAAGAGAATCATGCAACAGCGCAGAAGCAATTTCACAATAGACGAACGAACAAGTTGAAGAACGATACGCAAGAAATATAGATGAACTCTGAATAGGTGAGAGTAATAAATGATGTTGTGAATCTATTCAAAATCCAATGTGCATAGCCCCAACCTTGCTGAATGAAAGAACCGTATCGTAACTGCTCACACAACAGTTTCACTTCTTTGATAATTTTGTGTGGACAACTTTCTTTTTGAAAGATATTCGTGCAATAGCCAATCCAAGTCAATCAAGAACCTGGGCTATTTTGCAATATATGGTATTGTATAGGCACATATTGTCAGTCCATCACTGCTGAGACGAAAGCAGACTCACCAAAAAGTCATTATTCAACCGAAACAATAGCTTTTCCAAAAAATGATATTTTTTCGAGTTTAATGGATTTTTCGAAGAAAAATCGACTTTTGAAGTGTGATTTTCACAATGTTCATTTGTGGTGTTGGAGGAAGCAGTGGCTGGCAGTGGTCGACAATACTCAGACAGTGAGCGTTTTTATCGTGAATATACAATTTGTTAGAGGGCACAGCCGTAAATTATCTAAAATGGTGAGTATTGTTGATGTGGTGAAGTACTCTGGTTTCTGTGTATTGGTGTGATTGAACTGAAGTGAAGAAGACGGTCAGACACGAAAGATTTGTTGGAAGCGACCACTTAGATCGTCAGTTTGTGAGGATGATCGTTGGATCACTCAAGCTGATCTTTGAAATGTCACGCTTTCCATTCTCTGATCTCGTCCAATCTTCAGTTCAATGGTCCCTTGTGTCGTGTCAGTTAGTTTGTGTTAGCTGCAGTTTCTTTTCTTTGTCCTTTCCTTTTCTCTCGTAGTCAACAACTAAACTAATCGTTTCCTTTCTCTTCTCTTTGTCTTCTCCATATTTCTCGTCCATCCTTGTTTGGAATTATAGGTCTCACTTAAGGTTCAAAAGAGGTAAGAAGATTTGAAATTATGCAAAAAGTTAGTGCTTGTTTTGATCATATCTTCGCACCATTACAGATTAGCCGCCTCCGTCTTGAATTGTGGTAAGAACAAGGTCTGGATGGACCCTAACGAGTCTTCCGACATTGGACTTGCCAACTCCCGTCAAGGTGTTCGCAAGCTCATCAAGGATGGCTTCATCGTCAAGAGACCAAACGCTATCCACTCCCTTTCCCGCCACAGACGCCACTTGGCTGCCAAGGCCAAGGGACGCCACACTGGTTTCGGTAAGAGAGAAGGTACCCGTAATGCTCGTATGCCATACAAGGTTCTCTGGATGAGAAGACAAAGAGTCTTGCGTCGTCTTTTGAGAAAGTACAGAGAGGCCAAGAAGATTGACAAGCACTTATATCACGAATTGTACACCTCATCCAAGGGTAACCAATTCAAGAACAAGCGTGTGTTGATGGAGGCTATTCATGCCAAGAAGGCTGAGACTCTCCGCCAAAAGTTGTTGGTTGAGCAAGCTGAGGCCCGTAAGAATAAGGCCAAGGCTAAGGCTGACAAGAAGAGCAAGAAGGATGAGACTCCTGCTGAACAGGCTTAAATAGTTGAATGATCTCTTGTGATAATTTTACAGTGCTACCCTAAACACATAATATAAATATTCCCAAATCCATAAATGTACATCTCAAATGAGATTACTTGCTTGTTTATGGTGCTTCTCGATAATTCCCAAGACTACATGCTTATCAACATCTAATTCTTATCTCAGAGACATATTTTCATTTTCACAAAAACAATAGAAACCAAAGCCATTTTGACAAATTCCCATTTCAATGCAGATGTTGCTAATGTTGCTATAAAAGCGACAAAAAAAATATTCCTACCAAAAATAATCAAAAGGATATCCTACCCCCCGATGTGGGACTCGAACCCACGACCACCAGCTTAAAAGGCTGGCGCTCTACCGACTGAGCTAACCGGGTAGGATGATGGGAGGAATAATACACAAACAAAAATGTAAATATTTAATGATGAATAGGTGGATGGATGTATAAGCCGCAGCATTGGAATAAGGTTCATTACATATACATACACAGTTAAGACAGAAAAATCAATGATTTTTATTTTGCTTATTATGCGCACACATGTTTATCAGAACAAATGATTGATTTATATTATTAACTTAAGTAAAGAGTTTATACAAAGTGCTTCCATAATTAGTTCATATACTATAATAAGGAGGTAGATTATAAAAGGATTGTAACATTTCCCTGTTTCCATGGCACTATTCGAAACCCAGTTCATGTGGAGTAACAGATACTCTCCATCCACTCCAGGTCATTGAGTAAAAACGACAATCATTGAAAAAATCATTTACCACCAGTGAGCTGATCTTCAATAGCTTCAATGCCTACGGCAAACATATCATAATACATGTCATGAAGTTCCTCTATCGTTATGTCCTTCTCCTCATCGCCTTCTTCCGCTTCGTTTGTCAATTCTTCTGACACTTTCACCAATGATGGGACGACAGGAGGTTCCAACTCTGCATTCGTGATAAAATCTCGCAACCACTCAATTGTACCTTCAGTTTCAACCCAAAGGGCAACATCACCTAATAAAAAGAAAAGGTTACCACAATAATAAAATTGACGTTATTCATGTTATGTGCATCTTACTTTCGAAATAGAGCATCGCATCTTCTACACTACCATCATTCACCAGAGCTGCATGCACATCATCATCAAGCAACTGTTCGACGTTTGATACAATTTCTTCATAGATTTCATGATATGCAAGCATCCATATAACATAAGAATTACTTTCAATCGCTAATTATCAAAATACCCATTAACTGCATAAACTTTCTTAATCATACCCCAAAAAAGGTTTACCTGCTGCCAAAGATTTATCGCGTTCCTCTACGGTGGTTCCTTCATCTTGCAATTGCCATGAAATGAACTCTATTAAGGCTTTGTTGTAAGTAAAGCAAGCGGACTTGTTGTTCGGAAATCTTTCCAGAACCAATCTGGCTTTTACAGCATCACATCTATCAAGGTGTAACCTCAATAATTGCTGTTGTGCACCCTGAAAAATTCCAAATTAGGACAGTTAGCACAACAGCTGCATACATAAGGATAATAGTCTGTCTCACCGTATGGTCAACCGGATCGAGCGTGAGGGCTTCCTCGAATTTTTCAATTGCGTCATGAGACTTTCCCATTAAGTTGTGAAGGGCGGAGCCATATGATATCAATGCTTTCAGATATTCTCTTCCTTCAGGTATCTCCCACAGTCTTCCTTCATATTCGACCATCAGATTTTTCTTTGTCTCTCTGTGCTTTTGGTTGGGGTCGGGATAATATTCTCTAGCAGCTCTTGCGGCACCCTTGAGATCATATTCTGAGCCTGTACGTTAAAAATCTTGGTTAAAGCTCGAAGAATCGATCCAACGATGTTTTCCACTTACTGACTCTATATTTCCATTCATCTTTCTTGGGGTTGTCTTCTTTGCCTTCTAGCACATCCTTCGACTTTTGTAGATGGCTTAGAAGCCGCTTCACTTCAATTTTATTCCTCAATGCAGTTTTTCTTTCGTCACTTTCTCTTGCTTTCAATCCAGCTTGGGGAACACTCTTCATTGATTTCTCTTGTTTCTTGTTAGTCTTGTTGCTCGCAACAATGCTTCCACCACTACTAGATGCTGGAGGTGCAGGGGCAGTGGCTTTAACAGTCGCCTTCATGGCAGCCTTTGCCTTGTGATTGACAGTCTTTCCTCCTTTCCCCATATTGAGCGTCACACTTGCAGAACAATGTTTGTGAAGGGTCCAACGAGCTCAGCCAAAGTCACTATATAGAATAATGGGAAAAGATAAAGAAAAAGATGGTTTCTTTTGGTTGGTTGTTCGGTGTTGTGGGGCGTGGGCGTGCTGCTCTGCTCCTGCTGCTGCTGCCCTGTGCTGGGCGTGCTCTGTGCGCCTGCGCCTGCGCCTGCTGTGCTCCTGTGCTGCTGCTGCTGCTGGCGCTGCGTGGTGCTGTTGCTGTGCTGCTGCCTGCTTCCTCCTTCGGCTTCTGCTGTTGCTGCACGCTGCTGCTGTGCCCTCTGCTGGAGTTGGTCCTCCACCAAAATGTATCTAGAATTCGATGCAGCCCCAGATTCCCAAACGGATTCCACTCCCTCATCAACGCATCAACATCTCACACCTTCACACACCTTTCCCAACCCTTGCCACAATACCATAGCTCTAGAAGAAATCATAAATCAATACGCTTTTGCATTTGATTGATCCATTTCCCTTTGCTTTATTACCATCTCTGATCCAAGTACATTTTTGCTTCTAAGTTTATTTTTGAAGGTAATTCTCCAATGTTTTGTTTTTTGAAGTGCGTTTGTTAATATGTTCTTATTATTAGATGTCTACTGAACAAAGAACGCGTGGTTTGACCGCTGAAGAGGAACTCCTCTGCGTCAACAATATTCGTGTACTTGCTGCTGATATGGTCGAGAAGGCTAATTCTGGTCATCCTGGTGCTCCCATGGGCTGTGCTCCTATAGCCCATGTACTCTTCGGATCTACCATGAACTTCAGTCCAGAAGACCCAAAATGGATCAACCGCGACCGTTTTGTTCTCTCCAACGGCCACGCTTGTGCTCTATTGTACTCTATGTTGCACTTGACTGGTTACAGCGTTGGCATTGATGATTTGAAGCAATTCCGCCAATTGGGATCTATTACTCCAGGACATCCAGAGAACTTCTGCACCCCTGGTGTTGAAGTTTCCACCGGTCCACTTGGCCAAGGTATCTCTAATGCTGTTGGTTTGGCTATTGCGGAGAAACATTTGGCTGCCGCTTTCAACAAGGATGGTTTCAATCTCATTGATCATTACACCTATGTCATTTGTGGTGATGGCTGCTTACAGGAAGGTGTTTCATCAGAAGCTTCTTCTTTGGCTGGTCATCTCGGCTTGGGCAAGTTGATCGTTTGTTACGACGATAACTTGATTACCATTGATGGTCACACTGACTTGTCTTTCACGGAAGATGTTGCAAAGCGCTACGAATCTTACAACTGGCATGTTCAAACCGTCACTGATGGGAATGATCTCGATGCTTTGCAGAGAGCGATTGAGAATGCCAAGGCTGAGACTGAGCGTCCTAGTTTGATTAAGATCCGCACTGTCATTGGATATGGTAGTGGCAAGGAAGGTACTCATGGTGTCCATGGTGCTCCTCTTGGTGCCTCTGATATTGCAAATGTTAAGACCAAGTTCGGATTTGATGCTAAGGAATCGTTTGTCGTTCGTGACAAAGTTTATGAATATTATCACCATAAGAAGGAACAAGGTCGCGCATTGGTTGCTGCATGGAATGAAGCTTTCAATAACTATGCTCAGGCTCATCCTGAGCTTGCTGCCGACTTTCAACGACGATTGAAGGGTGAGTTGCCAGCGGGCTGGAAGGATAAACTCCCAACTTATTCCCACACTGAGGCCAAAGCCGCAGCCACAAGAAATCGTTCCGAGGAAGTTCTTAATGCTCTTGCTCCTGCCCTTCCTGAATTGATTGGTGGTTCTGCTGATTTGACTCCGTCAAATCTTACCTTCATGAAGTGCAGTGGGGACTTTCAACATAAGACTCCTGGTGGAAGATACCTGCGCTTTGGTGTTCGTGAACATGGAATGGCTGCTATTTGCAACGGTATCATGGCTCATGGTGGTCTGCGTCCATATTGTGCCACATTCTTGAACTTCATTGGATATGCTCTTGGGTCTGTTCGTGTTGCTGCTTTGAGTAGATTTGGTGTGATCTATGTCATGACCCACGACTCTATTGGCCTTGGTGAAGATGGACCAACCCATCAACCAATTGAAATGTTGGAATGCATTCGTGCTACTCCAAACATGCATACTTTCCGTCCTGCTGATGGAAATGAAACTAAGGGTGCATATGTTCATGCCCTCGAAAATCCTCACACTCCAGCTGTAATTTCCTTGAGTCGTCAAGCCGCTCCAACTCTTCAAAACAGTAATGCTGATTCCGTTAAATTCGGTGGCTATGTTGTTGATGAGTTGAAGAAGAATGCTGATTCTCTTCCATATCCAACTTTGACTTTCATTGCCACCGGTACTGAGGTTCACTTGACTATCCAATCTGCCAAGGCTTTGTTTGAAAGCGAGTCCGCGGCTCGTGAAAATTTGTGGATCCGAGTGGTCTCCATGCCATGTACCGAGTTATTTGATGCACAATCGATCGAGTATCAGAAGTCTATTTTGATTCCTGGTTCTCCTGTCATGTCAGTGGAAGCAGCTGGTACTGATGGATGGAAGAAGTATGCTCACGCTCCATTTGGTATTCAACACGTCTTCGGATTATCTGCTCCTGCTGAGGCGTTATACAAGCATTTCGGCTTCACTGTTCCAAATTTGGCCGCTAAGGGTAAGGAAGTAATTGATTTTTACTCCACCGGTGGCGCATATCCTGTCGCTCCTTCCATTTTGGATTACCCACGCTTCCCAACTCCTGCTGCTTTGCATTAAATTTATCCTTCGCCCCAACCACCAATCGTAGATGTCTATAGCTCAATTAAGTGCACTATATCCTTGAGGGATTTTCATTATGGTCGCTTTATTGCTGGATGGACAGTTTTGTTTGTCGTAGATTTGAGTAATTAGTCGGGTTATTGTAATATGTGTTTTATAATTTTTTGTGTTGAAATTTGTGCTGAAATCCTGATTTACTCAGTTTGAATGCATGGATCAATAAATCTTAATTGCTGAATTGAATATTTACCAACCAACCGTTAATCAATTAACAACAATATGGAATAAGAATCGTCCTACGCGCACTTTGGCCTATTGGCCTACTTTAATGGGACACCACAAAATTGCCTCTGTTGCTTGCACTCGCCCGCTGTGTTTTCAGTTCGTCAATCATAATCAATAACATGTTGGTGAGAAATCATCAAAGAGGATAAGAAGAAGTATTGAAAGGGTTATTGAATATTCCTTGAAATTGTTGATAATGATTACCTTGGATAGCGGAATTTAGCATTGAAATGATGATGTCACCAACCAGCAGTTCGCCCAAAAAATCCTCCTTAGAGGCGTGTTCCAGCACAGCCTCATCATCACCATCATCACCCCCAAAGACATCTTCTACTTCTGTACATTGGATTTCATCAATGATGGCTGGAAGTTTGGCGGGTGGTTGTGGAATCTTTGTTGGTCATCCTTTTGATTCATTAAAGGTACGTCTACAAGTTGGTCAAGTGTTGGAATATAAAACATTCAATTGGTCGGTTCTGCGCCAACTGTACCGTGGTGTGATGACTCCGCTGCTTACTGTTGGAAGTATCAGTGCAATGAATTTCACTTTGTATGAAAATTGTAAAAAGTTGTTACATAATGCAGGATCTGCTACTGCAGAACGATTTGCGCATAGTATGGTTGTAGTTGGTGATGGAATCGATTCTTTACCTTTTGAAGATCAAGAACTATCCCCTTATCCAACAAGTCTAGGTTCGAATGAGACCACATTAGTCACAGTGTTCAATGCAGGGTTAATATCTGGTCTTATTAGTACAGCTATTACCACTCCAATTGGTATACTAAAGATACAAATGCAAATCGCATCTGAAGCAGGGATGTTCAATGTAATAAAGCAAATATACCAAACTAGAGGTTTGCGAACCTTTTATCGCGGGTACCTTCCAGCTACCATATGTGAAGCACCAGGTCGTGGTGTTTACCTTTGGACTTATGAGGCGGTGAAAGCACAGGTTCACCATGCCAAGGCAATTTGGAGAAGTGAAAATTCTGATGTTACTTTGTCGGACTATTTATACAAAGATGGAGTCGTTGTACATGGTGATCACATTGAAATTTCAACGCGTGTAATAGCAGCAGCGTGTGCTGGAATTTTTAGTTGGTTTGTGATCTATCCAGCAGATGTAATTAAGGCAAGGGTACAGCTCGACATAGGCAAAAAGAAATATAAGGACTCGTGGCATTGTGTCAAGGATACATGGCGCGACGGTGGTTGGCGCGGAATGTTTAGGGGTTTGAGTTATACTCTGATTCGTGCTGGACCAGTAGCTGGAACAATCTTGCCCATCTATGATATAGTTAAAAGCAAAGTTGAAGAAGCATTGAATTGAGGTAGACCAAGCTAGTGTATAGTTTTAGATTTATATTGAATATATATATATTGTTAATTTATAAATGGATAACGGAGTAAAATAAGAATTTATTTTATTTATTAATCTTCGTTTGATGATGAAACACTTTCATCTCCGCTTCTAGTATTAAAGACCTGCAGAATAATCCTAATCAGATTTTGATGATTCACTATCCTGCGCCTTCCCATCTCCGGGCACGTCATCATCACGATGTTCTACTACAGTTGGTTTGGGGATTGAATTAGGATAAACTCTTCTTGGTTGATAATCGTAGAAATCATATGGAGACAAATGCTTCACTTCAGGCTTTGCAAAGGATGCAGTAAAGGTTGTTCTCTTTCTGAAATATTTCCTATAATTTGCATCAAAAAAATAAATTATACAATCAAAAAAATTGAATTATCTTACGCTCTGAAAATTCTTTTATATCTCATACTTCTATATCGTTTGCGAGTCTCTATATTGCTTTGTGATCGTGTAATAGCATAATCGGCAACATAGTACGGGTTTACATACTCTTCCATTGAGGTAGAACTAGAATAAAGATAGATAAGCATTACGATCTTAATGATTATCGTAACTTACTTGTGTCGCAATTCATCATAATAGCGATTAGTCAATGTATTTTTCATATATGCTCTGTGTTCTTCCAATGGATCACCTGGAACATTCAAGATTGCTCTAGCATAGGTTCTTTTTCGTTCAGTGTCAGGATAAACAACAATACCAAAATCTTTTGTGTGGTCAAATGTATCTGGATTAAGCACCTTCAAATCAGTTACATTGAAAGGTTGCATTCTCAATGGCATTCTCTTATTTTGGAATGGCTTTATTCTCACTCGCTTCTTCTTTGGAGGTTCTTCTCCAGATTCTGCAATCAATTGTTTTGCTTCCCTTCTTTCAATTCTCAATTGTTCTATTTCGCGATCTTTCTCAGCATGATGTTTCAAACGTTCTGCATGAGTCATATTTCTCCTTCTATAAAGTTCCAATACATTTCTATCAAAAACATTATCATCTTCAAGATCTTCAATTTCATCATCCACAAGCTGTTTGTATCTTGCATCCCAATAGGCAATCTGTTTTTGACGGAATTCATCAAAAAGACCCATATTACGCTGGAGAGGCATAGTCTGATTCAAATATGTATTTAAATTCTCTTCATCATCGAGATAGATTTTATATGACAGCGGGTAACGCTTTTGCAATACAGAAGAAAATCTTTCTTTGCGAAGCTGTTCTTCTTCCTCTTGTTGTCTCTTTTCTCTGATAGTTGATGGAGGTGGTCGTTCAGACAGAAGTTTTCCTTTTGTTCCCAGGTTTGGGGTTAATCTCTGCTGCTTCCATCGCTGATCAACCATGCAGTAGTGAGATATACAAATTAAAAAAAAATAAACATATAATTCACCTGAAACTTTTCTCTATAAATCTCAGTACCATTTGCCGTAGGCGGATGATCTAAATTAAATTCAAATATCTTGTAAAGTACGGTGTATATGCTGACACGATGCTAATATTACCTGGGGTGTAGCCTTTTATAGAATGACCATTAAAGACATTACCACCATGCAAAATTTGGTCTGCAGGATCATAACAACGACCTATTGTTGCATTTTTCCATAACCACACGGCTTCCGTAAATGATATACCACTGGCTCCCATAGCGTGATACCTTCTACCTCGATGGTATCTCATAGCTCTATCCACTTCATGCTGCAAAGATCTTCGATTATAAATATCAACACAATATATAAGGTTCTTACCTCAAGAAGCATACCATTGATACCGCAAATAACTGGTGTTGGTAAAATAGCAGGGTGACAAGGCGGATTTCGTCCGTGCCATATAATCTCTTGAACAGCTGGCCATGGATGTAAAACCCGCTTCGGCAAAGAAGCAATCGGCGAATCTTCATGATAATTTGCACCGGGAGCTAAAGTACCAATATATCCTGCTCTCCTATAGTAAAAGTTCCTTTCTTCTTCCCCATCTGGTGAAGAAGATTGGGAATATCTTTGTGAATGAAGTGCCAAAGCCATTTTCAGCGATGTGAGTTCGTCGTGCTGTTCAAGCTGATAGATCCATTTCCTAGCGAATTTAGAGTTTGGATTCTCTGCCACTGAAAGTGATACTTTGCGTAAAAAGTCTCT
>JACCEA010378123.1_pt1 | contig 11947 bp, 17 predicted proteins | sample 7449851 | NCBI WGS metagenome assembly JACCEA01 (sample SAMN15323453, study PRJNA562643) | freshwater metagenome | isolation source: river surface water | place: USA:Blue River Watershed | collected 2017-08-18 | reverse complement strand
GAGCAAACACCGGAGCCATGGCAAGGTCAAGGTAATAAGCGAAAGAAACCCAAGCGAAGTTGATTCGTCAGCTTAGTTTTTTATAACTGTGACACACTCTTTATGGGTGTGTTACTTATGCCCTCAGGTTAAATTTAAACGGAGAACGGTATGTATACTGAATATGTTAACCTCGAAGCAACGCAAGTGCAACGCCAGACCAGAAAATTTGATCGCGACGGTACGGCAAAGCGACTCGAGTTTCTAGCAGGTAAAGTGCGTCGTGGAAAAATTGATAACTTCGAAATGGGTATGGTCTCACTTCAAGATAGAAAACTTGTCGTCGAAAGACTTTACTTCGGCGACTTAGATAATCCAAAGAGAAATGATCGTGGGTTTATGGTGCAAAATGTAGTAAGTGGGTTACCCGATAGCCAGTTAGTAGTTGCTTACAACCATTTCACGCGTGGTATGTTTGGACATATCGAAGACCAAGAAACAGGTGTACTTACAATCGCCCCAGGGGTACATCATGAAAGTTTCGTTGAAGAATGTATGTATATGGGAATACCTTTAAATCACTCTTTAACAATTAACAAAAAAATCCCACCTACTGATAAAGATGCGTATAACGCGTTACATGAGGATAACTAATATGGCAGATTTAATTGGTGCTAAACAGTTAATCGAAGAAGAATACGATATTGCATCGATTGAGGAATTGGCAACGAAACTAGAGCAGACTGTTGCTAGTATTCGCAATGGGGAAATAAAGTCATTGTCAGTGGCAATTGTTTCACAGACAGCCGAAGATCATATCGGTGTTACGAACATGTTCGCTGCAACTAATCCTCATCGTCGAGATCCGAAGAGTGGGCGTTATCGCTACACCGAAGTACAAGGTGTTCCAGAAGAAGCATTTGAAATAACCTATGGTTCTTTCTTAGGGTGCTTAGATACCATGTATACTGCCGAATATGATCAGGATGGCAACATGAATCAAATTGAATTGGGCAACTACCCACATCTGATCGTTCGTACGGAAGATGAAGATTAATGAATAACTTTAACTCCAAAGATGTCCTCATTAACGATGTAAGTTTATGTGGTGATTTACCTACCGTACAAACTGCTATTAATGAATTAATTCAACAAGTGAATGATGGTGGTTATCAGATCTTATCTGGTGATCTAGTTGGGTATAACCCTAACAACAATCAAGTTGATATTATCAATATCAGTTTGAAATCCCCTAATCAAGCACCACTACAATCATTCCTCAATGTCGATCGAATGATGTTCCACAATCAAACCGAAACCAACTTAGCGCATGACGATCTTTGTGAAACCATGGGACTCGCTGTTGTGGAGCAACGTGGAAATGATAATGCATTAGAAGGCTATTTAGTTCTTCGTGGGTATGAATCATTCACTCAGGAAATCATGCTACTCGTTCCCGAGGAGCAGTCTGATGAGCAAAAGAAATAGCCAAAATTGTAGTAAGTACCGATAAATGAATCAATCATTCAATGTTTCACAACTTTCCGTTCATTGCACATATACACCAGATGTCGTTGAACTAACATTAACTGACATCGCAAAACGCTTTGTCTTCATCATTGATCGAGGGAGTATAAAAGATACAATAAATACACTCTTTAAGGAACCGCCAAATCGAAAACTCGAATATCGTGGTTTCCCTTATTTCGAACAAATCCATAACCATTTAAAAGATCCAGAATCTACCGGACTTTTAGTGGTTGTAAAACATCCTACTGACATGTTTACTGAAAAGCATTTCAATGAACATGGTGATATGTATCAAACTTTGAGTCGAAAATATCGTAAACCTATTGTATTACACATGCAATCGGAAAATGGCGGTTGCGAAACATTCGAAAGTTTCTCAGATGTTGTATTACAACGTCAAGAAGTTTTTGGTCGCTTACAAGTCGAATGTGTTAAAAATCGATTAGAAGAACGCGTTCGTTTATCTTAATGTAGTGAGAGCAATATGTCTGAATTTTGGGATATTCCCGTACAAGAAGTTACCATTCTTGAAAACGATCCGAAACATCACCATGTGGAGGAGTTCCGTTTAAAGTTAATGGAAATCGCCGATAAGGTTGAGGCTGGTGTTTACACGACCGCAACAGTTTCATTGGTTGCTGCCGACAACATGTTTCAAAAAATTACAACTGGTCAAATTGATGTATTTCAACGGGCGGATGGTGTGCGTGGTTCTGGCTGGACTGAGGTAACCGCGACTATCCCTGATAAAGAGAAGTTCATCGAAACTTATGAGGCTTTTATGGAAGACACGTTAATGTTATACGAAAGTGACATTAACCCTGATAAACAACATCGGGACACTTGCATAGTAGCCTTAGGTAATAATCGTAGCGAAGGAGATACCACCCGTTACGTCGAGGAGTAAATTATGAAAAAATTATTATTAGCGGCGGCGTTTACACTGCCAACATTAGCGTCTGCTGGTTATTTCGCACAGCAGAGTGAATCGTATCTCGTTAGCGTGCGTAACGTTGGCGGGAATGTTTATCAATGTACTTATAAAACCAATCCGGGTAATCGCGGTTGGCGTAGCTTTAATGTAAACTTCCAAGGCGGATGTCCTCGGAATGTTTATTTCAATGCCAATAACGGTAACGTTAGCGTACCTTAACCATATGGGTTAAATCATGAACGACAACAAAATATACAAAGTGTCTGACTTAAAGTTCAAAACCAGTATTACTGAAAATGAACAAGCCTTTGTTGATTCAAACTTGGATGCGGCTCTTTTCGATTTAGCAAATCGCGTAAAAGATCCATCTGTTCAAGGGTTGTATTTGACCGCAGTTTTTAAAGGCGCGGACGATACAATTGACATAGCTGAATTAACACTTAATCGAAACAGTGATGCATCTGAACCAAGTCGTATGTCATATACCTTAGCAGAATGGCACCATCGTGTTCCAGAGAGCGTGAATGAGGTGTTTGATAATTTGGCGGGTAATCTGGGTGTGTATTACAACGACATGACAGAACCAGATGACAATGCTGAGACTATGTCGATCTCAGTAGGTGATCCAACTTCTGAAATTGTTTTGACAGCTCGTACCGATAGCTTAGAACAAAATTTCTTTGCTCCGACCGAAACTGATGATGAGGAATGTGAGGATGATGAATGTTAGCCTTAAAACTATCCTTGGGTGGTTAGTAGCTATCGTAGCGGTGTTGGTAGTAATACCGACATCACAAGCGAAGACGACTACGCCAAAGTTGTTAAGTATTAAAACGGTAGAGTTTGAAGAAACCTCTGATGAGATCTTCTCAGGAAGTATCCCTTATATCCATTTAGCACAAATGCATAAAGACATGGTTCTTCGCTATAAGAATCCTGTTGTAAAAGCAATAGCTAAACACTCACAGTCAGAAGTCGATGACTATCATGTCAAACGCGCTGCAATGAGTGAGGAACCCTCTAAGGGATACAACGTGATCTATTACGAAACGATTTATAACAAAGAGATTTGTGAAGTCTCCGCAGTTACTGTTGATCGTAATGGAAACTTTTCCGTTAAAACCGCACTGTGTTAGCATAAAGTCTAGGAGAGGTCAACCCTCTCCTAGATTTACCGTTTATTAATTTTTAGCGTACCAATCAATAAATTGTTCAAGCATGTGTAAACCACGTTCTTCTTCAGGGAGATGTGCTTCGTCAACATTGTTATCTACAATGAGACTAGGGTTCTTTAAGTATTTACGTGAATCTTTTTGATCTTCGTAATTACAACCATCGCGCAAAATACGTATTGTGATAATACGTTTTAAACCGAAACGTGGTAGGATACGTAAGAAGGCTGCTTTCTCTTCTTCAAAACCGCTGTCTGGAAAGATAAAAGTCTTACGACCATGTTCTTCCATGTCGAGCATCTCTTCGATTACTCGTAAGGCAACGCCATCAGGACCATCTTGTGGTTTGATTTCGTTTTCGCTAATGTCGATTAAAACTTGACGTGGGATTAAACCACCAATGCGTTCGTTAGGTTCGTCTTTCTTGCGACCCGTACACATCTCTACCACTTCATCAAATGGGATGTTGTGGCGCTCAGAGAAGCGCTTGTAGAGCGGGTTTTTGAAACGGATGTAGACACTGTCGTCAAACATTTTTAAGAGTTGATTGACGAGGGTATCTTTACCTGAAAAGGGTGCTCCGTTTGCCAGAATGATGTCCATGAGATCTCCGATTGATGTACGTGTTAAATAATAAACAGTGAGAGTATTTTTTAATTTAAAACCATTCACTTACACATTATCATAGTGAGATGAATCAGTGAATTGATTTATAGCGAATCGTACCTTATGTAAGTAGTAAATATTTACGGTAGCCCATTATTATTTAGGAATAGGTGAGATTATGAAATGGCAATTACAGTAGTATCTGGCGACACAAATACGTTCCGTGCTTCAGCATACGGTCGTCCAGATGTGATGACTATGCAATGGTGCGAGCAGCGAGAACAGCAACAATTTCAAAATGTAGATCCTTTAGTTCGTCAGCAGTTTTTAGATCAACGTGGAACCGTATTCGGTGAATTAGATTATAGTGGTATCTTACAGCTATCCAAAGCGATGAGTAATCAAATGGATACGACATGGATGCGCAATGTAATTCAAACGTTAAATACTGTTGAACAGTTACAAGTAGCACCTCCAGTAATGATCAACTGGATTATGGCAAACCCTGTTGCTCGTGAAATGTATCACAGACAGGCAATTGCGGGTTACGACGAATATTATACTGATCCAGAGCCAGGTAAGAATGGCGAAGATCATTATTACTACCGTCGTGCTGTGAATGGTTTGTTCTTAGAAGATTCAGATGGTGAACTTGTAGCTAACGAATGGCTAGAAGATTTATGGGATCCAGCAGATAGCTTAGATATTGTGGATCAGCGAAGCATTCAAGCAACATGGCAAACCCTTGTTACTGCTCTACGTAATCGTGGTAGCGACCCAACTTCTCGTTGGAATGCTCAGTTGTAAACAATAGGAAGATAGATCACTCAGGTGGTCTATTTTTTTTATCTTTGAGGATATTGCAATGGCAGAGAACGTCTATCCAACATTGGACAGCGTGGGGTTTTTAACCACCCCTGAAAGTAAAGCAGAACGTGTTTTAAGTGATTACATTGGAACAAACTTTTCACAATCCAATGTGTTCTACGGTAAGTTAAAGTCAATGATCTATGCGGTCAAAAATAACACCAATGACATGGCTAGTTTAGCCAATCAGGTTACTAATGATCTTACTGAACTCTATGGTAAGTATCTTTCAGGTGTTGTGGTAGAAGTACAGGCAGTGCCAACAGTTAGCTCTGATGGTAGTGTTAATGATGCTGTCTATGAACTTCAAATGGATGTTCAATTCCTTTCAGGTTCTAATGTCGTGCAATTAGCAAAATCTATCATGGTAGATAATAAAGGGTTAGGTCGTTTAATGACCATTGAGAGACGTTAATGATTACAGGAAATTTTGCAGTAGATGTGTGTGGTGTCCATACTCGTGTTGACTATGTGATTGAACCACCCGAAGGCACTTTCAAGGAATACGATTTTATCATTCGTCCAGATTCAGTTACCGTTGAAAATGCAACACCTGATGTGGAAAATGTAATGTTAGGTGGGTTGATTAATCTTGTATACACCCGTGTAAAAGAACAAACAAACTTAACTCCGAAATATATCGGCATTAAAGTAGACTGAGGTAAATATGACTGCGCCAATCAATGCCAATGATGCACAAGTCTTAAAAGCACTTGATACATTACTACAACCCGTTCGCCATCGCATGGCGTTAGGTGTATTCGTTAAGAAATACCTACCATTCCTTTCATTACAACCTATCCCAGAAGAGGTGGTAGGTCAGATGTTGGCAATCATTGAGTCTAAGACAGGTGCCAAACATACCCGTGGTGATTTACATGGAAACCTATTAAACGAATGGATGAGCGATGTTGGTTCACCATACGTTGAGGTGGAAGTATATGACACGGAAGGTAATATTGTTTATATAGTACCCCCATTCTTAAACAATTCAGAAGAGTTGGTTGAGAACGCTGCCAGTTTACCAGTAATGGTTGAACAGGCGAGTCTGCAAGGGCGTGTACTTCCAGAGCAAGCTTTCAACTACATTCAACAAAACATCATTCCACTCATTCATAAACCAGCCCCAAGTCAAAAACATATTGACATGTGGAATACAATCTATCGTTACCATGATTTGCCATTATACAAGATTGTCCAAAAGGACGAAACTGGTAAGGTCATTCCTGATGGTCATGATAAAGAAGGTCGTTTGCTGGTTGAGAATATAGATGACTTTGACGACTGAAACAACTGCACTATCTTCTGCAATTGCAAAAGAAACTCAAGCACTTCGTGATATCCAAGGTCTGCGATTAAATATTGCCAGTATCTCGGATATCCATCTTAATCATCCCAATACACCAACTGAGATGATTATCCGTAATTTAGAAACATATGCTTTCCCAGATACTCCCGAAACACATAAGCTAAATATCATTTTCATCGGTGGAGATGTAACTGATAGTTTAATGGATTTCGCGTCTGGTAATGCAATTGAATATCGTCGTTGGGTGTGTTCTTTTCTCTGGATGTGTGCTAAGAATGATATCCTGGTACGGATCATTGAGGGGACACCATTACACGATTGGAAGCAATCGAATATTTTCATTGAAGAGAATGAGAATAATCACATTGGTTGTGATGTAAAATACTTTAAGGACATTCATATCGAAACAATCGATCGGTATGGAATTGATGTATTGTATATCCCTGATGAAATTCGTCCGACTACTCACGCAACATGGCAACGTGTGCAAGAGTTATTGGATGAGCGCGGTTTAACTCAAGTGGACTATGCAGTAATGCACGGTGCCTTTAGTTACCAACTTCCTGATGTCGCAGCATTAAAAGATAAAGTACATGATGAAGAAAATTACTTATCTATTGTCAGACATTACATTTTCATTGGACACGTTCATCAACATCGACCGAAAGGTAAGATCATCCCAAATGGATCTTTTGATCGACTTGCTCATGGCGAGGAAGATTTAAAAGGTCACGTTCGTTTAATGAAAGGTAATATTGAATTTGTACCCAACATGGGTGCGATGCGATATATCACCTTGGATGTATCTGGTCTACCGCCTGAAGAGATTCTTGCTAAGGTGGATGAACGACTGATTGGGAATCTTGATAAGTTCAAAGTTCGGTTAAGGGCAAATCGGAATGATGCGGCATTTGGAATTATACGTCGACTTTCAGAGATCTATCCACACGGATCTTTTGATGTCGAAACTAAGGACAAGTCGCGCCATCGCGAAGAACGAGTGTCTGCTCGTGAGTTTGCTCGCAACGGAACGATGACAGTATTAACACGAGAGAATCTACTCTCTGAACTGATGCGGTCAGTTGATGAGTCATTGCGAGCTGATGGTGAATTCGATCAAGTTCAATATGATGCGTGCGCCAAATTGGCGGAGAACATAATTCGTGCAGTTAAATAACGAAATCGCGCACGAAGAAGTCACTCAGGGGAAGTATCAAGTTTCCATTGGTACTTCTCTTGCTTTAGAGACTTTATTCGGCATTAACGACAATATCCCACCTACAGATCCACCTCCGTATAAGCAGTATAGCTATGTTCTGATTAATCTCAGAACGTTAGTTCGTAACATGTATGGGGCGGTTCAGAAAGAGTTAAAGACTGAATGGTCTGCAGGGCGATATTATGAAAAGGTGTTAAAGGAATTAGAAATGATCCCTTTAATATTAGAAGATCAATCACACGGTAAACTAAGTGCCGTTTATTATCTGCCGAGCTATCGGTCAGTTGAAAAAGAGTATCCGAATGCGATTCTCAAATCACTAGGTAAAAAAGCCTACGGGCGTCAACACTATGAAGCAATTGAACAGTACTGTGTAGCACAACTTAATGCCGCCGCAATTCGCGGTGAGCAGACTATAGCTATGGTCGACACGTTACTTCCACCGATTGATCAAAAGTCGGTGATTATGACGCATTTGCCAATAGACTTGTTGTCCTACATTAATACTGATCAAGTGGATTTGGTGGAGACTCACACAGGTGTAATTAAACCAAAGCGGATGTGGTACACCAAACTAAACGGAAAAGGTTTAGAGCGGATTCCATTTAAGCCTTGGTCTTTACAATGGTTTGGTGACGGGAAGATCTTCTCTGGAATGCCACCTAAATATCGTTCTGCGGTATTGGAGTTTGCAGAGAAAAATCACTGGAATCAGACCACTACGGAACAATTGATTAAAGCTCAAATGAACCGTTTTCCTGATAAGGAAATTCGTGCGGAATTGTTGAAATTCTTGTAATATTTTACGCATTAACCTGTTATATGTAATAAGGAGAGACCGTTACATGACAACGCCTAAGATTAAAACGATCTTTGATGATCAGAAATTAAAACTCACTGCAAAACCCATTGAACAAGGTGCTCGTCCACCAACGTTCCAAGTGAGCACTTATCGTAACAACCCTCAGTTTACAGTATATACAAACCACGATAACGGTTCTGGCGTAACGTGGATTTCAGCTGGTATGGATGCTGGTACTTTCTGGTATGCATTACAGGCGATTGTGCATTTGGCAACAAACGGTACAAATGGCGACTGCGTTGAAATTGAAAACAAACGGGACATCCCGAAAGAAAAACGTCAAGACCCTAAAGTCAAGTACGAAATTGTAAGTAAGACTATGATTGGTCGCGACGACGATGGTAAGATCTGGATCAGTATTCAAGATCAGAAAAAAGCCAATGCTCCGAAAATTCGCTTCTACTTCCAAATCAACTATTATCACAACGTTCGTTGGAAAAGCAATCTTACTCCGGGTCAATTGTCGCAACAATACGCTCTTGGTTGGGTAGATATGGTTTCTAAACTAATGGGCGGTTTATTGCTGAATAATCCAAATGCTGCAATTGATGCTGAAAATGCTCAAAGCGCTTGGCAATCAAAAGGCGGTAACAGCGGTGGTGGCTACAATAAAGGCGGTAATAATAACAACCGTAATAGTGGCGGCAACAGCAATGGTGGCGGTAATGGTTCTTCAGGTGATGGCTTTGGCGGTGGCGGTTTCCAAGATGACTGGCCAGAAGACTAATGCGTCACTATGAATAATCTTTAAGATCACTGGTGCTTCGGCACCAGTGTTCTACTTCTGCTGTAAATTAACAAAAAATAGATATACATTATCATAATGGATCTATAACAGAGAGCAAAAATAATGCGCTTCGATTTAGTTAACCTCGGTGACTATGTGCAGATTTCAAATGCACACGGTGAAAAGGTGATGTTTGAAGTTAGTTCTTATCGAACAGCTCGCATCGAAACAGCAGGCGATATCTTTCGCCCAGTAAACGATTTTCTATCTCGTTTACCAGCAGTGACATTAGCAAGTCTTTTTGGTTTGTATAATGAAGCAAAAGATATTTTCATGACGACGCGACATGAAGAAGTTCTTGATAAAAACTTAAAAGATGTATTTCGTCGTTTATTCAACTTAGTGGACTTACAAGTACTTCGTAACTTTGTAGAGATCAATAGCGGTATTTCAATTCCGCATGATATCAAATCCAGCTACGAAGATGTTGAAGTTGGCTTCTTACGTGACAAGACTTATATTCGTGAAGAATATATTGAGCTTTTAACTTATACAGTCGCTGATCGCTTATGTCTTCCGATCTGGGGCGAATACATGGCGTTGGTTGATGCATACGCAACAGCTGACGGGAAAGAGTTCCATGCTTATTCATTATTACAAGATTCTGCCTTACCGCGACATCCAGCATATGAGCGTTTAATTCGCTATGTGAAAGCATCTACGACAAGTTCTGTAGAAACTGCTTCTGCAACACTCAAGGGTGTTGGTCGTGACAGTATTCCTGAATGGTTAACTTCAATGGTAATCGTTCGGAAACTTCCATTGATTGATTTATTTAACCAATCAAAAGGAAACATTATCAACGCGGTTTATAGCTACGTTGATAATCACCTCAAACGCATCTCGAAGAAATTCATGGAAGACGCACGTGAGCGTAAGAATGAATCTTCATCGGGTGATGGTGAAAAGGATCAGAGTTTCGTTGAAACTTATCGTGCTAAACAAGAATTAACTTATGGTCAACTTGAGACAAACATTGTTTATCTCGAAGGTGATTTGGTTCGTTGTTGTCAAGACATTGATCCTACGTTTGATCCAGCAATCTTAGATGCTGTTCAAGCCGTTGTTTCGGGAATTGAACAGGAAGCGTTTTATTCACATAACCACGTTCTAACCAAATGGGTTATTGATAAAGCAATCTCTACTTTACAACTGGACATTATTGAACGTCGTATTGCAGTACGCAGTATGATCATCGCACAATCCTTAATGCATCATTGGGGATTGCATCATTTAGCCCTTCTTGTTACTGGTATTCGAGTACCGACAGCGACAGCCCATAGCTTAGGTGAACGCCAGAACAAACTTACTGCTGAACAATTGGCAATCTTGGATGAACTTTATCCGTACACGATTCCAACCAGTAGTAAATCACAAGCCCGTAACAAAAACCAGAACTATGGTTATATTTCAATCATTGACATGGGTAACATACTAACGCGTTATACTTACGCTGTTCGTACACCTGCCTTTATCACTAAGAAAGAAATTGCCCCTGGTGCAATTGATCGTTATGGTCATATGCAAACCCCACCATCAATTACTCACGAGTTAGTGAAATTGATTGTTAAATTAGACGAGTTAAACTAAGGAGAAAGTCATGTTGGTTAATAACGGACTTAAAGTTACTAAAGCATGGTTCATCGAAACAGGTACAGCACCGGATATGGTGAGCCGTAACTTTACGACGCATGTAACTCCTGAGGCGGTACACCAGTTCGCAGAGCGTACTCGCGGTGGTGAGTTAATCACCGAAGATAACCTTGCGGGTGTAGCTGGTGCAATCATTCAACCAGATGCAAACTTTGAACGTCAAGTTTCAATTGCTAACGGTTGGAATAACCCACGCTATCGCTTCTTATTGCGCGTAGCTAACCCAGAAGCTCCAAACGGTGCCATATATTACTATTCAGGTTATACTGATACACCAAACTGGAGTATTGTTTCAAACGACTTTGCACCAGACATGCGTATGTATTTCAACAACGCTATTCAGGTCAATGTCGCAATGCGCCATACGCCAACAGGACCAGTACCTTATGTAACGGTACATGAATGTAGTCACATGATCCATCCGGCTACGCTAGGTGCAATGTCGCCTTCTGATTTTAATACAACGTTCAATCCGAACAATGGTTTTGGTGTACAAAATCAACCATCGACTTTACGCCCATCTGATTTGATGACTACTATCTCATCAGTTGAAAAGAACAGCATGGCTGGTGTTTCTAATGATTTATTCTTAGACATGCGCACCGGTGTTGATCTTTGTAAATCCAGTCGGCGTAATGCATTACCAAGTTATTACCTACACAAAACCACAGATGCCTTCATCTATGGTGCAAACCAAGTGGCGGGACAAATTGGTAATAATAACCCAGCAGCACCGTATGACATTGCTGCAGGCAAAGCAGCTGAACGCTCTGCATTTGCTGACCGTTTCTTCAGTCTATTGGCTGTGGATTATGGTTATCATCAAAATGGTTTTATTACATGGCAGGACTTTAACCGTTCACATCCAGAAGTTCAAATGGATGGTGTTACATACGTCTTTACTCGTGGTGAAGCTCAAAAACATGATGTCTATATTTCCGATCGTGGGAACTTCGACAGCATGGTTGGCGATCGTCGCCCACAAACATTGTTGATTACACAAATCATGCAATCTATCCCAGGGGTTCT
>JACCEA011720770.1_pt1 | contig 11948 bp, 8 predicted proteins | sample 7449851 | NCBI WGS metagenome assembly JACCEA01 (sample SAMN15323453, study PRJNA562643) | freshwater metagenome | isolation source: river surface water | place: USA:Blue River Watershed | collected 2017-08-18 | reverse complement strand
TACATTGACGCCATCTGTATTCCCATCACATTCTCCTACGTACTTGCCTAGTGAATTCCCCAGTGATCGACCAACAGAGAACCCATCACAGATCCCGACAAAGTTGCCAACTAAGTTGCCCACATATACTCCGACTGTACAGCCGTCTTTGTCCCCTTCTGATTCACCAACACAACTTCCTTCTCAGCACCCGAGCTTTTGTCCTACTGAGTTTCCATCCAACCTACCGAGTGTGATTCCTTCTGTGATACCGTCAGAGTCTCCTACAACACTTTCTCCAACAGAGATTCCCTCTTTCCTCCCGACAACCGCCCCCACCGATTCGCCTACCGAAGACCCAACCGTCTCTCGTACAACTTCTCCAAGTACTTGCCCAACTGTTGCCCCTTCGACTGATACTCCTTCCTTACTTCCCAGTCTTTTCCCTTCTTTTGCACCATCTGTTGAACCCAGCACATCATTTCCTACGGAAAGACCCTCCAAAGAACCTTCGAAGAAGCCGTTTGTGACATTATCCCCCACCACATTATCTCCCACTCAATTACCAACGTTTGCGCCATCATTTCAAGTCAAAGAAACGCTTGAATTTTCTTCATTGTTGTCATTGTCAGGCATGACATCCCCAACCCTCGATAAGAGCAGTGAGCAAGCGATCAAGAACTCTACTGCAACAGCTATGGGAATAGATGAAGATTACATAACGGTGTTGCAGGAAGCCACTCCAACTTCATCTTCACTTTCAGTGCGTGTAGCTACTGTCACATACAGTATTAATGTGACGGTGGTGGTGTCCCTAAACTTGGTCGATTTCTCACAAGATGCAAGTACTTTGTATACCTCTTTGACAAGCAACTTGCAGGAGTCCGTGGAAACAGGAACATTTACGCAATATGTACAACAAGCAGCAACAGTGTTTGGATCGACAGCGTTGACATCAGTGAGTGCTGCAGTGGTGTCAGTGTCAGCAGCAGTGGTAGTAAATCCACCATCCTTTGCACCGACTGAAGCACCTTCATCTGGACCGGGCTCATCTTCCTCGCATTCAATGACAGGGTTGGTGGTTGGTGTTTCTATTGTGGTTGCATTATCCGCCATTGCGTGTTTTGCAACATTCCGTTATTTCAAACCAAAATCAGGAGTGATGCCCTTTTCGCAAGATTCGAATAGAGGAAATACAAAACAGATTGTGGTAATGAGTAGTATTGTGCCTGGTGCAGAAAATAATGTGAATGTGAATAATTTTGGTACTCATTCAAATGAGCATCATAACCACCATTACTATGGAGCTCATCATGGTCACCGAGTAGAGACCAATGTGGCTGTGGTATCTCATCCACACCACGATGTATCAATGAATGTTTAGCTTATTGCTTGAAATAGTATTGAAACCTATTATTAATGTTTGTATATATCAATGCTCTAAGAGTTAATTTTATTTGTATGGTAATTGTTATAAATGTTTGCCCTTTGCACCATTGTAATATCCCTAATATCAAAATTCTTAATTTAACGGTTGTCAAGTGATCAACCCTTCATATTGTATTTTCATTGAATGTAATTTTTCTGTCACTGTCATCATTATGAGTATTGGAAGTATGTTGAAAACTCCTCATTTGTCAGCTGGTTTATGTGTCGATATTTGTGATTGATATCATGCCGGAAAAGAAAAAACTTGTATTTTAAAATTGTGCGTCTCGTATTAATTATCACTTCCAACCATTTTATCGAACCTCTTCACTCATATTTGATGTTTCTCTGTAGGAGTCTCCTTATGATAAAACGATGATTGGAGTACCACGATGTAGTTAATAACTTTTTGCTGCTGAAATTATTCTATAAGTCTTATTGTAGCGCTAACCGATCGCAGCGAAAGGATAATACACTATTATATGTGCATGAATGTTACATGTATTTATATGACAAACCCTTCACTTATTATTCCGATCAACGAGAAGAATATCGAGATTCATGTAGACCGTTGTAAAATAAAAATATTAATTATAAGAATGCAATAGGAATGTTTATCCCAGTCGTTTGAAATTGTATTTTGTACACAAGGTTTGTAGTGTTATTGACAATTGATAATATACTTCTAGATGTTTAACTAGTAAAAATAATAAGACTTGATATTATATCACTCAATCTATAACGCACTATACAAGAAAGTATGAAACTAGCTATTGCTTAAACGTTACATTAATTTGAAGGCTACCGGTCTTTTTACTATATTTTGCACCAACTTGAGTCTTTTTCTTATCTTTACCTTCAAATAGCGATTGAACAGCACCTTTTTCCATAAAATCAATCTTCTTTTCAATCTTCTCACACTTATTGGAACTTTGTATTGTATTACTCAATAGAAGATATTGACCACTATTATGTAAATCAATGCACATTGCTTTTAAATCAACATTCCGTGTATTATGAGGATCACACGGACTAATCGATAAAATAATTGAAGTATTAACACTGTCAATACTAGATTCTATTCGAAAGATGGAATCAAAGGTGATCACTTCATCGCGTTGTATCTCATTCACTACCGCGATGTCATCTATGGGTTTCTTTACTTCTTCCTTCTTAGTTGAAATCGCAAGATTGGATATCTCGGTTACTAGTGGGGCACAAACAGCAGGTGGTGCTAGAGGCAGTGGTGTATCATTTACTGGGATCATTGGTGGCAATGGTGGAAGGACTTGTACAGTCGGTTCAACAACAGTAGACGGTTGCACATTAACAATTTCCTTCTCACTTTTCACACTAATAACATCGTTATTGTTAACTTTATTCAAATCAACGGATGAAGTTGTGGTAGTGGCAATAGTAGTACTGGACGAACGCACAATCGATAATGGTAAAAATCCCTCCTTCAAATATTTTGAAAGTGAATCAAAAAATAATTGAGAATTATCAATTGATTGAAATATTGGTATAATATTCGATAAAACAATATGTTTATGTTTATCATCAGAACGTTCTTTCACATTGGATGGTGAATATAATTTTTGTCTGCGTTGTTTATCAAATCCTTGTATTCCATAATAATATGAATTACCACGTGAATATTCACCATTTTTACCATCACTACCCGGTGGTATCATCGTTGATGCAAAGGAATATGGATTTTCATTTGGTAATGTAATTAATTTCATACCAAATATTTTTATCATAATAACCAATTCACCAAATAAATCAGCATAATCATTTGCACAAAAGAATATCATTGGTAAGGCAAGAGTATCACTCTCACTGCTATTATTACTATCACTCGATAGATTGCGTGATAATGAAGTAAGAAAACATAAATCATAATACCATGCATAAAATAAATCATATCTACGTGGTAATGGATTTTCAAAATTACCAAAACCACAATTAAAACCAATTAATAATGATGGAAAATTAATTAAATTCATATATTGTGGATATTGACGAAAAAATTCTATTGTTGTACCTTGAAATAGATGAGTTGTTAATATGCTTCTACTATGATTGTTGTTAGTGCGATTGCTAATAGTAGGGTATTGGTAGGTTTGTAGTGGAGTCGTGGTAAGAGATATTTCTGGACCAATAAGCCATAATTCTATCTCTTGTACGATAGGATGTAAAACATGAATTAATTCATTAAAACAATTAGTTTCACGTAGGATACGTTCTTCAGCTTTTGATGAACATCCAATACAAAATAAACGTAATTTCTCATAGCGCTGTGACGAACTCGTAGTGATGTGTGGATCCTTCACTTGCTTATATCGATCAATGAGGTCGAGATGAAGAATGTTCTTCTCCCATAGTTGATAGAGAATACTATTGACAAAGGATAGACAATCAACGAGACTTAAATCTTGTAGTGCGGATTGCATGAGAGTAGGATCTCCATCTTGTCTACTGAGGAAGTAACCTTTCCAACCATGTTGATAGTCAATACGGGATGCGAGAGTTGAGGATGACGAGGATGATGAATTTATAGGAGCATTAGCAACCTCGTCATCACTGTCCTCTGCAACGATCGGTGGAAGTGGTAAACTAGCAAGCTTCTTCGTTGATTTCCATCGGAATGTTCCGGAATAGCTTGATGAATCCAAATCACTGTCATCAATATCTTTGGTTGATGTGGTGGTGGAAGCATGACCACCAGTTGCTTTGGTCGACTTCTTGGTCTTTGACATTGCAAACAACTGAAACGGGGGAAATATTTTTGGTTTGGCTGGGGCGCTGTGTGTCGCCGCCGCTGCGCGGGGCGGGCTATGAATTGCTTATATTTATTATAGGTCACCTTATATGCCTGCTGATGCTGCTGGCCGCAGCAGCAGCCCAACTATACCTATATTTGCTGCATTTCGCCTGTTTTCCCATGCAGGAAGCAAAACTCGAAATTAAGTTTAGTCCGTTTTTGCAATATTTTTATTCCTAAAAAGTGACTTTCATTATGTCCGTTACGCAGGGTTGGTCATGCTTCCAATTTGCAATTTAGTTAGAATCAACGTCTGTCGAGTCAGTATTCAGGCCACAAGTTCTCGACAAAGGTATCGATCATGGAACAACAGAAGAACTATATTCCACCATCAGCGTATGGATTTGTAAGTCTTATTCCCGTCACCAAGCAAAAGTACTGAACAGACTATTTTCTTCAGAGAGCAATTTTGCCACGAACCAGATATGAAAGAAATAGTTTGAAAGATAAAGTAGCATTAGAACGCAATCGTCTCAATGAACGGTCGGGATTGCAAGCAAGAATTCATCGCCAAAATGCCCCCGAACACACATCTTTGCTCACATCATGCACACATGACGCTGCGGGTTATTTATCCAACGCGGATCGCTTCCACACAGATGTGGCAGGTGACGAGTATCAACAACGGCAAGAACAGTACAAGAAAAAACTTGCAGCAAATGAGTTTCGACGAAATGTTTCTTCTCAGCGTGAAGAGGACCGATGGATGACCGCAGAAATGAAAGCAAAAGCTGAAGAGGAATATTGGACTAAAGTACGTGAAGAAGGTCTCAAATCGAAAAAGAATGAGTCCAATGTCGCTTATGACATTCTTACTTTACAATATAATCAAGATCCTGATGGAGAAGCACAGAAGTATCACGATGATATGGGTAAGTCAGTCAATCAATGAATCGCGTAATGGCGTTGATCTCCCTTTTTATAGTGCGTTACCGAGCTAAGATAAGATCAAATGCATTGATTGTCCAAGGAGATACAAGGTTCGTCCACATCCATAGGTTTATTTTGGTTTCTATTATTAATAATTTTATATCTATTCAACAGAGTGCCATACAATATTATCAGTGGATCAGAGCGTTCTCCACTAAAATATCCCGCACCTGTGCCAAAACCGGCACATGTGCAATCTCAAACTCCAAATTATCATCCTTTATCAGCTAGAGTAGATCGACGACTGACAAATCAACAGGACAATTTCCGTTAATGTAGATGGTGTGGAATATGGAACTAAGTTGTATAAAATCGTTTGTGAAGTGTTTTTTGTTTCGCATTTTGTAAGTATTGTTATTAAAGCATGAATACCTTAAGTGATTCTATCCACAAACGACGGTTTTAGGATCAACATATTTATCTACAAAATAATTCATTTCTGGCTTCTATACATTTCGTAGTGCAGCATATAGCCATTCGTCGACATGCCAAATGCTTCTACAACATTTGGCTAGGTCGCTAAATAATAACCCGCATGAACCTCACCCACCTTACATAGAAACTACTTCTCCAATTATAGCGGAGTGCTGTCCACCACCAGCCACCTTCAAGAAGGAAGAACGTTAAGAAATGTCAATAAAAACGTTCATGAGAGATATTCACCTGAGTAATACTAATGTTCTTGATCTTAGCCTTCGAAAAGTTCAATTTCTTCGGTAAACTTTCATCTTTTTCTTCACCATGTCCTAATGCTAACATTTCACCATAACCCCATGTATACACTTCATTTTTATCAGTCAGTACTAAATTGTGATTTCCACCACACGCTATAGAAACAATGACCGTTCCGGCCGGTAGATTCGGTTTGACTGGTTTAACAGAAAAATCACCAGCTGAACTCATGCTGACTTCTGTCGAACCCAGTTGGGAGGAGTCTCCTCTCCCAAATGCATACAATTGACCAGTTGAACTTAATACCAATGAATGATGCATTCCACCACGCATGGTAACAATAGATTTGCCTTCCAGTGAAGTAACTGCAACAAGATAAAAAGAGTTCGCGGTGTTGCCATTGCCCAGTTGGCCATAGTTGTTAAGACCACATGCATAGATATGATCACCCACAGTACTAACCATTGAGTGATAAGCACCACAACCAATACTTTTAACTTGAGTGTTCAGAGTTTTGCGAGTTTTATCTTTGTTTGTTGTTGGTCCATTGGGATCATCACCCGGTAAAGCCAAGTACATAGTAGAAGGCTTAATGTGATGTTCCAATATACTTGGCATATCATAAGCCGCCTCCTCCCCAACACCTTTCTTCAAAGGTGGAGCAAAGCGTCCCAATTCACCACTTTCACCAATACCCCAAGAATAGACTTTACCATCAGAACTCTTAGCAAGGTTGAATGAAGCACCACATGCAACATCCACAATGTTCATCAAACCTTCGATCTTAATAGGATCATTTTGTTGCTTTTTAATATCTTTTAAAGGATTGGCAGCTGATCAAGAGAGAAGAGAATGTAAAGAAGAGGCTCATCCAATTAATGACCATGTATCTTACCACCAGGAGTAGGATTGAACCATTTCTTTCCTTCCTTATCTTTGTAGCATCCCCATCCCCAGACTTCACCCTTCGTGCTCACTGCAATAGTCTGCGCATCGCCACATGCAACCCCAATAATAATTTCATTAGTCAAACCCTAATAATACCAAGAATATGAGAAAATGTGTGGACGAAAGCATGTCACAAATTATTGCATACCTCGACAAGAAGTGGAAACATTTCAGGTCCAGGTCTACCCAATGGTCCATCATCACCACACCCCCATGTATACACTTGACCTGTTTCTGTATAAACTGCATTGTGGATGCCACCACATGCAATACCACAGACTTTCTTATCTCTCAAAGAATGAACGATTCTTGGATATTTAACTTCCAAATCTTCCATTTCTTCCGTACCATGAGCCAACTGACCACAATCCCCTGAACCAAATGTTAATACTTCACCATATTTGCGAAGAAATCTGTCTTCTAAAGCAGATACATAATCGACATAATCTTGAAAACCATCTGAAAGATCTGCATACATATCAGCAGCTGCTTGAGCTTTGAACCATTTGTGGAAGGATTGATTTAAAGATAACAAGTGCTTTGCGAATTGTTCTTTCTTATCAAACCGCTGAGCTGTGATAATCTTTCTAGATTGTAGAACTTGTGAACTAGCTTTCTATTTGAGAAGGATAAAGCGCTCAATGAGAAACAAATGCAATCGAGGATGCGAAAAACCATACCGCATCGTTGAGACTGATTGGCACATCATCAGTTTCCTCCTGTGCTTCAAACTCTTCTTTGCTCAAATGACCGTCAGCACGACCTCTTTTCATTTTTGCTAGGTCTAGGTTTGACACGTTGCGGAGAGTGCTTTTAGAAGAAGGGAATAAAAGAAAGTAAAGCAAAGAGAAAAAAAATTCTTGAGGCGCAACAGTCATTCACCTTTAAAAACCCTTCTTAAGGATATAATCATGCATATAATAGTTTGTTATATCTTTTCGAAGGGATAGAAATTTATATCGCTTCGAGTTTTTGAATGATTGCTCTAGAAAATTGGAGTTTATTGAAAAAATTGTTAAGTTGCTGAAGAGGGAAATATCGATGTTTGGAAAAGTCGCTAAAGACCAGCCATTCAAGCGACTTCACTCCAACTTTGAAAGCGCAACGTACAAACAAATTGAAGTGTGTCTTTCTTCCGTTTGCATCAATCTCTTTCTGCGAACTTCTCAAAATGAGTGCTCCAGGTGCAGCTAGTATCATTGGTATTGATTTAGGAACCCACTCTGCATCTGTGGCAGTTTGGCATGAGGAGAAGAATATGTTGGAAGTCTTAGCCGATGATTTAGGTTTCCGCTCAATTCCTTGTGCCGTCGCTTTCCGTGGCGAGGAAACTATCGTTGGTCACTCTGCTATCTCACAACAACACAAGAATGCTAACAACACTTTTGTTGAAGTGCGTTCTTTGCTATTGAGTAAGGACACTGAGCATGTCGAAGTGCCATTATTAGAAAAGCAAGTCAGTGTTGAAGAGATCAACTCTTTATTCTTCAGAAATATCCATAACCAGGTTAAGCAACAAGCTGGTAAAGTTATTCGTGAAGCAGTCATCACTGTCCCTGCTCCATTGGATGAGGAGACTAAGAAGCGTTATATTGGTGCTGCTCAAGCTGGTGGTATTCGTATCAAGAGTTTCATCGAAGATTCTACTGCTGCTTTGTTGGCATATGGCTTGGATGATGAATCAACCGATTCTCATAGATCCCTTGTCTTGGATTTGGGTTGGAGTAGATGTACTGCTACCATCTATCACGTCAGTGGTGGTATGTTCGTCCCATTGGGTCAATCTTCTTCAACGGACGTCACTGGTAGTATCTTCGTGAAGTTACTTGCTGAGTTCTGTGCCAAGGATTTCACTCGTAAAAACAAGGTACCATGCCAAGAGAACAAGCGTTCAATGATGAGATTACGCCGTGAATGCGAGAATGCTATCAAGACCTTGTCCACGGGTCAAGAGGCAACTATCGATCTTGATTCTTTGTGTGAAGGTATCGACTATTCTTACAAAGTATCCAGAGCCCGTTTCGAGGATTTACTTTCTATCCCAATAATTCACTTCAAGAATTTGATCAATGATTCTCTCACCAAGGCTGGTGTTGAGAGTGGTTCCATCGCTCAGGTCTTACTCAGTGGAGGTCCTGCTGCTATGCCTCGTATTATCAACACATTGAAGACTTTGTTGCCAAAGGCTTCTTTCCCTAAGGTTAGATTTGAAACATATGAAGCTGCTTGTTTAGGTGCTTGCATTCACGGAAAACAATTATATCAATTGGTAAGTCTCATTAAACTCTCTTCATGTTGAGAACAGTAATAACATTCTTATTTCTTTTTATAGGGTCTCTTGGATCACGCCCCAACTCATGCCCCGAAGACTTCTGCCATCAATAGAGCTGTTTATATCACCGCTAATGTTGAGACTGGTGAAAAAGTTGAAGTTATTCCTGCCAATAGTATCCTTCCAGCTCGTGCTGAAATACCAGTCTCTCTACCTGCTGCTGAGGCTAGTGTGTATTTATTGTTGGCTGGTGAACATGCTGCGGATCCAGTAGTTCAGTTAGGTGAATTAGTTGTGAAGTTGGGTGAAGGGGAGAGTCATGAGCAAACAAATCTTACATTAGTTATCACTGTTAGTTCGGAAGATGGGTTGAAGGCTGAAGTAGTAAACAACACCAAGAAGGAGACTGTTAGTTCATTAGTCGTTTCCTTCTAAACAACCAAATGCTAGGATTGTGTATTAACTTGTTTTATGATGGTTCAAGATGAAGTAAAAGATGAGACAACAATATTTTTGATGGAGTGAAAACTTTTGCCAGTTGTGTTTGTATTTTGCGGAATTTTGAACTATTCTATCTATAGTTTTGTGATTGTGTTATTGTTAATATTCATATTGTAGTTATTGCAGTGTTATGTTTGATATTGAATTTTTGTAATAAAATTATGGAGATGCATAGACTGCAGGATAAGTAATTTATATTTCGTAATTTTAAACTATGTACCATCGCCAAACGCCATCGGCGCGCCTAGCAGGCAGCAGGCGCCGCAGGGCAGCAGCAGATCGCCCAACATCGCCAAACATTATTTATTTGCTTTAGCTAGTGTCCAGGTGGTGAAGAGCATCGATACCTCTGTCATGTGGGAGCGATGGGTTATCTTCGTTCTTTCTGTAGCATTACTTGTAATGCTGCTAGATAGACAACAGCCTCAACAACTGCTGCAATTGCCCACCAACATTGAACATGGGTCTACCAAACATACCGATCTATTATTAAAGTATCCAACAACAGCAGAGAATAATCATCGATCAAATCGAGAAAGGCGGAAACTATCTCCAATAATTTCATCCGCTCCCCCATCAAGGCAATGTTCAATTGAGGAAAGAGATTTCCAACAAAACAACTTTGAATTGACTGGTTTACATATTTGTGATAAAGATTTAATATGGCAATTAATGCATTTAGCTTTGCCTGACAGTCGAATATTCCTTGATATTGGTGGCAATCTTGGTTATACAGCTGCAAGGATCTTTGGTTTATGGTCACCAGGGCATCAATTCAATCGAGTTTCATTGTTTCAAGCCATTAGTGAAAGCATTGATAAGCATACACAGCTCAATTTAACAACCAATTTGAATCAACGAACAACTTTCTGCCGAGATGGTCATTTCCCCGATATTCCACTCGTTTGTATTGGGCAAGAACAACGACCACCCGAACGCTTTATTAAACCATGTTTGACAAGGAGAAGTATCGAAGTATATAGTTTTGATGGTCAACAACAGCATGTTGAAAACCAACGAAGAATTATATATCATTATTTCCCACATTTGAATCCAGCATATCCCAAAGAATTCTTTAATGATAGTACAACGGTAAATGCATCATGGTCCTATATTCATTCAGCATTGACGAACAAAATACTCTTCAAAGAAGGGAATCGCGTTGGATATTTCAAAGTGGACGACAATGAACATGGATCATTGGTTCAAGATCCTGCTGTACGTGATAAAATGATTGCAGATGGATTGAAACAAAAACACCCCGAGCAAGTTAGGTTTGTAGAAGTACCAGTTACGACTATCGATGTGTTTGTTCAGGAAAAAGGGTTGAAGATAGTTGATATCATTAAAGTAGATGCCGAAGGTAGCGATACGGAAGTCATCCAAGGTGGTATGGATACAATATTGAATAAAGAGGTAAAAGTAATTACATTTGAGTGTAGTGAATGTTTGGTTCGTGAAAAATATGAACCATTCTTTCGTCTGATGGATGACAATGGGTTTGATTGTTTTTTACATGGAATTAATCAAATTGTATTGAAAATGACTGGTAATTGTTGGGATTACAATAAGAATTTCGTTAAACCATCTTGTAAGTTTTTTCGGAAATGTCCATATTATCTTCATCATAAGAATGATCAACGCTGGACAAGGGAAGCAATCGATAGCAATGCCTATTGTATTCATCGAAGTCGTGCGGCGGTACTGCATAGTTTGGTCGAAAATTTAGCATTATATCATTACGTCAAGGAAGAAAAACGTGGACATTTCTTAAAAGATGCATTTTTATCAGTAGATGAAGTAGACTTTAAGTACACTCAAAATTTATCAGATTGGAGTTTTCGTAAATCTGGTAAACATAAGAATTTGATTTGGTATCATCGTATGTATGGCAGAGATATTCGAAGTGGTCAAAAATATGATACAATTATACCTGATATGGGATAAACCAGGATGGGTATAGTTCTAATTGGAATAATTACTGTGTATAAACATTAAGAAATGAAATATGTCGTTTTTGTTTATAGATTGAACGTTTGCACGTTTAATAGTAAAAATGCGTTTCAACACTGATTCTCAATGCAATCGGATACGCTTATCGATTCTTTTTCCGAATTTTTTTCATTTTTCGAACTTGTTTATGATCTTGATTGTGTTTTACCATGTCAATTGATGGAATGCTCATGTACAATCTTGATGTCAATATTTCTTCTAATAGTTTGACTCTATCACCAAGCATTTTTGTTTCAGCTCCAAATGGTAAAATGAGTTGTTTACTTTGCATCACAGCATGTAAAGCTTTCTCATACTTGCTTGCTTCCATTAAACATACTCCATAGTTGAAAAATAGCTCAGCAAGTGCGATATTCGCATAGTTTATTGTTCCACTTG
>JACCEA011034758.1_pt1 | contig 11951 bp, 12 predicted proteins | sample 7449851 | NCBI WGS metagenome assembly JACCEA01 (sample SAMN15323453, study PRJNA562643) | freshwater metagenome | isolation source: river surface water | place: USA:Blue River Watershed | collected 2017-08-18 | reverse complement strand
ATTCTTTTCACCCTCTGAAAATTTGCTAGTGAACTCCTCGACTAAATCAATACTTTGTTTATAAGTTGCAGCCAGCAAACAAACTGGCCAATCAGAGCCAAACATCATTCGATTTGGCGTGAAGGATTTAGTTATGTGCTCAAGGTATGGCCAGAAATCTTCTTTCTTCCAATTCTTCCAATCTGCCTCAGTAAATAAACCAGAAACCTTAACTACCACATTCTCAAAGCTTGCTAACTCAGTGATTTGATCAGCCCAAGGCTGCATATCGCCTTTTGCTATATATGGTTTAGAGATATGGTCTAAAACAAACTTAGTATTTGGGCAGGCTTTGACTAGATCTATTGCAGCTCTCATATGTGGCGTCTTGGTTAGCAAGTCATAGACCAAGCCACGCTTGCCAAGCTCTTGCACATTCTTAATAACCTGTGGCTTTGAAAGATACTTAACATCCTCATAATCATGGGCAATATCTCTTATGCCAACTAAATATTTAAAGCCACGCAAAGACTGGTAGGAGTCAAGATGGGAGATTGCATCCTCGGCATCTATTTTTAGAAATCCAACTACACCCGCAACTAAATCATCTGTATCTGCAAGCTCAAGTAACTCTGGAGTTTCATCATAATTTGTAACTGTTTGAACCACTACAGTTTTATCAATACCGCAACCGGTAATGGCCTGCCTTAAATCATTAATAGAGAAATTCTTCTTGATTGGGTTTAGTGCTTCGCCAACCATCCAACCTTGCTCACGCACTGATAGATCCCATACGTGATGGTGTGAATCAATTCTCATTGCCGACTCGCTCTCTGTTTTGGTCAATAACTTATGTTAGATGAAAAACCTCTGGAATTTCATGCCACCATTCATTTTCACTTTTTTGTGGCACAGGATTTTGCATAGGGGCGGTTACTTTCCACCAATCTTGAGTTATTGGATCAGCTGCAATCATTGCCATATCAGCTTCATAATCTGATCCGCTGTACTCCATATAAGAAAAAAGCATATTCTCATGACGGAAGATAGAAAACTTTGTGACATTGGCTCGTTTAAGTGTTGCTAAAACCCCAGGCCAAACATCGGCATGAATTCGTTCATACTCAGCAATCTGATCTGGCTTAACCCCAATAACTGAACCAATTCTTTTAATTTCCAAGTTGTCCCTTTCCTTATTTGATTATCGTATAGGATTTTAAGCAGTAAACGAATAGGTTAGATAATTTTTAAGGGGAGCAGATGCCAAAGATAATCGGATTTAAGACCACCGATGTTCGCTTTCCAACCTCACGTGGTTTAGATGGCTCAGATGCCATGAACCAAGATCCGGATTACTCAGCTGCTTATTTAGAACTTAAAACAGATGATCCTAATTTGTCAGGATATGGCTTAGTTTTCACAATCGGGCGAGGCAATGACCTACAGTGCGCAGCTATTGATTTGTTAGCAACTTATGCAGTTGGAAGAGAAGTTTCAGATCTAGCTAAATCAATGGGAGATTTTGCAAAATCTTTAGTTCGAGATTCACAGATGCGCTGGCTTGGACCTGAAAAAGGTTTAACTCATATGGCAGCCGGAGCTGTAATAAATGCAGCATGGGACCTTGTTTGTAAAGTAAGTGGAAAGCCACTTTGGAAGCATCTTTCAGATTTATCCCCACAAGAAATAGTTGATTTAGTTGATTTCAGATATATCTCAGATGCAATTACGCCCAGTGAGGCACTTGAAATTCTTACCAAAGCTCAAGTAAACCGAGCCAAAAATGAAGCAAACCTCATCGCAAATGGTCTACCTGCATATACAACTACGCCAGGTTGGCTTGGCTATACAGATGAGAAAATGGTTCGATTAGCCAAACAAGCAGTAGCTGATGGCTTTAAATTAATTAAATTAAAATGTGGTGTTTCACTAGAAGATGATAAGCGAAGATTAAAGCTAGCAAGGGATGCAATTGGGCCAGATGTGAAGCTAGCCATTGATGCTAATCAAGTCTGGGATGTTAATGAGGCAATTAGCTGGATTAATTCCTTAGGGGATGTCAATCTTCATTGGGTTGAGGAGCCAACCAATCCAGATGATGCGGTTGGTCATGCAGCGATTGCAAAGGCGATTGCACCAGTAAAAGTTGCAACAGGTGAGCATGTAACAAATCGAATTATTTTTAAACAGATGATGCAATCCAAATCCTTATCATTTGTGCAGATTGATGCATCTAGAGTTGCCGGTGTAAATGAAAATATCGCCATTATTTTGATGGCAGCAAAATTTGGCTTACCAGTTTGCCCACATGCTGGTGGCGTTGGTTTATGTGAAATGGTTCAACACCTGGCAATGTTTGATTATGTCGCCGTGGGTGGAGAAAATCCAGATCGAGTAGTGGAGTTTGTAGATCACCTACATGAGCACTTTGTTGTGCCAACTGAGATTAAGAATGCAAGATACATGCCACCGCTCAAAGCAGGCGCTGGTGCGCAAATGTTTGATAAATCAGTTTCAGACTTTTCCTATCCATCAGGTCCAGAATGGATTGGCCACATCTAGCCTGTTTGTCCATATATTGGGAAAGCTGCTCTGACTAGTTTTAGTGAATTTCATTGCGCTCAATTTGGGTACAAAATTACAGTTTTGTTATCTCACAAGGTGCCCAGCATGTTGATTTAATTCTTAAATAGGAGAAGGCTCTAGCCAACCGTATTCCCATGGGTTTATTAAAACCACATGGGGGTTTAGCAAATAACCGAAAGGAAATTAATGAAGAAATCATTACTAGCGTCACTGGCAGCAGTTGCGCTACTTCTAACAGGTTGTTCAAGTTCATCTGACTCTGCAGGTGGAGATGGAGAATTTGGTTCAATCAAGGTAGCACTTGTTCCAGGTGGAGCTCACCCTTATTTCCAACCATGGAAAGATGGCGGAGCAGCCGCTGTATCTGAATTCGGAATTGGCGGAACAGAATTCAATGAGACTGGTGAATGGGATCAAACCAAGCACAATGCAGCAATCGATGCGATGGCAGCTCAAGGCTATAACGCATTTGGTGTATTCGGTGTTTCACCAACAGATATCAACACAACATTTAAGGGTCTAAAGGAAAAGGGCTTCGCAGTTGGTTCCCTTGCTTCATGCCCAGGTGGATATGACATTGTTAATGAGCCACAGAAAAACTCAGCAGACTTCTGCTTGAGTACTGACACTGGCAAAGCTGCATATCTTGCTGCAAGCGCTGTAATTGCTGAGATGGGTGGCAAGGGAAATCTTGTTCACTTAACTGGTAACGCAGTAGATGCAAACACAATCCGTCGTATGGATGGTGTTAAGCAAGCAATCGCAGAGACTGGTGGAAAAGTTAAACTTCTAACCACAATCACAGACATTGACTCAGATCTACAGTCAGCAACAAAGGCTGTAACAGATCTTCTAGCAGCAAAGGGCAAGCAGATTAACGGAATCGTTACAACTGCTTACAACCCAGCTGTTGCTGCAACTGATGGAGTTTCATCAACTAAGCTTCCAATCAAGGTTATTGCAATTGATGATGACCAAAAGATCTTGGATGCAATTAAGTCTGGTGTAATTTCTGGAACAGTTGTTCAGAATCCTTGGGGACAAGGTTATGTTGGATCATGGGTTCTTTCAGCACTTGGTAGCAAGAAGTGCACCATGAATACACCTGGTCTATACGTAGACTCCGGTTCATTCTTGGTAACAAAGGACAACGTTGATACCTACAACGAAACACGTCAAGCTACTTCAAAGGAAATCCTTGCGGCTTTCCAGAACGAGTACATGACCTGTAAGTAAAAAGTAAGTTCAGGTTGGGCGATCAGGTTTACTCCTGATCGCCCTTCCGCAATTAGATAAGTTTTTAACTTCATTTAGGGAAAGGACTTTTTCAGTTGAGCATAATCACCAACGCTGAAGCCTTTCTGATTGATATTCCAGTTGAAACAGTAAGAACTGATTCAGTTCAAGCATTTTTAAAACAAGAGACTTTATTTGTAAAAATTACAACCGCTGATGGAAATACCGGTGTTGGCTATAGCTACACAATTGGTACTGGCGGTACCGCAGTACTTGCCATGTTGCGCGACTACTTAGTTCCTAAATTAAAGGGAATGGATAGCGCCCGAGTTGAAAAAGTTTGGCACGATATTTACTACTCCACCAGAGCAACTGAGACGGGAGCCATTACATCTCTCGCCGTTGCTGCAATTGATACCGCAATCTGGGATTTAAAATGCAAGCGCGAAGGGCAAAGTTTGGCGGTAGCAGCTGGAGGTTTCAAAGATCGAGTTCCCCTTTATGACACAGAGGGTGGCTGGCTTCATCTAACAACTGAGGAGTTGGTAGCAGGTGCTGTTGAATCTAAGAAAAAGGGTTGGCCTGGTGTAAAGCTAAAGGTTGGTAAATCAAAGGCACATGAAGATGTTGAAAGATTAATGGCAGTTAGAGAAACTGTTGGAAAAGATATGCACATCATGGTCGATGCCAACACCTCATTCACAGTTGCTGAGGCTATAAAGCGCGCTAAAGCATTTGAGCCAATTGATTTATTTTGGCTGGAAGAGCCACTACCGGCTGATGATGTAACTGGTCATGCCAGGTTGGCACAATCAACCAGCATTCCAATTGCAGTTGGTGAAACTATGTACTCTGCAATGCAATTTCAACAATACCTGCACCAAAATGCAGTGGGCATTGTGCAAGTTGATGTTGCTCGTGTTGGTGGAATTACGCCATGGCTAAAAGTTGCACATATGGCAGAGAGTTTTAATGTAAAAGTATGTCCACACTTTTTAATGGAGATTCATGTCAGCCTGGCTGCTGCGATCCCAAATGGTTTATATGTTGAGCACATTCCACAGCTTCGTGGCGTAACAAAGAGTGAGATAAAGATTGAAAAAGGTATGGCATTGGCACCAACCTCCGTAGGATTAGGTATCGATTGGGACTTTGATGCAATTGATAACAAGAGGGTGAAGATTTGAAAATTAAGTCAGTATTAAATGATCAACGGGTGGTACTAACACTACTGACTATTGCATTATTTATATTTTTTGGCTTACAAAACCCCGCTTTTTTCAATGTTGATTTTGTTATCTATCCACTTCTTCGAGATGGTGCGACCTTAACCGTAATTGGTTTAGCCCAACTTTGTGTGCTCTCTATTGGTCACTTGAATTTAGCAGTTGGCAGAATGGCAGCAATTTCAGCATTAGTTGCTGGCGCTTCTTATCAATATTGGGGATTAAGTTTGGTGCAAGGAGCAATTCTTGGCGTTTTGGCGGGCGCGTTACTTGGCGCAATCACTGGCTGGATAATTGTTAAATCGCAAGTAAATGCTTTTATTGTTACCTTAGCGATGGATTTCGCTCTCCTTGGTTTAGTTACCTTTATCTACGTCACCTTTACTGGCGCAACTGCAGCCTTTACAACTAAGCCAGAAGGCATGGATTTTTGGCGAAGTAAATCACTTGGAGATATTTGTTTGGGCCCAATCTGCGGACCTAGTGCGATACCAATGATGTTAATGCCGGCAATAGTTTGTTTGATATTAGTTGGATTTATGTACTCAAAAACTAGATTGGGTCGCGAGTTACTTTCCACTGGTTCTAATCTAAGAGCTGCAAAGTTATCTGGAATTCCAACTGAAAATCGGGTTTTAACAGCACATATTTTCTCTGGCGCCTTAGCTGGAATTGGTGGCTTAATGCTTGCCTACACAAACGGCTCATTTACGGCAGCAATTGGCAGCCAAGTTATGTTGCCATCCTTCTTAGGTCCAGTTTTAGGTGGCACCTTGTTAGCAGGTGGTGCGGTTGCAGTCTTAGGAACTTTTATCGGCACCATGTTGACCTTGGTTATTCGCCAAGGTTTATCAGTTCAGGGAATTGGGTTGGAAACCTTAAATATTGCACTAGGACTAGTTCTCTTAGCTGCATTATCTGTTGGTCAAATTCAAAAGATGTTTACCTCCTTTAAATTGCGAGCGAAAAAATGAAGCTACCTTTCTTCTTTAGAAACCGAATGACGGAAGTTTCATTAACCGTAATATTTGTTCTTGGCTTCTTAGCCTTAGTTGCCACCTCAAATGGTGTCTTCTTAAGCCGGGCATCACTTCAAGGATTTTTAACTTATCTTGCAGTACCAATCACCATTGGTTTAGCGCAAATGGTTGTGCTCTGTATTGGTCAGATGAATCTTGCAGTTGGCACAATGGGTGGGGTTACCTGCGCCATCATGGCGGTGTTAATGGCAGATCACAATGTGCCAATCGCAATTGCAATTCCAATCGGATTACTCTCTGCCACCTTAATGGGTGCCGTAAATGGTGCCTTAGTAGTTTTAACTCAATTAAATGGATTTATTATCACGCTAGGTACTTACACAATTTTGCTTGGCTTCCAATATCGGTTGGTAAAGACCTTTACCATTGATAAGTATCCAGCTTCTCTTCCTGAGTTTGGTAAGAAAGCATTTATAGGTTTTCCTTATATTTTAGTTATTGCCATTATTACCGCAATTTTGCTCTCGCTATTTTTCAGCCGAACCATTATGGGAAGAAGAATTTTGGCAACTGGCGGAAACCCATTAGCTGCTCGACTCTCTGGTGTTTCCAATAACAAATCAGTATTTCTAGCTCATACCTTATCTGGCTTACTGATTGGTGTGGCATCTGTAATTACCATTGCATCACTTCCTGGTATTAACCGATCAATTGGTGGTGATTGGTTGCTAGCATCTTTTGCCGCTCCAATTATTGGCGGTGTTTTAATGTCTGGTGGCACTATTGCAATTTATGGCACAGTTATTGCAGCTGCGGTGGTTCGATTAGTTGATATTGCAAGGGCGCAGTACTCACTTGATCCAAGCATCGTTTCCCTTAGCGTTGGTGTTGTAACACTGTCTACTGTGGCATTAAGTGAATGGCGACGTCGACGAACTGAGCGAGCCAATGAGGGAATAAAGGCAACCCAATGAGCGCTGCATTATTAATTCAAAAAGTATCCAAGGAGTTTCCTGGCGTACTAGCACTTAATGAGGTCAACTTAACTCTTACAGGTGGCACAGTGCATGCTCTACTTGGCGAGAATGGCGCTGGTAAATCCACCTTAATTAAGATTATTACCGGAGTTTATGTAGCAGATTCTGGCTCCATGAAGGTAAATGGAGAAGAGAAAAGCTTTAATAATCCAATTGAATCAACTGAGGCTGGTATTGCAGTTGTTCACCAAGAAAGAAATTTAATTCCTGAGTTTTCAGTTGAAGAAAACATCACCCTTCATAATCCACCATTAAAGTTTGGAATAATTGATAGAGTTGAGCGAACTCGGCTGGCAAAACAAGCACTTCAAACCCTTGGCTTTGAGATTGATTTAAATGAGCGGGTAAAGAATCTATCGGTTGCTCAGATGCAATTAGTTGAGATTGCTAAGGCATTAGTAACAAATGCCAAGATCATCTTGCTTGATGAGCCAACTGCTTCAATTACCGGCAGTGAAACTAAGAAACTATTTGATGTGGTCCGAAAACTTAAGGATCAAGGCACAGCAGTTTTGTTTGTGAGCCATAAGCTTGAAGAGGTCTATGAAATCTGTGACACAGTTACAGTGTTAAGAGATGGCGTAAGTGTTTTGGAATCTAAGTCTTTATCTGAGTACAAGCAAGGTGAAATTGTGGATTTAATGGTGGGGCGGCACTTAGCTGAGCGAAAAAATGTGATTCGTAAAATAGATCGAAGCAAGAAACCGGTAATAGAGTTAAAGAATCTATCAACAGCCTTAGGTCATAGAAATATAAATCTAAGCCTTTATCCAGGTGAGGTTCTTGGAATGTACGGCTTAGTTGGGGCTGGACGTAGTGAGTTGGCTAGATCCATTCTTGGATTACACGATGTAACTAGTGGTCAGATATTGCTTAATGGCGAAGAGGTAAAGATTAAGAACTTCCGCGATGCACTCCATAAATTTCGAATTGGTTATGTAACTGAGAACCGTAAGGAAGAGGGCTTATTTCTTGATTTTCCCGTTAGAAAAAATATATCAGTAACGATTCTTTCTAAAATCTTACAAAAACTCTCAGTAATTAATCCTAAAAAAGAGGATGATGTCGCAAGTAAGTACGTGGAACGTCTTGGTATAAAAGTAGTTGATAACAATCAGTTAGCGTTAACTCTTTCTGGGGGAAACCAACAAAAGGTTTCAGTATCAAAATGGCTGGCAGCAGAGACTAAAATCTTGGTAATTGATGAGCCTACAGTTGGTGTGGATGTAAGAACTAAAGCTTCATTTCATGAACTCATCACTCAATTAGCCGATGAAGGATTATCAATCATCTTGATCTCAAGTGATTTAGCTGAGATGGTCGCAGTTGCTGATCGAATTTTAGTAATGCGCCGTTATGAATTGGTGGGGGATTTAGATAACAGCAAGGATTATCAGAGTATGTCTCGATCAATTATGAACAGTATCCAAACTAGCTAACAATGATTAAATCTAAACGCCAGTTTCCAGATCTGCCACATTTTGCTTCCTTAATTGAATGGAAACTTCCCTCACTTTTTAGAACCAGAGCTAAACTTGCACGGGCTTTAACAATTAATGATTTGGCAAAGATTGCCAAAAAAAAGGTTCCCAAAGTTGTCTTTGATTATGTTGAAGGTTCAGCTTTAGATGAGGTTAGTTACGGCAGATCTAAAGCAGCATTTGATCGAGTCGAATTTACTGCTCACACCCTTCGCGATGTTTCAAAGGTAGATCCATCAATTGAAATATTTGGCAAAAAAGTTGATCTACCAATCTTGTTTTCACCCACCGGTTACACCAGATTTATGTATCACGTGGGAGAGCCTGCGGTGGCAAATGTGGCAGCAAAAAATAATCTGATTTATTCACTGTCAACCATGGGCACTACCTCACCAAAAGAGTTGGCAGATCAAGTACCAAATGCTCGTAGATGGTTTCAGTTATATGTGATGCAAAATCGCAAAGATAGTTTGTCTGTTATTAAGCAGGCAAAGGACTCTGGCTTTGAAGCCTTAATCCTCACCGTAGATACGCCAGTTAGCGGACTTCGTATTAGAGACATTAAGAATGGCTTAACCATTCCACCTCGAATTAGATTAAGTACCGTCTTTGCGATTGCCAGAAAACCAATTTGGTGGCTGAACCTGTTTACCACTAAAAAGTTGGAGTTTGCAGCATTTCGTGGCTGGAATAAATCATTGGTCGAGTTGGCAGCTGCAATTTTTGATCCAGCAACTAAATTTGAAGATGTTAAATGGCTGCAATCTGTTTGGAGTGGTCCAATAATTGTTAAGGGAATTCAGAATTTAGAGGATGCTAAAAAATTAGCAAAAATGGGAGTTGATGGAATTATCCTTTCAAACCATGGTGGCCGGCAATTAGAAAAGGGGCCAGTGCCACTTGAGTTGCTTCCTGAGGTTGTAAAGGCAGTTGGTAAGAAGGTTGATGTTTATATTGATGGTGCAGTTATGTCAGGTCAAGATGCATATGCTGCAGTTGCAATGGGAGCTAAGGCAGTATTTGTAGGCCGAGCCTATCTCTACGGAATTATGGCCGGGGGCGAACGTGGCGTTCAGCGTGTGGTTGAGATTTTAAAGCGTGATTTTGTAAATACGATGGCGTTAACTGGTGCTAGAAATATTACTGAAGTTCAAAAAATTGGCGCTAAATTACGTAGCTAATTTAGGAAATTGGTTTTGGTCGGGATTTTTCACACATACTTAATGCAAACTCTTCAACTTGATAAGCTCTATTTTCACTATCAATCCAAAACTTACCACCAGGCCTTAATTCACTTTGAATCTTTCCTTCAGTCAAAGCTAAATTCCACTGCTGACTTTCTGAGGTTAAGCAATTTTCATACTCAATTAATTCAACCGGATCATATTTAGCTTGACTGCCGCCAATAACGCCGCAACCAGATAGAAAAAGGGATGCAGTAAGTGCGCTGATGGTTAGCCGAAGATTCATTGGATAACTATAGATCTAATCAAGTTGTGGCACTAGATTAAAAAATAACTTATTCACTCAGAGCTAACTGCTCAATTTCAGCTGCTCCAATACCGCAGCACCCGCCAACAATCTCTGCCCCTGCCTTAATCCACTGACTTACCAACTCATCGCTAAAACCAATAGAGGCGCTGCCAGTCCAGACCTTATTTTCGGCATCCCATATTCGGCCTGAGTTTGGGTAAACAACATAGGGTTTATCTGATTTAGCAGATCTTAATAAATCAGTAATTAACTCAGGTTTTGTGCAGTTAATTCCAACTGCCATTGCACTTTGGGCTAAATCAACTGCGCTTTGAAAATCTTGCCCTGCATTTGTTTGATTACCTTCTTTGCAGGAGTAGGAGATCCAAAATGGAATTGGGCAATCAGTAAGTAAATCTAATAACACCTCAACCTCAAAGGTATCTGGCATCGTTTCTAATGCTAAGTAATCAGGTGAGGTAGAAATTAATATCTCCAACCGCTTGGCATGAAAATCTTTTAGCACCTGTTTTGAAACTGCGTAATTTCCTTTGTACTCAGAGCCATCAGCAAGGGATGCCCCATATGGACCAACTGAAGCTGCCAACTTCACACTCTTGCCACTTTCAATAACAGCATTCTTGGCAAGCAGTGTTGAAGCAATTAATGCTTGATTAGTTTCATCTTCACTCCAGCCTCGCGCACCACAACCTGTGTAGGAGAGTTGGTATGAGGAGGTAATAATGATTTGGGCGCCAGCATTAATAAAATCTAAGTGGGCTTTGGTAATTTGCGCAGGATTGGTTCTTATTAACTCACCTGTCCATAGTGAGGTAGTTAGTTTATTCCCATTATTTTCAAGTGCGGTGGATAGGCCACCATCTAACTTAATCACTCTTTGACCTCAACTGATCACGTAGTAATGAGGTTGCAATAAACAAGGTGGATATAAATAAGGTTAAAGCGATAAGCATTACTGGTGCACCAGGATCATCTGCCTGAACTGCGATAGAGATAAAAACTGTAATTGCGGTAATCAGTGCGTACTTAAAGGCTTGCACCAATCGATCCAACCACTTTAAAGCGGTATTGCTATAGATAGAGGCGAGTGAAATCTGCCCCACAATCTTCCAAAGGCAAAGTAATGCAAATTGGGCGGTAAATAACCAAATAGCTAGTAATAGTGTCAACCAGATTTCAAAGAGTAATTCAATTGATCCAACTCTTCGCATATGGGCAAATTGACCCGGAAAGGAGAAAATCTGCAGCATCGTGACGATGGCAAAGAGAAGAATTATTGAGATACGGGCATAAAGTATTTTGAAATTCGCAGGGATCATACCTACAGCATAACTTAATTAATCTTAAAATAAATACAATCAGTAATCAGTAGTTGCTACACGTAATCATTTATCCACAGAAATTAAGTTGGCGAGATAAGTTGCATTTAACTTTGGTTTTATCGCCAGGTGAAAAGAAGAGATATAATTCGTAAATTAAGTAGTGCTGCTAAATTAATTGATGACTCATTAATAGGCATTGACACAAGAGGTAAACACGATAAATTACTCTATAAAGTTTTAAAGGTGCCAATACCTAGACACCATGAAATCTCAGAGGGTACAACTCGAGCTATATTTCAAGCTTTTGAAGGGTATTTTGGAAAGGATTGGTGGCGAAATGATTAGAACTAAGTTCTCAGCAACCGTCACAAATACAGGGCAGGGATTAGAAGTTACCTCTTCTGATATAGGAAATTTGTATATTTTAGTTAAAGATAAAAGTGAGTTAGAAAGCCAGTGCCGAAGAATTTTTGCTGAAATGAGCGAACTGTCCCCAGATTCATTTGATCTACAATTTATTTTCAATTAATGGTGGGGCGGGTAGGGCTCGAACCTACGACGACCGGATTATGAGTCCGGGGCTCTAACCAACTGAGCTACCGCCCCTAAT
>JACCEA010279705.1_pt1 | contig 11951 bp, 12 predicted proteins | sample 7449851 | NCBI WGS metagenome assembly JACCEA01 (sample SAMN15323453, study PRJNA562643) | freshwater metagenome | isolation source: river surface water | place: USA:Blue River Watershed | collected 2017-08-18 | reverse complement strand
GTTCTCTATCTTTATTCATTAAAACATACGCGCCTAATGCTGTTCCTAAAAGTAATAAACTAGTATTCATTTTAAGAAAAGAAACAGAAAAAAGAAAAAATTTATTTATTTAATAACAAATGGCAAGTTTTGATTATGACCATCTCATACTTTTATTTTCTTTTTTATTCCTCGTTTTAATCACAATTCAGTTAAATAAGATTTACGCTTATAATGATCCGATGATCGAGAGGATAAAAAATGATTTATTAAAAGTTGACCCAAGAGTTCAATATCTTAAATTTTATGCTTCTAATGAATCATTCACTGAAGATAAAAAATATGTTTACCTTTGTCTCAAAGATGAAAATGGGGAATATTATGACTATAATATGCTCATGTATGTTTGCTTACATGAATTAGCCCATGCTTTTAGTGTTGGAGTTGACACCTCACATACAAGCCAGGAATTTAAAGACAATTTTAGAACCCTATTAAAGCGCGGAGAAGAATTAGGTCTTTATGACCCTAAAAAACCCCTTAATTATAATTATTGTCCTCGAAGCTAATTTGAAGGTTAATTTTTTACATAAAAATATATGTAAAAAACTTGAGATTGTATCTGAAGATGATTACAACATGATATAAGAGTAAGAAGTAGAACCACCTGAAACAGAGATGACGATTTGTAAGTTGATAGTTCTTGTAACACCTCCAGAAGAACCAGTAATAGTCTTGTTTGAACCAGAACCTCCAGTACCAACTGCAAAGACTAAATTGTTAGATGAAGCAATATTTGTAGCAGTGAATGAGAAGATATCAGATGATGAAACATCGAAACCTCCTGGACCCATTAATAAGGTAATTAAATCAGTAGCAGATGGTAAGGTTAAAGTAAGAGCACCATCAGTAGTATCACCAATGATGTTACCTGCAACTAATTGTTCTGCAGTTAAAGCTCTAGTAATACCACCAGAAGCACCAGTGAAGGATTGGGTTTGTGGAAATCTAACCAATTTTCCAGGTTGAACTAAAAGCTTTCTAACATCGCTGACGATAGAGAAAGAAGTTGGATTAGTAACGTTATAGAATGACATTTCGGTTTATTTATTAATGGAGAAAGAAAAAAAATAATTATTTTTTTTATGAATTTAAATTCAACTTCAAAAAAAAATAAGATTAATATAACCTTTGATTTAACCGAATTATTCTCTTTTAGAACGGGGCTGTATTTGGGAGAAGACCCAAGGCCTTCTGTAGCGCTTACAATAAGGTATAAGCATAAGTGGTAGAACCGCCTGAAACAGTTACTGAGACTTGAACTGGAATAATTCTTTCACCTGCAGCAGCAATAAGTTTAGTACCAGAACCACCAGTACCTGCAGTAATCTTTAATGCGTAAACTGCATCAAGATTTTGAACTCTCAAGTTAAAGATATCAGATGATGAAACATCAAAACCTCCTGGACCTAATAATAAGGTAATAAAGTCAGTAGCAGATGGTAAGGTATAAGTAGCTGGATTACCTGAAGTACCAGTTGCACCAGGAGTAGCTAAGATAGAACCTGCAACGGTTTGTTCTGCGGTGAATGTATAAGAAGCACCAGTGAACCAGTTGGTTTGTGGAATTCTTCTTAATTTACCACCTTGATATAAGAGGGAACCTTGTCCTTGAACATTAATATCAAAAGTTGATGGATTGGTAACGTTGTAGAATGACATTTTATTAATCATAAAGAAAAAAAATATTTTTTTACTAATTGATTTTTATCTCTTATATACTACCTTTATAAAATAAAATGAGTGTCATCGTCCCTATTTCCAGCCTTACTCCTGCTATTATTAAAAAACTCGATAAAGACCTTCATGTTAAACCCATTGTCCAACCCCTTAAACATCAGGTTAATTCCAAGCTTGTGGAAGCTTTTGATAGTTTTAGGATGGACCCTGGGTCCATCCAATTAGACCTCGGGTCTAATAAAATGGACAGTGAACATAAGGAGGTTGCAGCAATCCCTTTTAATTATTACTATCACCACCTTGAACATATAGAAAGAATTCCAAACGCTGATTTTAAACCACTTTCTCTTAAATTCGAAGGAAACCTTTTACCCCGTCAAAAAGAGGTAAAAGATGAATGTATTGAAACCCTAAATAGAACTGGCAGTGTTGTTCTCTCCCTTCATACAGGCTTTGGAAAAACTGTTATGGCTATTTACCTTGCTTCGAAAATTAAGGTTCAAACTATCATCATATGTCATAGAAAAATTATTATGGATCAATGGGTCCAAAGTATCAATAAATACATTCCCACAGCTACTGTAAGAGTGCTTGGCGAAAAACAAAAGCGTGGGTATCGAGGACCTGAAGAACAAGATGTTGATTTTCTTATTTGTAATGTCATAAATATCCCTAAAAAAGACCGAATGTATTTTAAGAATTTTGGCCTGGTCGTTATAGATGAAATTCATACTATCTGTACGGAATCCTTCTCGAGAGGTTTACTATATCTTTTCCCTGATTATATCATCGGATTATCTGCTACCCCATTTAGAACCGATGGTATGGATAGATTAATTGAGATCTTCTGTGGTCCCGAAATTATCTATAGAAAACTTTACAGGCCATTTAATGCCTATAAAATTAAAACTGGTTTTAAACCTAAGACAGAACTGAATGTCTCAGGAACACTTGACTGGAATTCTGTTTTAGAAGACCAAGCCATAAATAAAGACAGAAATAACCTTATAGCTAATATATGCCGTTATTTCATAAACAGAAATATTCTGGTTCTTGTCAAGCGTAAAGAACACGCTGAAATCCTCAAGAATATGCTCTTACAATATGGTGAAGATGTTGACCTGTTTACCGGAGACAGTAAAGAGTGTAATTATAATTGCAGGATACTTGTAGCCACATATTCTATATCTGGAGTTGGGTTCGATCATCCAAGATTAGACTTACTTATAGGCGCAGCAGATGTGTTGGAGAATTTTACCCAATATATTGGTCGTATATTTAGAAGGGACGATGTAAGCGCAATTTATATAGATTTAGTGGATGAAATGGCAACCATAAAGAAGCATTCCTTGGAAAGGTTAAAAATATGTAAGGAACTTGGAGCTGAAGTTAAGGACTTTGAAAAAAGTTTTAAAGATTTTTTTAAAATGATTTCTTACTTAAATTTATAATCTTTTTTATTATTAAAATGAATTTTGTGCGTGAAGAAATAACTGCTAAGTTGCTTAATAGCGTAAACATAAAAGTTGAGGGAACTCTCCCTTCTTTTATACAAAATTATTTATCGGTTAAATATAACTTTATTCCTTCTGTTTCAGGGAAAAATAATTTTTCATATAGATTAGATTCTTTAGAAGCCTTTGCTATTTATATGTTTCAATGTAACGCTCTCTTAAACTGTGAAGGCCTTCAGTTTGACTATAGTTGTTTTACAGTATCAAGAGAACATCAATATGATCTTATAAAATACGCTATACCTCAACCTGATGGATTTGACTATGTAGTTAGAACATCAAATTACCTTGATTTTGACTTTGTAAAGACCCCATTCTTTATGATTAACAATATAGTTCATCCTGAAACATATGATACTAAAACACTCTATCTTTCAGCCTTATATGAAGTATCTAGAACTCCTTCTTTTGACAAAAATCTTATGCCTTTTGGTGAAGGTATAACTGAATTCTTTAGAGAATGCGATATACTTAGACTTCCTTTTAAAGATATTGTTTCAAAGCTCATATTATCCCAGCTTCCTTCTTTTGATGACTACTTTAATGCGGTTCTTCCTATCCTCTTAAACAATATAGTTATCACTGATACATATCCGTCTATATTAAAGGTTCCAGAAAACTTTTCATATACTGAGAGTAAAAGTAGCGTGTTATTAAATGTAAATAAACCTTCTATTATAGAAAAAGGTGTTATTAGTGAATATGATGAAAAATTAATGAAAAAATATGAAAACAATCTAAACTCTCTTTTACCCTTTGAAACACTTATCTACTCTTACCCTTTATATTCCCCTTTAGATAAAAATATTATTTACTACGGTAATTCTGCCTCAAGTTATGAAATATATCTCAAAATATTTAATAGGGCAATGGAAGGCGAGCAAACACTTGAAAGAGTATATAAATTAAAAAAATCTATCGGAGAGTATCTTAAAGGTTATTATTTTGCATATCATATGCAACACTCTTCTTATAGCCATCTTTATCCAGTAAGCCCTTTTCCATCTCCTAAATACCAGGAAATTCCTCAAAATATATATTACCCTACTTGGACCCTCGGTCAAATTAAATCTATTAAAAATAAAGATGATCTTTTTAAGGTTATTATTAAGACTGTATGGCATAATGATAAATTTATGGCAAATCGCCTTGATAAAGACCTTAAAAATCTTATAGGTCATAATACAATAAATGACCTTCAATTCTATAATAAAATAACAGAAATGTATAAAAATAATAAACCAAAAGAAACAGGATTTGACAGAGGACAATTTAGATTTAATGAAATAAATAAATTAGGCCTCTTTAAAGACCTTATAATTAATGATTACACAAAATACCTTGATTTTGGAGGTGGTATTGGTGATGTGTCTTCTTCTATAGCTAAAAACTTAAAATTAAAAAAAGAAAACTCATTCGTAACTGATATTCAAAACTGGCTTGGAAAAGAACACACTGATGAATATATAAAGTATATTACTTACAGATACCTCAAGACCAATTCTCTCCCTTTTGAAAAGGAAACATTTGATCTCATAACCTGTCTTCAAGTTCTTCATCATATCCCTGATAAAAAATATACTATATCTCAGCTTCGTAAAGTCATAAAATCTAACGGTATTTTAATTGTAAGAGAACACGATTGTAGGGATGTTCAAGACAGAACTATGATTGATATAGAACATTCTCTTCACGCTTATGCCGTAGATGAACAAGGTATTGATTACTTTCAAAACTATCATGACAATTATATGTCTAAGAGTGAGCTTTCAACACTTATGACAGAAGGAGGGTTTGAAATGGTTAATACTTTCCCTGAAAAAGGTATTACAAGATACTATTATTCAGTATGGAAACCAGCTGGTTCTAAGAAAGTCGAAAAACCCGCTTCTAAAAGCTGGGCTGATTATATTTCTTCAGATGAAGAGGTTGATTTGTCTCTTGATAAAAATAAACAACCAAACTTAACCTTTAAACAACTCTCATCTTATAATAAAGATGATGTTGTAGATGAAATGAAGGTCATAGGTTTTCCATATCATAAATACTATATAAATAAGCCTGATTATTATTTTAATAATTTGAAGAATTTTAAATATACTCTTAACCCTGAAATTGTTGATAGAATTCAAGGTATATACTTCAAATCTAAAATTTCCTATACCTTTAAAGAACCTGAACTTTTCGGTGTATCAAAAAGTATGACACCTACTCTTTTAACTATGAAAGAAGACTACAACACAATTGATGTCATAACCAACTTATTCACCGAAGAAGAAAGAATGAAAGCTAAAGTTTATAAAGGTAAATCAGAAGCAGTTTCTCCATTTGAATTCTGGATGACACAAAAATCTAAAATTATTGACCTTATTTACACTGAAAAACAACCTCTTAATTCATATACCCTTAGAGAAGCCCTATTCAACCTTGCACCAGAAGCTACTCTCTTCAAAACAACTGTGGCTAAATCTATCTATGATATATTTAAACCTAAACATATCCTTGATATGAGCTCAGGATGGGGTGATAGATTGATCGCAGCAATAGCTTATGGAGAAGCTTCTGGAGTTGATGTTAAATATTCAGGTTTTGATCCTAATTCTTCCCTTAAATATAAATATATGAATATCGTCAATACATTATCTAAAGGAGCTGAAGCGGGTAAAAGAAAAGAGAATTTTAAGGTTAGAACTGAACCATTTGAAACTGCTAACTTGAAGGATATTAAGGATGTTGATTTATTCTTCTCAAGTCCTCCATATTTCGATTTTGAAGTTTATACTAACGAAGAAACTCAGTCTATTAATAACTATAAAACATACGACGATTGGGTTGTTAAATTTTTATTTAGAAGTATTAAAAATGCATTCTCCGTCATTGTCAAAGACGGTTATTTCGTTATGCATATTACAGATACAGGTAATATGAGAAATGTATGTGAACTAATTAAGCTTTATATTGAAGAACATTTAGACGGAAGTTATATAGGTTGTATATTCACACAAGCTCCAGGTAAAAGAAGACATCCAATGTGGGTGTTTAAAAAGGACCCAGGGTCCTTTAAAAACGATAAAGTTATGAGTAATTTATACCCTGAAATTGCAAAATTGATAATCTCATTTGAAAATGAAGCTACTACTATCGTCAAGGGTACTGTTAAAAAAGATAAGGTTGAAGCGGGAAAGAAGGGTCAATCTCAGAAGACCCTGGGTCATTCTCAACCTTATGATGAAAAAGGAAACTATGTTGGTTTTAACTTTTGAAAGCTTAAAAAATAATCTTTTTATATTATAAAGATGAATACCCCTAATAAAATAAAGTTTGTAGACGATGATGGTTCTGTCGAAGTACTTGAACCTCCTATGACAGCAAGAGTTCATGTTGAAACTCCAACCCAAGAAGAGGTAATCCCAGAAACAATTGAAGAAGAACCTTCAAGTACAAGTGAAAGTGTTATTATAGTAAGTTCTTCAACCGAATCTTCCGTTGAAGACTTAAAGTCTTCCGTTGAAGGTGGTGATATTCTGAATTTAGAAGCGGGTGAAGAGGTAAAAGGAGCTGAGACTGGTGAGGCGGTAAAAGAGCCTTTAAATGAAGAGGTTATTGAAAAAGTTGTGGAACAACACATAAAAGACCTTGAAAAAATGGAAAGTGTTATCCTCGGATCAGGTATCGGGTCTTCTATACCTTCATTTGGAGAACCAGATATTATCAAATCTGATGAGGTAAAAGTCCCGGAAGATCAGGATATGAAAAGTGAACAGGAGACAAAATCTGGTGCCTTGGGTCCAGAGGCAGAACAGGAGGTGATAGACAAAGAATCTTTAAGTTTAGTTGCAAATGCAGTTAGTGATGTTCGCGCAAATGAGCGTGTACCAATAACCCCTAAGGGATGTTGTATTTTACAATAATTTTATTATTTCTTTTAGTAATAATAAAATGGAAGTGTCAACCAAATATGCATTATTAGGGAAGAAACTATTCGATAAATGTAAAACATCTCAAGCAAGCTCTGATGAGATTAAAGAAAGATTAACACATTTACGCAAGTGGAACCAAGGTTATATTGCTAGCGATGAAGATTTCAAACACGAAAAAAGAGACAAAAATTACTTGAAGAAATTACTAGGACCTATCAACCTGGATATTCATTTTGATACTCCTGCGACTGAAAGTGAGATTAAACATTTTGCAGAAGTTTGTGGGTTAACAAGAGATACTGTTGATGTAACAGACCTTTTTACATATGATTGGAGAGATAATGCAACCGAATATATAGACCCTTCTACAGGCCTCAAATATCTTAAAGTTCCTAAAGGAGCTATACTTTACCACGGTATGGATATAAAATATCCATTCGATACAACTATAATGCCAAAATACTTTGCAACTCTGCATGTAGCATATCCTTATGGGTTTGTTAGCCGAAAAAATAGTAGAACAGCAGAACAAGGGAAGGTTGTCCCATTTAGATTAAAAGAAGATATTCTAGTCCTTATTATTACCTCTTTAGATAACTGGAAAATACTTATGCCTACAGAAGATAATGTTCCTGAAGATGTTCTTAGAGAGGCTGATGAAAGCTTTTATTATAAGCCAAATTCTGATCGTGGTTTTATAGGGAGAGATTCTACTACAAAAGGTGATAATATTGTTTATAACTATATTTTATCCTTACCACAAACATCTATAGCCGCAGCAGCTGGTTCTAGAACTGGACATCAGGAAATTGTATTTACAGATGCATCTAAGCTTGAAAAAGTAGGATATGCATTACCATATGAAATTGTTATGGTAAATTCATTATCGTCAGAATTTGGGATAGAATGTGCCTTTGCTATTGAAGCAAGAGCAACTGCGGATGACCCAAGCTTTAGATTAGTAGCAGCATTATCAGAGGATGACTTTAGATATAAATATGGACCTAGAGCTGAACCTGGGAAAAAAACATTTAATATATCATATAAGGAAGAAGTAGAATTAAGAAAAAAATGCTTAGAAAGAGCCTTAGGTAATATTGAAGTTATAACTCAATTTGATCCTCACAATCAACCAGTCAGAAGACAAAGATTAACAATGAAATCACAGAAGCAGGTATCTGATGATGATGAAGAAAGTTCTTCCGAAGAAGAAAAACTACAACCTAAAGGAAGAAGGGTGATGAAATCAATGAAATCTAAAAAGAAGTCTGACGATGAAGATTCAGATTAAAAAATAAAAAAAATCTTTTATAATTATAAAATATGCTTATAAAAGATAAAAAGATAGACCGGATATCCGGTCCTGTATCTTTCGCCTTACTTAAACCGAAAAAGTTTATCTTTGACGAACTTAAAAAAGAAGGTGTGCATCTCCCTATATTTATGTTATTCGGAGATATTCATTTCTCAGATAAATATCAGTGTAATAATTGTAGTTGCGGAGGCTCCTCTTCCGCCTTTGGCTCCTCTTCCGCTGGTTGTTGTATGCCTATTTATTCAAATGAATTTTTAAGGTTGATTGATAGTATTTCTACTAAGGAATATCCTGTTGACTTTGGTATAGAGGGATTTTATGCTGGAGTGGAAAAACAAAAATTAAAGAATGAAAATACCCTAAAATTTTTCAAAACAAAAAATGACGGTATAATGGAAAAGTTAAGGGAACAAAATGCTGTTTGTTATTCAAGGGAATTAAGAGGAACAAAATTATATGAAAAATATTGTCCTACAAAGAATATAAGATGGCAATATACAGACCCAAGAAGTGCAGATGGAACAAAATATAATTTAGAACACTTAATTGTCTCTTTAGATTTAGTTAACCCTAATTATAAAAATAATTTAGCATCTTTATTTACGGCTAATGTTCCATCTAAAAATGAAATTAAAAAAGTTATATCTGATTTGAAATCTAAATTTCCTTCAAGTGATATGTTCTATAAAGTTATTATGTTAAAATATTATATAGTATCTTCCCCTGAAAAAGCTATTGATTATTTTTTCAGTATAGCTACCCCTGGAAACAGTTTGGTTATAAAACAATTTAATAAGCTTTCTAAGAGCTTCAAAGATTTACCTTTCTGGAAAAAATCATTATCGGATTATTTCTTACACGCTATAAAAGAAGGTGAAAAAAACGATTATGGTAAAAACCCATCAAAAGACTATATTGACCTCATTAAAAATATAAGAAAAGAATTTTATGAACTATTAATTAAAGATGATATTGATACCCTTTCTATAAGACTTACAGATACATTATTTAGAAATGCTTTACACTTATCGGCAAAAAATGCTAATATTACTGAAAATACAGTATTTATGGATCTCTACTATATATTTAGAACCTTCAAAATACCTAAAGGGGACAGAAACCCTTATTTATCCATAATTTTTGGTGGTGATTTTCATAGAAGAAATATAACCTTCTTCTTAGCTAATATTATTAAATACTATGATATTGTTGAAGAAGTTAATATTAAAGGTGATTTTATATATAATGAAGACCCCCAAATGAGATGTACTTATATACCTAATATAGACTTTAATGATTTAGCCCTCCAATACGGTGTTGATATTAAGGCTATTAAACCTTATGTTGCACCTTATGTTGCACCTTACGTCGCAACACCAGTAAGAAGCTCTTCAAGAGGAGCTAAAGCGGGAGGAGGTAGAAGATCGCAAGTAAGAAGAGCTTCTGGAGGTAGAAGAAGATCTCCAGTTAGAAGAGCTTCTGGAGGTAGAAGAAGATCACCAGTTAGAAGAGCTTCTGGAGGTAGAAGAAGAACACCAGCAAAAAGAAGAACACCAGCAAAAAGAAGAACACCAGCAAAAAGAAGATCACCAGTAAGAAAATCTGCGGGTAGAAGAAGACGATAATTTTTATAATTTATTCTAATTATAAAAAATTTATTTAATACATATGACGGGATCTGAAACCTGAATTTTTTCTTGATTTCTTACCACGGGATTTCTTACCACGAGATTTCTTACCACGGGATTTCTTACCACGAGATTTCTTACCACGAGATTTCTTACCACGAGAACCCTTGATGCGTCTTCTAATTCTTTGGAATAACATATCAAACATAGGTTCAATAGCTTCTTCTTTAGCTGCTTCTTCTAATTTTTCTAATTTTTCTTCAACGACTTCTTTAGCTTCTTTAACTTCTTCTTTTAATTCAGCAATAACTACAGCTGGTGCACCTGCTACAATTGCATCTTCTAATTTTTCTTCTTTCTTATCAAGGACAACTTCTGCTTTATCTAATTCCTTCTTTTCTTCCTTAACATGACCTGGTGGTGGACCCATTGGACCTTGAACCTTGGTTAATTTATTAGATAACTTTCTCTTATATAAGGTACCTGTTCTTGATTTACAGTATTGAGTTCCAAATCTGTTTGTCTTGTATTCACAGTTTGGATTATAACCGCATTCTGCTTCATCTAAACCAGCACAAGGTGAAGCTTTACGAACCTTTCTGATGGTTCTTCTTCTATTAGATTTCTTAGAACCCTTACGAGAACCCTTCTTACGATAAGATTTCTTAGAACCCTTACGAGAACCCTTCTTACGATAAGATTTCTTAGAACCCTTACGAGAACCTTTCTTACCTCTAGATGATTTTTTACGATATGAACGTTTTGGCATTTTTTACTTTAAATTATTATAAAGAAAAAAATATTTTTTTTGTCAAATTAAATTTATTCCTAAATTAGCGTCTTTTAGAGTATCTCTTAGATGACTTTCTTTTAGACTTTTTAGAACCCTTTCTTCTTCTTGATGATTTCTTAGAACCCTTTCTACCGTGTGACTTTCTCTTAGAGTGTCTTTTAGATGACTTACGAGAACCCTTTCTCTTTTTAATTCTCATAGGAGGACCCAATGGACCTTCAAAAACTAATCCTTCGGAGACGGTACCTTGTCTTGATCTACAACCACGTTTCTTAACATAGGTACAGTTTGGATCAGTTTCACATTGTGCCTTCTTATTCATTGAACATCTGTTGGATGGGTCAGCCTTAAATCTTGATAATCTTCTCTTAGACTTCTTTGAACCCTTTTTACGATAAGTTCTTCTTGAACCTTTCTTAGATCCTTTACGGGATGATTTTTTACGATATGAACGTTTAGCCATTTTTACTTTAAATATTATAAAGTAAAAAAAAATATTTTTTAATTAATTATTTAATGTCTCTTTGAGTGTTTTCTAGATTTTTTACCTCTGGACTTTCTAGATTTCTTACCTCTGGATTTACGGCTCTTCTTACCTCTAGATTTTCTTGATTTCTTACCTCTGGATTTTCTAGATTTCTTACCTCTGGATTTTCTAGATTTCTTACCACGAGATTTACGGGACTTCTTACCTCTGGATTTTCTAGATTTCTTAGAACCCTTTCTTCTTGAGGATCTCTTCTTACCTCTACGGGATGATTTACGGGATGAAGAACGTCTCTTAGAAGAGCGTTTTGATTTCTTGTGGGATCTACGAGCCTTCTTGATAGATTTGACGGTACGTCTAGCCTTCTTTAATGATCTTTTCAAAGACATAGTTCTCTTTGATTTACGACCGTGTTTTCTCATTGATTTTTTGAGGGAGCGTCTAAGCTTGGTAACTCTTTTCTTTGCGCTTCTTAATGAGCGTTTTGACATATGTGAACGTTTAGCCATTTTATTTTAAATATTAATAAAGAAAAATATTTTTTTTTTTATTAATTTAACATTATCGTGAACTTT
>JACCEA010595430.1_pt1 | contig 11960 bp, 12 predicted proteins | sample 7449851 | NCBI WGS metagenome assembly JACCEA01 (sample SAMN15323453, study PRJNA562643) | freshwater metagenome | isolation source: river surface water | place: USA:Blue River Watershed | collected 2017-08-18 | reverse complement strand
CACTTTGATATGTCGGTAACAACCCAATTAACAGTGATGGGAAAAACATCATCATTATGCTGATTTCCAGAGCTTTCTTTCGATTTACTTTGTCTCCAACATAACCCATCAACACCCCTCCAAATGGTCTCATTACAAAAGCCGCCCCAAAAAATGCAAGAGACTGTAACAATTGAATTATGTGTGAATCAGAAGGAGGGAAAAAATTGATGGCAATGACATCCACGAGAGCGCCAAAAGAGGAGAAATCGAACCTAATAGATTTCGACAATGATATTAACAGGAGATACCAGAGATCATTCACAAACACCCCTACCACTCCATGGTATTCCCAATCGCCATTGCACTGAACTTTCTAAGGAAGATCTTGTCTTTTTCAGTCATACGCATCTCAAACAAACTAATGACGTTGGGTAAGCAATCAACATTATGAATCTGTTGCTTTTGTTGGTTATCTAATTGCTGAATTATTGACGCAACACAAATCAAGGACCACGCTACATTTTTGATAAAATGTTTGACACTGTTACTTCCACATTCCACAAGGAAACAAATTTTCCTTAGGCCTTAGATAGACATATCCAATTTTGCTGTTGAGAAGTTGAGAATAGAATATAATAGTAGTCGCCTGCTGGTGGAAACTAGTCGTGTAATTTCTTTACTACTATTAAATATCTATCACTAATAAGGCCTAATAAGATATAATAGCAATCATCATCAATAACATCTTCCGCCTACTACAATCTACAATACTCTCAGCAGCGCCTCTGCGCTGCTGCTGCGCTGCTGGCTGCTGCTTTCCCCGCTGTTTACCGCGCTCTGCTGCTGCTGTTCCTCTCTCTCTCTTGAGAGATCCTGCTGCTGTGCGCGCTGCACCAACTCTGTCAAAATGGCGACTCACATCCCATATCCCATATCCATATCATCAATCAATCAACTCGCCGTTTCTTATTCCATATTTGATACAATATCACGAGCGCTTATTATCCTCAGCCCGGGTTAAAGGCATCGTCAACTCAACAAGGTAGCTAGAGAATATTTTCCTTCCCCTCATCAAGAATGGGTAAACTTGGAAAAAATGAACTGGATAATTTGATTGATGTAATACTATCTGATGACAAATTATTCAATTATGTAATGAAGTTGATCCATCAAAATTCGTCTAATCCCTGCAAAAGTAGTGTGGAAATAATTGATAAAATTATATTGAAAGCTTTTGAGGATGTTAGGATTGGTGACATGGTGAAGAATATCATGAAAGAGCATGAGTCGATTGATGTACAAATTCCTCCTGAGACGCTTCGCAAACAACCAATTCAATCTCCCACAGCGGCCAACAGTAAATCAAGGACATCTGATATAATTAATACCGATGCTCGATATATCGAAATTCAAAAGGAAGTTGAGCGACAAAAGTTGCTTCGTCGACAGAAGGAGTTGCAATTGTTGCTCAAACAACAAGAGGATGAAGCGTCCAAAACGAACTCATCTGATTCGCAGCAAAAACGATCAACAATAGGTTCGACAATTAATACCGCTCCGAATTATCTGAATGGCGATTCAAAACAGGAAGCTTTCATGCATATCGATTCTCCTACAGAACCAAGCATTAACAGTGAATTTTATGATAATGATAATGATATGAAGCCAAACTATTCATTTTCAGAACCAGAACAAGTAACATATACGGATTCTCGCCGCAAAGTGAAACAACTAAACAAACAAAGGAAAGTTGGTTTAGAGCTTGCTATCCAGCGGTCTAATCAAGTGGAAAGAAATCACGATGCGCATAATCAAGTGATATCACCGGGACCGTTGATAAAGAACACCTTGTCGATTGACGTTGATGGAATCTGCGACGATGAGGAGTTCAGTCTGGGAGAATCTGAAAAGAATAACAACTCTTTTCTGAGTGAACCAGTGACACTTTCTGAGGCCTCAACGGTGCGCATGATTGTTACTCCAGTTTCTTCTTCATTAGGGATAGGTGCAATAACAAATCTTGCCGACACAGATTCCATGAGTTCCCAGGAAGTTGAATCAGTCAGCAAATGTAGCAATACTGACGATGAAGTCCATAATAATGCCATTTCTTCCCAATCTAGTGGAAGCAAAGTGGGGTCTAATGATAAACCAAACCAAATCGATCAATTAACAAATACCAAGCAGCTGGATTGTGATGGTGAGGTTGAACCCGATCCTTCTTATCATCCTGATGAATCTGAAAACCACGACATTGAAGATTGGGAAAGAAAAGTAATGCAACGTATGAGAGAGGGCGAAGACGCAGGAGTAAGTCTTCCATGGGTGCAACTAGGACACCAACAGAATGATGTTGAATCGCTGCGCCAGTCCGACTCTGATATGGTGCGGATGGAGGACATTAGCCCCCCAGTAGTTTATAACAAATCTAATCCCCAAACCAGTATTAATCAAATTAAGCTAGAGTCGACCGAAGAATCACATTTATATGAAGATGACTATGAGAAGGAAGAACCAAGCGTTTATGTAGATGTGAATAATGATGATGTATCTATTTTTCGACCAGTTATTGCAAGTAGCGACCCCCATAGCAATCAAATAGATACTGATGAGTTTAAATATTTGAAAGACTTAGAAGATCCCAATTCTCCAAATCCTCGACCCGGAAAACCTTTGTACTTTGACCAAGGCCAATTTGACTCCGAAGTGGATTGTATAATTGCTGGCAAACCTTTACGACACGTAAAATTTTCTTCGAATGTCGTCTCAGAAGTATTTTTTAGAGAGAAAACGTCTCCATCAGAAAAGACAACATTGTTCTATACGCACGAAGAAGAAGGTAATTTTTGTGCTGCTCAGAGTCGTGAATATTCTAAAGCGGATGCATTGGGCTTGACATGGATGGAATATATGAATCAACGTAATGACGATGATGCTAATCTTGAGGATGATAATTGCGAACAAGAGGATTATCAGGATGATTATGAAATGGAAAACTGCGACGAGGAGTTTGAGCACGATTATCACCATTATTATCACCAGGATGACGATGGACATGGAAAGAACAGAATCCAATTTAGCGATGATATGGATGATAGTGAAGAGGTATTTTAATATTAATAGCTTTTTGTTTTGCAATAAATTATCATGCTGAAACATTCCGGTAAAGGTTAAATTAATGATGATTAGCTGATATATAGGCGTTATGTGAAATCACAAGAAAGCTAAAGAGCATATAAAGTATTGCGGGTCTGTACAAACATGGGAAATTCATCGACAAATAAAACACTATGACTGACTGACATCTTTATCATTAAATTTAAAACAATTAAACGTGCTCATTGGAAAATTTACCACGTTTTGATAAAGACCGGGAGTTGGTTTAGTGGCTTTGTCGTAAAATCTGTGAGCATAGCGTGATATTCATCGTTCAACGAGGCGTCGGCAAATTCAAATTTATAATTACACAATAAAACGAAAAGCACTCTCCTAATTTCCCACAATGCCATGTTCATCCCCAAGCAGTTCCGAATACCATAAGAAAATGGAGAAAATGCTATCTCATCATCATGTAAACCCACACCAGCATAAGCAGATTGGGATGCCAATGAACTTGTACCCAACCATCTTTCAGGACGAAAGTCTGCGGCATCTTCTCCCCAATTATATTTAGAATTATGCAAAGCAAAAAAATTTACCATGATGTAGCTTCCCTTCGGTATGTGAACTTCATCTGGGTAGGAATAATTTGTAGCATTATTGTCTTTTCGACTTCCCAGCACTCTGGTGGGCAGCATGAATCCATCGTTGTCAACAACAACTCGCATACTTCCTCGAGCAACGGTAGGATATTTGCGCATCGATTCCTTCAGTGTTGCCTCAATGTAGCGTGGAAGTCCATTCTGAGAATTGCCGGAAAGCATCCCTCCGGAGTCTTGGTTACTCATAACATTATGGCACATGTATTGAACTTCAGGATATCGGCAGAGCGAGTAGACAAACCACGACAAAGTGTGCGCTGTTGTTTCATGGCCTGCTTTGAATTGTAAGAAAAAGCTTTGACCATGATAATTACTCGCCTGCAATCATGAAGAGAAAAATCTCTGACATAATTTCTTCATTTGTTAAATCATTTTCCATCGCAAAATCCATCAATATTTTACCAAAGGAGTTGTTTGTAAATCCATGGCTTGCATAGGTGCTTCTCAAGTGATGGAGGATAATGCGTTGGAATTTCTCTATGGTAGATAGAGCTACCTTGAGTTGCTCAATTTTCTGAAACGGTAAATTCCATCTCATTGCAAAATGTGCTAGCGGATAGCTTGAAATACCGGAGACCTAAACAATTCCATCACGTAAATTGAATAGAGGAGGCGGAGCATGAAAGTTAATTCTCACAGCAAAAAATTCTTGAATGGCACCATTTAACTCCTAAGAAATGCAGAATAAACACCAACGTTGCTACAGGATTATGCGTTTAGGTACCTCAAATCCATCCCTATCGTGCAAAAAGTCATAGTTAAGTTCAAAGCCTACTCGAAATACGGTGTCCAAAGCGAATCGGCTGAAGACGCTATCAATCAAAACAGATTGATTTTTGATCACCACTTCATCAAGAGTAGAAGATAGTCCCTTTAATAATTGATCTAGAATTCCGTCAAAGCTACGAAGACCAACTGGATTGAAAGCGTGACGAAATGTCATTCGACGCTTTTTCCACTCATTGTCACTATTCATTGTAAAGATGTTGTGGGGCATTAATGTTGTTTTCTACATGACGTGATCACTATAAATAGCGAATGAATTATTTAGATGTGATAACTCACTTGCAACCTTCCTTTGCTCTTGACATTATCGAATGCAATTTTGTACAATTGTGGGTCATTAATAAGAATAATTAACTCATTGAGCATTCTGAACTGCACAATTGGTCCAAACTTTTCACATATTTGATGAATCTTCATATGGGAATCTAAATTTTTACCGATTGGCAACAAATCATCCGCCATGCCAAACATCAATGGAGAAGGAACTTCTGGGATACCCGCCAGCAGTTTTGGGCGAATTGTGAAAAATATCATCAACAACATCGACATGAATGCAATTAGGATCAAACCCCAGTTCAGGACAACATTTGTTAAGACATGAAACTGGTCGACACTGTGAGGAGGATAAACTCCAGCAAAACACTTCATATATGCAAACCAAAGGTGAAAACTATACCTTTACAAACGTTTTCAATAGAAATGTTGAATGTCTAACCATTGGGATAGTATTATTGATTAATATCAGTGAGTAACATGTAGCTCCTGCCAAAGTCGAAGGTTCTAATTCCAACTTCTCCTTCCAGCACCACGGTCTCTAACATTCCTTCAAAACTTTACATTTTCAATGACGAAACTCAATGCAGCATGAGTACAAAGACACATTTCTATTGAAAATATGAAATTTCACCAGCATCTAATACTATTCGAATATATATATTATATATTACTTTGCAATATGACTATGTTCCAATATCAACGAAGTGTGGTGACCAGAACAGGAAACTGATGAATAGGCTTGAGCGTTATGTCAGTTTGTAATACGTACTCTTCATCCTGATACTTCGGATCCACAAACTTGAAACTGAATTTGGTCAACAGTACCTTCAGCACGGCACGTATTTCCCACAAAGCCATGTTCATTCCGATGCAATTTCGTGGACCGTAGGAGAATGGCAGAAATGCAATTGCATCATCTGTATGTCCCACACCAGCAAATGCAGAAGGTGAATTCATGTCACTATTATCTGATTGATCACCCCTTTTCAACCAACGTTCCGGAAGGAACAAATCAGCATCATCACCCCAATTCTTTTTCGAAAGATGTGCAGCATAAAAGTTAATACCAATCCAAGTTCCTTTTTTGAGATGAATAACTTCAGGATACTTCCGCTCTCCGTTGCGGTTTGCCAAACCTACAGGAAGTTCCACACCATCCTCTTCATTAACAACACGGAAACTCCCTCGAGAAGCGGCAGGGTATTTCCTCATTGTTTCCTTAATAACTCCTTCAATGAACTCTGGCAATAAACTAAAGGAAGTTGCTCCACTATTCTTTTCATGGTTACCGAAATCTGACTCAGTGTTCAGATGATTTGACATGATTTGTTGGCATGTCTGTTGAAGCTTGTTATCCCTACATAGAGCGTACACAATCCATGACAAAGTATGAGCAGTGGTCTCGTGCCCTACATGTTGAAACACAAGTTTGATATAGTTACAAAACATTTATGAATAATACCCACCTGCGACAATGAAAACTAAAATTTCTGAAAGTAGCTCTTCATCTGTCAAACAGAATTGACAACCAAAATCCATCAAAATTTTCCCAAACGATCCATCTACCAATTCATTCAATTTGTGCTTTTCTTTCAAACGGTTCAAAATATCGATTTGAAATTTTCGAATAGTAGAAGCAGCTTGAGAAAATTCTTTATAAGGATATATAGGCACATTCCATTTTGCTAACCACCCAAACATAGGAATATGCGGTACCCACGAATACTTGAAAACAGTTATCAAAATACCATAAGATATAAGTAGAAAATAAATACCTCAAACATTCCTTGTACTCCTTTATTTAATTTCTATGTAAGAAAAGAAATTAAAATATTTCAGTGAAAATCACTTATTACACACCTCATACATAACAGCATCCTGTAGAAAATTGAAATCCCACGCTAACCCAACAGTGCAGATGACATCTAGAGCAAATCTGCCAAATAATTGATCGAGACATGCAACCGTGTTCGACTTTGCATGTTGTTCTAGAAGCACGCAAAGTCTTGTTGCAATACAATCCAAATTATTAGCGAAGTGACGCAAATTAACCTGCGTGAACGCATGGCGAAACGCTTGACGTCGTTGTTTCCACTCCAGGTTGGTGTCAGAGCTGAAAATGTTAACCGCAGTAAAAATACGTTGCTGTTAAACAGTTTTATAAACTTCAAATAGATATAAATAATATGGAAACTCCGTACATGGATATCCCCCTTTCCTTTGACTTTTTCCATGGCAATTTTAATGACCCTGGGGTCGTTTATGATCATACAATGTTTTCCGAGCAATAAACATTGACAAATGGCACCGTAGTGATCAAGTAAATGCAAAATTTCTCGATGTGCAGTGAATCCAAAAATGGGAACCAACAGTAAGACAGTCCCAAGCACAGGATATCCAGGGAGTATCGGAATATCACTGTAGAACTTAACGTTGGAAAGTTTCCACCAAACCCAACCAAATACTACAGAAGCGCATACACCACACCAATAAATGCAATTCATCATGGACCTTAATATTCTAGATGCATTTGCTTGATATATACCAACTTTTTTTTAATGTTTTCCATCTGCATTCTAGAGCGGGCCAAAATCAGCTTTGGGACAAAATCCCGCCGATCAGCGAGAGTTGGGCCGTCGCTGATCGGGCGAGGATTTCTCGCTGATCCATCAAAACTAAATTTATTGTTCGCCTATACATTAACATGTAAACTGGATTAATAAAAAAGTGCTCTTGCTTTTCAAACAATTTAGATATAATTTTAAATATCTATTATCAAGGCGAACTTGAATGAATGAACCCTCATTTGAAGGCATAAAGTTGAACCCAATGCGTAATCGAAGCTTTTGGTCTCAATCAATCTCATCATTTCTGCAGCACTTGTGACAAAAATATGACCAAGGACCACTTTTCCATTGTATGCTGGCCGATAGATGCACATCAACAATTACAGATTATGAAAAAGAATTATTTTCACGAATAGAATGCAAATGGTACTTATTATTTTTACTTCGTGCTGATGTGTGCATTAACTTATCAACAGACACTGATTTCATTCTACATGATGCCGAACTGCGGCAAAAGAAACAGAAAAATTAATCACACGACTTAGTTCCTAGAAGAATCTGAGCACATAAACACCCAATCACAATTTCAGCTATAATAAAAGACAAAACACATAAAACACTTGTGATATCAACAGGAGGAGAGTATTGATAACTGAAGCATCAAACAAATTTGGAAGAACAATTAATAATAAAGAAAGAATAATCAGTACCCAATATAACCAAAGTGTAAAATCGTTTTAGGGCAAATTATTTCGTAGATGACAATTAACATGATTTATTTGCTCCTTTCTTGTATGGTTGATTCGTTGTGTCAGGGACTGTCAGGGACTTAAATTACTACATCACCGTTGGACCGATAGTCATATCCTCATTACCGCGGCACTATGTCTCAATGATTCTCAAATGTTGAGAGGAAAATGAGCCGATTTTCTAACCTGATTCCACTCAGCTAATATGAGAAGCATCCACTAGCAATATTGAACAATTTCTATCAAATTCCATATTCGATAGTATTCTTCGTTGAAGCTGGCTCTTTCACTCTGACAAATTGATGTCATGTAACTCATATACATCATCAATTGTATTTGTAACGTTTTCTTCTTTCCGCTTATTCATGAAAAAGTTTACCACAACCTTTGGTTCATGGATCATGCACTTTTTATGGAGGGTATTACCTTCACACACCAAATAAAGTCGTCATGCTGGGTCGAAAGTCAATATGGGCAACGTCTCAACAATACTAATGCAACCAGGCAATTTGGCGTTCCGTGTCTTCATGATTAGAGTTGGTAAGCAGCTGTTGTATCTACCCGAATCTGTCGTCGTATATGTACTCGATAATGCGATATAATCTCCAACCACTGCACATCGTATGTATGTTGAAACCACAACGAAAGAAAGACCCCACTAGAAGAAGGTCCACATTAAGTCGCTCAACTTGCTTCTATGCTCAAACATTGAAATTATGATGGCCAGTTTGAATTTTCAAACGGATTAAAGCTTTCATGTGAGGCCCATATTAATATATGTAACACTACAAGATGATTTTCAGTTCAATTTCAAAGCACGTTCGTGAATTTCTTCCCGGATATCGCATGATAGAACCTGCGTCGTCATTTACGAAAAAAGAACAGATTTTCAGCAGAAGAGATCAAGAGATCCAGAAATAGAAACTAATAAATAATTACAACCCGATCGTCACAATCATTGCGCCTAACGCACGCAGAGCGCACTCTCGCTGATCCTGCGAGGTTAGGCGAGGAAGAAATTCGGTTAAATTCAATTTTGTCCCAAAGTTGATTTTGGCGCGCTCTAGATGTGTTCAAAAGAGATTTTTGTAAAGAGATATTTTAAGATTGTTTGTTGATTTCTACCATTAAGAATTTTAGATATGTTGATAAACCAAACGATTTCCCTCCAATGCATGAACAATATTGGAGCTATGATATTGTCGCGTACTATAACCACCACTGTAATCAAAATCATTTGGAGGACATTGGCAACCTTTCACCGATCATCGAAAAGCTAACCATGATCTCAAGGTGTTTGTACGTGCGGATAGTATGTTCTATTACATTTGAGACAACAAGGAAATTCTGGATGGTACCTCTGGTCTGTTAATGCAGGTCACAACAAAAAAAAAAGAAGTTTATTGAAGCAGTTCAACAAGTCTCCACATTGGACTATGCACACAGCTTTAATGTTTCTCACAGAAAAGCATTAGAATTTTCTCAACGCTTGTGTGCATTATTACCTGGACGGAATTTTACTGATGTTTTCTTTACCATGTGCGGTTCTACCGCAGTTGACACTCTCGCCATGCAATTTCATCGCGCAAGGTGATGGACAAAGAACGTGCTTCGTCAGCAGAGAACGGGGCTATCATGGTGTAGTCTTAGGTGGTATGAGTGTTGGTGGTATTGGAGGACAACCACACACCCATTCCTTGAAGGATATGTCATATTCTAAAGGTTGCCCAGTTAGCAGATGAATTGAAGAGGATATGCGTTTTGTATCATCCATCCACAATTGCTGCGGTAATTATTGAGTCGGTGGCTGGATCGACCGTCCCGTCTACTATTGATATTTGATGAAGTAATAACAGGTTTTGGTCGCACTGGAGCTTATTTTGCTACTGAAACATTTGATATTGTGCCTGACATGATTACTTTTGCCAAAGGATTAACAAATGCTATTGTACCTGCTGGCGCAGTTATTGAAGAACACAGTAAGTTAAGGAATCTACTTCCTCACGATATATATAGTATTTATGATATAAAGTCCTTTTGATAGTAAGGCACAAGACGATGAACAATACCGTAGTTGGGAATATCTACTTCCTCTTGATACATTATATATTATATATCGCATATTATATATGTTCTTCAATATCCAACTAAGAATCCCGTGTGAAATAAACTCTCAATTACAAACATACAAACCATACAAGAAAACAAACAAGTAGATCCTAACTAACTATATGTGCTATTTCTGTGATCAGTCTACCTCAATATCCGTTTGGAGTAGTATACATGTTCCGGAGTAAGATAGAGACATATGTATTCCCAGAAAATGTTCCCCAAGCAAATTTTGCTAGATTAAGGTAAGTAGTAATGTGGATAGTAATGGATTGTATGATTTATGTGGAAAGGCATTGAAGAACACAGTAGATTCGGAATATCTACTTCCTCTGAAGTATTGTATTGTACCATAGTTCAACAGGAATAAGATATAGCAAATGATATATTGTCTTGTGTAGCTGTTCTGGGAATAGTATTAGATTAATATCTACTTCATCTTGATATATTATTAGATTGGGAATTCCCAAGTACTTCTAAGTATACTCTAAGTATTATAGAAGTATTGTAATAAAATATGATGAGAACAACAAACAATGTCCCATGTCGGCACAAATTAGTACTTAGTTAGAAGGCACTGCAAAAAGTTTATGGCAACCAGATAGTTCAACTAATGACTAACCGAAAAATTCAAGTTGATACTGGAATTAGTTCTGGAAAAATACAGACAATATATATGGTATACTAGAGGCCTTAATTAAGGCCTAATAAGCATCATGCAATAAAAAAGCATTATAATTTCAATAATATATAAATATTACAATATGAAAGAACCAACTGTACAATATTATATCCCTGAATACGCAAATGATAGAGAAGTTGAGGTCGGTAATTTTGTTGGTGGGGTTGTTTGTTTGCTTTTTCCAGGATGCAGTCCAATTTTCATCTCCAATAAAGTCCTCTAGCTCAATCGAACCATATCTTCATAGCCCACAACAAGACCCGAAAGATTCACACAGTAAGCAAAGAGAAGCTGGGATGTTTCGGTCGAAATGGTTTGTATATCGCGAATTTTATGATGATTCTGAGGATGAACATAATCCAGAACATGAGTTCGGCGTTCGTGACCGCATTTGTCTTCGATTCTACCCAAATCGAACTATAAAAATTTATTCTAAAAAGTTGAGGCCGCTGATTCAAATGGGAGAGATCTATTTGTGCGGATTAAAGTATGGCAATGATTTAAAGAATCCTCTTTTCAATCTACGTAAGACCGTGGCTGTGAAAAAAGAATTTGATTTGAAACAAAGAACATTGAAGATTCCATCTGTGAAAGCAGGAGACCGACGGAAACTCTCATCCGATTTGGCAGATAGATTGAAACAAAAAGAACATTTTGAGAGGGATCAGCTCTTCGAAGTTGACGGAACCTTCAGCTCTGATTTAGATTCAGAAACTTGGGTGAGGCTAAAAGCTGACATTCGTGATTATGATGCTGATTGCAATGCAATGCGAACAAGATACGAAGTCAGCTATACTTGGGGTAAAGTTGACGCTTTCGCTCAGCGCTTCCAGCTAGGAAGAATGTATAGATTTCCAAACAACAGTGATAAAAAGAAGCGATTAGGTGCTTATTTGGCTGGTGTTGTATCAATTTGCTCGAATCCTCATCGCCCAGTTCTCTCTAGGGACTGTGTCGTATTCCAGTAGAGCGTCAACTAATGATTTATTGGATATTTAAAAAAAAAAAAAAAAGGAAAGGGGATGGATTCTTATTTCGTTAAAGATTT
>JACCEA010313178.1_pt1 | contig 11962 bp, 11 predicted proteins | sample 7449851 | NCBI WGS metagenome assembly JACCEA01 (sample SAMN15323453, study PRJNA562643) | freshwater metagenome | isolation source: river surface water | place: USA:Blue River Watershed | collected 2017-08-18 | reverse complement strand
GCCGGCGTGCCGGGCGGCAGCGGCCCGGCCAGCGAGGCGCACAGCGGACAGCCCAGGCCGGCCCCCGCGGGGGCGCCATCGGCTTCGGAATCGGCGTCGTCGGTGGCCTGCAACTTCATCACGCCGCCGGCGCAGACGATCTGCAGGCCGCTGCCCTCCACCGCCGGCGCCGCGACGGCCACGCCCAGCGCCAGCAGCCACGCCGCCAGCACGTAGCGGGCGAAACGGGTGAGGCGGCCGAGGCCGTGCAGGGAGCGCATGCCCGAATTATCCCCGGCCCTCCGGGGCTTGATACGCTCGGGGCCATGCGCAGCCTCTTCCACTTCGCCTTCCATGTGACCGACCTGGACGCGGCGCGCCGCTTCTACGGCGGCGTGCTCGGGTGCGCCGAAGGGCGCAGCACCGACACCTGGGTCGACTTCGACTTCTTCGGCCACCAGATCTCGCTGCACCTGGGCACGCCCTTCCCCACCAGCCGCACCGGCCTGGTGGGCGACACGAAGGTGCCCATGCCGCACTTCGGCCTGGTGCTGCAGCTGGCCGACTGGCAGGCGCTGGCGCAGCGCCTGCGCGCGGCCGGCACCGCCTTCATCGTCGAGCCGCACCTGCGCTACCCCGGCCAGCCGGGCGAGCAGTGGACGATGTTCTTCTGCGACCCCTGCGGCAATCCGATCGAGGTCAAGGGCTTCGCCTCGATGGACGGGCTGTACGCGCACCAGTGACGACGGCGTAGGCGCGCTCTGACGCGCGCAAGCGGGACCCGGCCGGTTGCCGCAGGGCTGCAGCCTCGGTAGCGTGAGCCGCCATGGCCTTCGCGGATTTCCTGTGCCCGTCCTGCGCGCTGTTCCTGGACTTCGACGGCACCCTGGTCGACATCGCCGCACGGCCTGAATCGGTGGTCATTCCCACCGGGCTGGTCGACACGCTGGCACGGCTGAAGCAGCGGCTCGACGGCGCGGTGGCGGTGGTCAGCGGCCGGCCGATCGCACAGATCGACCGTTTCCTGGACCCGCTGGTGCTGTGCGTGGCCGGCGTGCACGGTGCCGAGCGGCGGCGCGCCGATGGCAGCCTGGTACGGCTGCCGGTGCAGCCGCTGCATGCGGTGGAAGAGGCGGCCGCAGCCCTGGCGCGGGCCGAGCCGCGGCTGCAGGCCGAAGCCAAGCGGGGCTCGCTGGCCCTGCATTACCGGCAGGCACCCGAGCTGGGCCCCCTGTGCGAGCGCACCCTGGCGGCCGCCGTGGCCCGCACGCCCGGCTTCACCCTGCTGCGCGGGAAGATGGTGGTGGAGGCCAAGCCGGCCGCCGCCTCGAAGGGCCGCGCGATCGAGGCCTTCCTGCGCGAGCCGCCCTTCGAGGGCCGTACCCCGGTGTTCATCGGCGACGATGTGACCGACGAAGCCGGCTTCACCGCGGTGCAGTCGCTGGGCGGGCTGGGGGTGAAGGTGGGCGAGGGGCCCACCGCCGCCCGCGAGCGGCTGGCCTCGCCGGCGCAGATGCGCGACGAGATGGAGCGCGCGCTGCGGCGGTCCCCGCCGGGCCGGCAGGCGGTGGCGCGATGAGCCCGCTGCCCTCGCTGAACCTGGGCATGGTGGGCAACTGCGCGTACAGCGCGTTGATCGACGCCCAGGGCTGCGTGGTCTGGTGCTGCCTGCCCCGCTTCGACGGCGACCCGGTGTTCAACGCCCTGCTCGATCCGAGCGACAGCGGCGCGCTGTGGGCGATCGACCTGGAGGATTTCGAGCGCAGCGAGCAGGCCTACGAGCCCAACACCGCGGTGCTGCGCACCCGCCTGTACGACCGCCTGGGCCAGGGCATCCAGATCACCGACTTCGCGCCACGCTTCGTCAACCGCAACCGCATGTTCCGGCCCCTGAGCCTGGTGCGGCGGGTGGAAGTGCTGGGCGGCTCGCCGCGCATGCGGGTGCGGCTGCGCCCGCGCTTCGACTGGGGGCGGGTGGTGCCGGAGATCACCCAGGGCAGCACCCACATCCGCTTCGTCGGCCTGCACAGCGCGCTGCGCCTGAACAGCGACGCGCCGCTGTCGTACCTGCTGGCGGAGTCGTGGTTCGTGGCCGACCGGCCTATGAATTTCATCCTCGGGCCGGACGAGACGCTGCTGACCGGCATCGAGGACACCGCGCGCGGCTTCGAGCAGGAGACCACCTCGCACTGGCGCCGCTGGGCACGCGCGCTGTCGGTGCCGCTGCACTGGCAGGAGGCGGTGATCCGCGCCGCCATCACGCTGAAGATGTCGCTGTTCGAGGACACCGGCGCGATCGTGGCCGCGATGACCACCAGCATCCCCGAGGCGCCGGACAGCGGCCGCAACTGGGACTACCGCTTCTGCTGGCTGCGCGACGCGTTCTTCGTCGTACGGGCCCTCAACAGCCTGTCCGAGGTGGCCACGATGGAGGACTACCTGCGCTGGCTGAACAACGTGGTGGTGCGATCGCGCGGCGGGCACATCCAGCCGCTGTACGGCATCGGGCAGGAAGACCGGCTGCCCGAGTCGGTGCTGACCCATCTGCCCGGCTACCGGGGCATGGGACCGGTGCGCGTGGGCAACCAGGCGGCCGAGCATTTCCAGTACGACGTCTACGGCAACATCATCCTGGGCGCGGCGCAGGCCTTCCACGACCAGCGCCTGCTGCGCCGCGCTGGCCGCGCCGAGTTCGTGCACCTGGAGGCGGTGGGCGAGCAGGCCTTCAGCGTGCATGACCAGCCCGATGCCGGCATGTGGGAGCTGCGCACGCGGGCGCGGGTGCACACCTCGTCGGCCCTGATGTCCTGGGCGGCCTGCGACCGACTGGCGAAGGTGGCGCGTGGCCTGGGCCTGCCGACGCGCGAGCAGTGCTGGCGCGAGCGCGCCGAGACGATCCGCGAGCGCATCCTGCGCGAGGCCTGGAGCGACAAGCGCCAGGCCTTTGCCGAGAGCTTCGGCGGCCACGACCTGGACGCCAGCGCCCTGCTGATGGCGGAGGTGAACTTCATCGACCCCCGCGACCCGCGTTTCGTGGCGACGGTGGAGGCGCTGGAGCGCTCGCTGTGCCACGGCCCCTACATGCGCCGCTACGAGGCCGCCGACGATTTCGGCCGGCCGGAGACGGCCTTCAACATCTGCACCTTCTGGCGCATCGACGCGCTGGCGCGCATCGGCCGCATGGACGAGGCGCGCGAGATCTTCGAGCAGATGCTCGCCAGCCGCAATCCGCTGGGCCTGCTGTCGGAGGACACGCACGAGTCCACCGGCGAGATGTGGGGGAACTTCCCGCAGACCTATTCGATGGTCGGCTTGATCAACGCCGCGGTGCGCCTGTCGCCCCGTTGGGACACGGTGATCTGAGGCGGGCGGAAGGCGCAGGATGCCCCGCCTGGTGTGCGTCTCCAACCGCGTGGCGGACCCGCGGCGCACCGCGGCGGGCGGTCTGGCGGTGGCCCTGTCGGAGGTGCTGCAGGCCAGCGGCGGCCTGTGGTTCGGGTGGAGCGGCAAGGTGCTGGAGGCCGCCGAGGGTGGCCGCCCGGGCGAGGGGCGGGTGCACGTACACCAGGCCGGGCCGGTGCGGCTGGCGACGGTGGACCTCAGCGCCGAGGACCACCGCGCCTACTACCTGGGCTATGCCAACGGGGTGCTGTGGCCGGTGTGCCACTACCGGCTGGACCTGGCGGACTTCGACGCCGGCTACATCGACGGCTACCGGCGTGTGAACCAGCTGTTCGCGCGCCTGCTGGCGCCGATGCTGCGGCCGGACGACCTGGTGTGGGTGCACGACTACCACCTGATGCCGCTGGCCGGCGAGCTGCGCGCGCTGGGCTGCCAGCAGCGCATGGGGTTCTTCCTGCACATCCCGCTGCCGCCGCCGATGATCCTGGCCGCCATCCCGGGGCACGACTGGCTGGTGCGGGGGCTGTGCGCCTTCGACCTGCTGGGGTTCCAGAGCCAGACCGACCACGAGCATTTCTGCCGCTACATCCAGCGCGAAGCCGGCGCGGCGGACCAGGGCGAGGGCCGCTGGCGGGCGTTCAACCGCACGGTACAGGCCGGCGCCTTCCCGATCGGCATCGACGTCGGCGAATTCCAGGCGCTGGCCGAGGCGGCCGAGGCGCGAGAAATGTACGAGCGCATGCGACGGGAGTATTCACGCCGCAACCTGCTGGTGGGCGTGGACCGGCTCGATTACTCCAAGGGCCTACCGCAACGCATGCGTGCCTTCCGGCAGCTGCTGCAGCGGCATCCGGAGACGCACCGGCGCGCCACGCTGGTCCAGATCGCCTCGCCGAGCCGGGAAGACGTCAGCGCCTACACCGACATCCTCCACGAGCTGGAAAGCCTGTGCGGCTCGATCAACGGCAACTTCGGCGACCTGGAGTGGATGCCGGTGCGCTACATCCACCGCACGGTGGCCCGGCCCCGGCTGCCGGGGCTGTACCGCGCCTCGCGCGTGGCGCTGGTGACGCCGCTGCGCGATGGCATGAACCTGGTGGCCAAGGAATTCATCCTCGCCCAGGACCCGGCAGACCCCGGCGTGCTGGTGCTTTCGCGTTTCGCCGGCGCGGCGGAACAGCTGGAGGAGGCGCTGCTGGTGAACCCCTACGACTCGGAAGGAACCGCCGACACCATCCACCTCGCGCTGCAAATGCCGCTCGAGGAACGGCGGGCGCGGCACGAGGCCCTGCTGGCCACCTGCCGCAGCCACGACGTGCATTGGTGGTGCGACAGCTTCCTGCAGGCGCTGCAACAGGCGCAGGCGCAGGAAAGCGGGACGCCGTGGCTGCGGCTGTGAGGCCGCGGGGCCACCCCGGAGAGGGCCCCGGCCCGCACGCCTTCAGTCGCCCGGCACCTGGCCCGGCAAGTCGACGATCAGCGATTGACTGGTCGACGGCGTGGCAGAAGCCGAAGGGGACAACAGGGGCTGGCCACGCTTGTGGGCGCTGAGCGATCCACACGCGGGCTGGACCGGATCACGGGGCATGATGCGCCGGGCCCGGCCCCCCGCCTCCGCGGGTGTGGCAGGCGCGTGGGGCGCGGGCAGGTAGGTGCGCAGCGTCACGTCGATGACGCCCTGCACCGCCGCCAAGGCATCGCGATCCGGATCCGAGCGCTGATCCTCGGCGCAGGCGGGCGGCGTGTCGCCAAACGGAAACAGGCCTTGCCGGCGGCCCTGCAGGAACACCGCGTCGATGGCTTCGCAGGCCTGGGCGGAAGTCAGGGGCGGTACCAGCCGCTTGCCCTGGGAGACCACCCGCTGCACGACGGCCAACAGATGCACGCCACGCAGGGTCAGGACGCCGTCTTCCCCCGCATTGAAGGCCTGGCGTTCGACGGCCCGGCGACATGCGACGACGGTGCGGACCACGTCCGGGCGGCCGGGACCAGGCCGCGATCCGGGGACCAGCTGGCTGAACCGATCGCTCCACCAGTCGACGGCGCGCAGACGTCGCATGGCACGACTGGCGACGGAGGTGAAGAGCGCCTTGTGGCCCTTGATGTACAGGTCGCCGGCGCCGGAGATGCGTACCTCCCGCCCCAGCTGGGTTTTCTCCAGGCTGGCGGAGACCGTGTCCGCGTCGGTTCGGGTGACTGCGGGGTACCCCCAGCCGTACTTCGGGAAGGAATCGAAAAAGTCTTTGGTGATCATGGCGGGCACTGTAGGCCGGCCCGCCGGAAGAAGATAAGTCCGCGCTGACGGCCGATCAACCGGCCAGCGGCGTCACCTTCTGCTCGATGGCGCCGAACAGGCTCTGCCCGTCGCGGCCCTTCATTTCCAGCTTCACGGTGTCGCCGAACTTCATGAATTCGGTCGATGGCTTGCCATCCTGGATCGTCTCGATGGCGCGCTTCTCGGCGATGCAGCTGTAGCCCTTGGGCCACTCCATGCGACCGCCCTTGCCCTCGACGCCCTTGTTGCTCACGGTGCCGGAGCCGACGATGCTGCCAGCGCGCACGTTGCGCGTCTTGCAGATGTGCGCGATCAGCTGGCCGAAGTGGAAGGTCATCTCCGGGCCGGCATCGCACAGGCCCACCTTGCGGCCGTTCCACATCACCTGCAGCGGCAGGTGCACCCGGCCGCCCTCCCAGGCGTCGCCGAGTTCGTCGGGCGTGACCGCCACCGGGCCGAAGGCGGTGGCCGGCTTGCTCTGGAAGAAGCCGAAGCCCTTGGCCAGTTCGTCGGGAATGAGGTGGCGCAGGCTCACGTCGTTGACCAGCATCAGCAGGCGCACGCCGTCCAGCGCCTGCTCGGGGCCGGCACCCATCGGCACGTCGCCGGTCACGACGGCCACCTCGGCCTCGAAGTCGATGCCGAAGTCCTCCGAGGGCACCACGATGTCGTCGCAGGGGCCCAGGAAATCGTCGCTTCCGCCCTGGTACATCAGCGGGTCGGTGTAGAAGGTCTCGGGGACCGTGGCGCCGCGCGCGGCGCGCACCAGCTCCACGTGGTTGATGTAGGCCGAGCCGTCGGCCCACTGGTAGGCCCGGGGCAGCGGCGCCATGCAGCGCGCGGGGTCGAAGGGGAAGGCGTGGCGGGCCTTGCCCTGGTTGAGGGTCTCGTAGAGGTCCTGCAGCTGCGGGGCGATGAAGTTCCAGTCGTCCAGGGCCTGCTGCAGGCGGCCCGCGATGCCGGTCGCATAATGCGCCGTCGCCAGATCGCGCGAGACGACGACCAGCTGGCCGTCGCGGGAGCCGTCCTTGTAGGTTGCGAGCTTCATCGGTGTCTCTCCACGGGGTTCGTCCAGGGGCAGGCGGACCGGCCCGCGCCACGCGGGATTTGCCGGGACCGGGGCGATACGTTAGAGTGCCGCCCAGCGTTACGTTTAGCGAAACGCATTTACCTTACCGAAATTCTACAGGACGGCTCGTGAAGCAGCGCGCAGGCAGCCCCGGCGACAAGCGCCCCGATGAATCCCCCGACGACCGCGAGGCCCTGCGATCCGGCATCCAGTCGGTGGAAGTGGGCTTCGGCCTCCTGGAGGCGCTGGCACGCGCTGGCGGCCCGCTGATGCTGCGCGACCTGGCCGCCAGCGCCGGCATGAGCCCGGCCAAGGCGCACCGCTACCTGGTGAGCTTCCAGCGCCTGCGGCTGGTCATGCAGGACCCGGCCACCACCCGCTACGACCTCGGCCCCGCCGCCCTCACGCTGGGCCTGTCGGCGCTGTCGCGGCTGGACCCGGTGAAGCTGGCGCGCGGCCGGGTGCCCGCGCTGGTGGAGGCCACCGGCCACACGGTGGCCCTGGCGGTGTGGGGCAACCACGGCCCGACCATCGTGCACTGGGAGGAAGCGCCCCGGGCCATCAGCGTGAACCTGCGCCTGGGCGACGTGATGCCGCTGCTGTCCTCGGCGACCGGCCGGTGCTTCGCCGCGTGGATGCCGCGCGACCTGGTAGCGCCGATGCTGCGGGAGCAGCTGGCGGCGCTGCCCCGCGGCGGGCGCGACGGGCTGCCCCATACGCAGGCCGAGGCGCAGCGCATGCTGGACGAAGTCCGTACGCAGGGCCTGGCCCGGGTGGTGGACACGCTGCTGCCCGGGATCGCCGGGTTCTGCGCGCCGGTGTTCGATGCCGACGGGCGGCTGGCCCTGGGCCTCGTCACGCTGGGCCCCACTGGCACCTTCGACAGCGCCTGGGACGGCGCGGTGGCGCGCCCCCTGCGCGACGCGGCGCACGCCCTGTCCCGGGACCTCGGCGCGCCGGCATGACCACCCCGCGCCGGCCGTCCCGCCCTTCGGCGGGATGGGTCGGCGCGGTCACGGTCGCGCACGTGGTGCTGCTCGGGGCGCGGGATCTGGCCCCGACGCCACAGGCGCCGGTGGCGCCCGCGGCGTGGCAGGCTCGTTGGGTCGAGGCGGATCCGCCGCCGGTCCCCCTTGCACCGCGATCGCCCCTCGCACCGCCGCCGCTCGCACCACGGCCGCTCGCACCACTGCCGCTGGCATCACCAGCCCTCCCGTCGCGCGACGCGACGCCCGCCTCCACCCGACCTGCGGTCCGCGCCGTCGCTCCACCGGCCGGACCCTCCTCCGTCACCGAGCCCGCCCGCAGCGACCCGGTACACGTGCCCGCCGGCCGGCACCTGCGGCTCGCGCAGACCGGCTGGTGGGCCGGCCGCGCGGTGGACGGGGAGGCGGAACTGGCATGGCGCCTGGACGGTGACCGCTACGACGCGCAGTGGTCGCACCCTGCCCCCGCCGGCCGGCGTACCCTGCGCAGCGACGGCCATGTCGGCCTGGGCGGGCTAGCGCCGCAACGCTTCGGCGACCGGCACCGGGGCGAATCGGCGGCCCACTTCGACGCGAAGGCTGGCCGTATCCGCTTCAGCGGCCACCAGCCCGACGCCGGCTGGCAACCTGGCACCCAGGAACGCGTGAGCGTGCTGCTACAGCTGGCCGGCCTGGCCGCCGCGTCGCCCGGCCGATTCACGCCGGGGCAGCAGGTCACGCTGCGCGTGGCCGGCGCGCGCGAGGCCGCGGACTGGACCTTCCGGGTGCTGCCACCGGAGGAACTCCCGCCACAGGGCCATTACCCATCGACCATGCGGCTGCGGCGCGAAGCGCCCGGTCCGCAGGACCTGCAGGTCGATGTCTGGCTGGCGCCGGACCTGGGCTACATCCCGGTGCGCATCCGTCTGACATGGGGTGCGGGGGATTGGCTGGAGCAGCAATGGGTACCACCGGACGCCCGTTGACGGCGCCGGCCGTCACGCTGGATCCGGGGCCGTGGCGCGGGGCCACCCTTGAAAAGCCGCACCGTCGATGCCACCTCGGTGGCAAGGAAGGAAGTCCGCACCATGCACATGCTTTATGACTCCGACGCCTTCGTGGTCGTGCACCTGCAGGCCAACGCACCGGCCGAGGGCGAGCCGGAGCCCGTCATCGTCCGCCACGGCTTCGAGATCGTCGACAAACGCCACAACCGGGAGGTCTACCTCGACGGCAGCTGGGCGGACGCCTTCCAGCGCCAGATCAAGGCCTGGCAGGAGGACACCCCCACCCAGGAGGAGGTCGAGGAGACCCTGGAGTGCTACGCCGAGCTGGCGCAGACGCCGCTCGTGATGCATTGACCCCGCCAGGCCCCGTTCACTCCGGGGCGTCGGAGCCCCTGTCGGGCGCGCTGCCCGCAGGCGGTGGCCCGTACAGCCAGCGATAGGCCGGCTCCACCAGCACCAGCACCGCGATCAGGCGGCACACCTGGAAGGCGGTGACCACCGGCACCCCCATCTGCAGCACCTTGGCCGTGATGGCCATTTCGCTGATGCCGCCCGGCGATGTTCCCAGCACCAGGGTGGCCGGATGCAGGCCGCTGAGCCCCGCGAGCAGCCAGGCGAAAGCGGCGCACAGGCCGATCATGCCCAGCGTGCCCAGGGCCACCGCGAAGAGCCAGCGCGGCGCCTGGCCGAGAAACTCGCGACGAAAGCGCACGCCCAGGCTGATCCCGATGACGAGTTGCGCCGCATTGGTCGACCACGTCGGCAGGGCGGACAGCTGCAGGCCCGACATGGTCAGGGTCATTGCCACCAGCAGCGCCCCCATGAACCAGGGGTTGGCGCCTTTGCCGCGGGCGGCCACCAGCGCGCCGGCGAGGGTGGCCGTGAGGATGACCGCGAGGCCCTGCCCGTTCACCTGGCGCAGGCCCGGCGGGGTCGGGTCGACGCCCTGCAGGCCCAGGAACGCAAAGCCGAAGGGGACCGCGATGGTGACGATGAGAAGCCGCAGGCTGTGGCCGCCGGCCACAAGGTCGGTCCGCGCGCCCTCGCGCTCGGCCAGCAGCGTCATTTCCGAAGCGCCACCGATGGCGCCGCCAAAGTAGCTCGTAGCCCGCAGCGCGCGCGGCGAGCCCGGGATGCCGGCCAGCCCGAAACGATGCAGCCAATGGCCAAAGAGCCACCCCAGCGCCAGGGCCCATGCGATAGCCAGCAGGACCGCCCACCACAGGCGCAACACCAGGGCGGTGACCTCGGGCGTGAAGTACAGGCCCAGGGCGGTGGCGATGATCCATTGGCCGGCATTGCGGGCCGGGTTCCAGCTGGCCGTCGGCGCGCCGACGATGGACACCAGACCCGTGGCCACCAGCGGACCGATCATCCAGGGCAGGGGGACCCCGAGCCGGCTGCAGGCCCATCCGGTGACCGTGGCGAGCGCCAGCGTGGCCAGGATGCGAAGGGCGTCGCGGGGTGACATCGGCGAAGGCCGCCACGGGATTCGGCGGCACACGCTTACTATGTGTCGGATGAGGCGGGTTTTCTCCATGCTGGGCGGGATGACGATCGCGGTCGCAGCGGGCTTGCTGGCCGGCTGCGCCGGCGGATCCGAAACCGCCAGATTACACGGCCGTTCGGAGCCGGCCCTGCCCGAGGCACTGGCGGCCTCCGCGGTGGAGGCCGCAGTGTTGCTGCTGGGCGAACAGCATGACGCGCCACTGCACCACCAGCTGCACGCACGCACGGTGGCCGCACTGGCGGACCGTGGTCGCCTCGCGGCGCTGGCGCTGGAGATGGCCGAGCAGGGCCAGGGCACCGTGGGCCTGGGCCCCTCCGCCGACGAAGACGCCGTGCGCCGCGCGCTGCGCTGGGACGACAGCGCGTGGCCCTGGACCTCTTACGGCCCGGCCGTGATGGCGGCGGTGCGCGCCGGTGTGCCGGTGCTGGGTGCCAACCTGCCACGAAGCCAGATGCGTGCCGCGATGGGTGAGGCCGGCCTGGACGGCTTGCTGCCCCGCACGGCACTGGAGCGCCAGCGCGAGGCGATCCGCAGCGGCCATTGCGGGCTGCTGCCGGAGTCCCAGGTGGGACCGATGACCCGGGTGCAGGTCGCTCGGGACCGCGCCATGGCGGAGGTCATCGCGGCTGCGGTCCGGCCCGGGCAGACGGTGGTGCTCCTCGCCGGGGGGCGGCATGTGGATGAAGAAGTCGGCGTCCCACGCCTGATCCCGCCCGGCATCGCACCCGTGGCGGTCGTGCAGTGGCCCGCGCAGCCACCGGCGAAGGATTACTGCGCCGAGCTGCGTCGGCAGATGGCACCCCGGACAGCGCCCGCCCGCTGAGGCGGGCTCAGGCGTGCCGGCGGATCGCGTCGGCCAGCGTGTTGACCAACCGGTCGATGTGCTCGCGCTCGACGATGTAGGGCGGCGCCAGCACCAGCACGTCACCGGCGGGACGCACCAGCGCGCCATGCTTGAAGCAGTCGAGGTAGATGTCGTAGGCCCGCTTGCCAGGCAGGCCGGCGATGGGCGCAAGCTCCACCGCCGCCGCGCAGCCGAGGCTACGGATCCCGATGACGTTGGGCATGCCCTTGAAGGTGCTGTGGAAGGCGTCGCCCAGCACCTTGCCCATCTCGCCAGCCCGCTCGAACAGCTTTTCCTGCTGGAACAGCTGCAACGTGGCGATGGCGGCGGCGCAGGCCACCGGGTGGCCGGAGTAGGTGTAGCCGTGGAAGAACTCGATGACGTGCTCGGGGGCGTCGGTCTTCATCAGCTGGTCGTACAGCCGGTCGCGGCAGATGACGCCGCCCAGCGGAATGACGCCGTTGGTGACGCACTTGGCGAAGTTGAGCATGTCGGGCACCACCCCGTACCAGTCGGCGGCGAAGTTGGTGCCCATGCGGCCGAAGCCGGTGATGACCTCGTCGAAGATCAGCAGGATGCCGTGCTTGTCGCAGATCTCGCGCAGGCGTTTCAGGTAGCCCTTGGGCGGGATGTACCAGCCGGCGCTGCCGGCCACCGGCTCGACGATGATGGCCGCGACGTTGCTCGGGTCGTGCAGGGGCAGGATGCGCTGCTCGAGCTCGAGCAGCGGGTCGTCTTTCCACTCGGGTTCCGCGTTGTGGATGTAGGCGTGGTTCACCGGGTCGTGGATGAAGCGCAGGTGGTCGACCCGCGGCAGCAGGGACGTGCCGTAGACCTTGCGGTTGGCCGGAATGCCGCCGACGCTCATGCCGCCGAAGCCCACGCCATGGTAGCCGCGCTCGCGGCCGATG
>JACCEA011887524.1_pt1 | contig 11968 bp, 8 predicted proteins | sample 7449851 | NCBI WGS metagenome assembly JACCEA01 (sample SAMN15323453, study PRJNA562643) | freshwater metagenome | isolation source: river surface water | place: USA:Blue River Watershed | collected 2017-08-18 | reverse complement strand
TGAAGTGCCAGCGTGTAAATAATTCACTGACGTGGCGACCTTAATAAAACATTATTGTGGCGACAACCCCCAATTAGGTGGCGTTTGGGCCTAAGTTGGATTACGCTCGAATGACTGCTTCTTCAACAGGGCACGGACGGTTTGCTTGATGAGTAATTTTCAACTGGGTGAAACCGAAAACCTACTACTCCAGAAAATTTATGCAGCAGCGTTAGCGCCTGAAAAATGGCCTGCATTAATTCTGGATGTCGCGCACTATATTCGCGCAATGGATGGTGAATTACTTTTTTACGAGCGCCCTCCGATAGAGCAAAACTGTATTGTCAGTAGCAAAGCGCTGAGCATGTTGAACAAGCTGCGCGAATTGCACGCCGCTACACCGGTTTCAGACACCAACTCGTTAATTGAAAAAACACTCACGACTTTTTCTCACGTGGCGACTTCGCCTACTGAGGCTACCAATCTGGTATGGGTTGAAAACTTTTCCAATTTACCTTTATCCTGCAAGATCAATTTGGCGTTAGTGCACTCAGATCACTCATTGGTATTACTCAGCTTTTGGGGGGCCAGGGGTGCTGATGGCTTTAGTGCAGAAGCCTGCGCTTTCTTACAAACCCTGGCACCGCATATCGCGCGGGCCTTATTTATTTATCGGCAGATGGGCACCTTGTATCAAAATAATCAGTGGTTAGCGGAAACCCTTAAACAATCTTCTTTGGCGGTGTTGTTATTAAATGCAGATTTGCAGGTGCTATTTGTAGCGCCAGAGGCGCAAAGAATATTGGCGTCTAATTCATCTGTTGCTATTAGCCGGTGCGGTTTTTTATTGGTGGGCGATGCTGTTCAACAAGCACAACTTGATAAATTGTTGCGACAATCATTGTCACCAAGCGCCGTAACCGCCGAAAACAACAGCTGCTGTATACCGATAAAGCTGCCCAATAAAGTGCACCCATTAAAGTTGAATATTTTGCCGTTCAACCAGAGTGGCTCCACAAGCTCCACCCAAACTCGTCTGGCGATATTTATTACCGACCCTGAGCGTCGTATGGTTGCGCCAGTGGATTATTTACGCCAGGCGTATGGCTTGACTCGCACGGAAGTACAGGTGGCGAATTTATTGATCAACGGTTTTGATCTCGCCGCAATTGCCAGCCAACGGCATACCACGCTGGAAACCACGCGCTGGCAAATAAAATCCCTGATGCATAAAACCAACACCAAAAGTCAACCGGAGCTGGTGCGTTTGCTCATGTTGTTGAGCCGCGAGTCGGCGGAGGCCTCCGCTTTAGCAGAAGTAAATTTGCAAATGTTTGCCCCCCCATTTGGGTGATGCTGAAACCCCGGCGGACTTTTATGTTGTGCAAGACCTCAATCTTTGAAGGATGCGTAAAATGGCAACATTTGAATTGGGTGAGCAAGAGAGTTTATTAATCAGCAGGATTTATGAAGCAGCTGTGGAACCGGGGCGCTGGTGTGTGGTACTGCAGTCGATTGCAGAATTTTGTCAGGTTGGTCAGTGCACCATGTTTTTCTACGACGCCCAGTGCCGTGCGCGCAACTTTGCGGTAGCGGCGCGCAACAGGGAGGGCGTAATCGATAAATATTTGCAGGAATTTATCGATTTGGAGGCGGCTGATTTTCATCGCCAGCTCATCAATCTGCGGGAGGGCGAAGTGGTAACGCCCGAAGATCTCATCCACCTCACTGGCAAAAGTTATGACCAAATTGTCGGCGAGGAGTACATGCAGACCTTTTTACCGCAACTGGAATTTCGCGCGGGTATTATTTTATTGCACGACAACATGATGTGTTCCGGTTTGGGCGTGCGCAACTACCACGGTTCGCCAGTATTGGAAGCGTCTTCTCTGGAGTTTCTGGCGCGCATAACGCCGCACATGGTGCAAGCCATGAAAATTCATAACCGGATTACCAGCGTTAAGCAAGTCAACCAGGCCATTAAAGAAGTCCTTAAACGAATCAATCAAGGCGTATTTCTCCTGGATGCCGACCAGCGGGTAATTTTTTCGAACGCAGAAGCGGCGCGTATTCTGGAAGCGCCCAACGCATTGGATATCGGCCGCTACGGAAAACTGTATTTATCGCGACCCTATGAAAATGAGCATTTCCAAGAGCAATTGCTTTCGCTGCTGACGCCGGTGGTTGCTGGTGGCTATCCCAGCGCGATTGAGTTTGTCGCTCCCGGACAAGCCCGGCCATTGCGGATTACTCTGGCGCGTGTTGAGGCTTGGTCTGACAAAGAACTGGCCCGCGAAGGAGTTGCTATTGCTGTGTTTGTGAATGATCCGGATCGGCCCGGGAGTGTTTCGGATTCCTATCTACAACAAGCTTATGCACTCACGCCTACCGAATGTAGCATTATGAAGTCGTTGCTGAAGAATAAGAGCATCAGTGATATCGCCTGCGCGCGCGGCACTACTCTGGAAACGGCGCGCAGCCAGCTCAAGGTCATATTGCAAAAAACCGGTACTCACTCCCAGACAGAACTGTCGCGTTTGATGGTAGCGCTGGATACCAATAGCCTTTGAGTGACCTGGACTTCTCTCGGCAAGGAACCCGGTTCCTTGATCAAGTCATACCGCTATTTGTGAAGAATTGTAATAGGCGGCTAAATGTCGCCAAATTAGACCGTTTATGCCAATAAGCGCTCGAAATTATCGGACTTCTAACGGTATATTTGCCTCCCGAAAACAGCCCACCCTGGTTCTTCCGTCCACACGATTTATCGGTACCTTGAATACCCCTGGAATTGGCAGCAACTACCCAGAGTCCCGCACAAGGGATAGGTGGCATATTACTACCGCAGTGAGAGAGAAGTACGAACATGGACCACGCAATAATTTTGCATGAGCTGGAAAAAGGCGCGAAAGCCTGGAATCTTTGGCGCAAGCGCCAGGCTGTAGGAGAAATCAACCTCGATGGAATCGTGCTGAGTGGCATGAATCTGGACGACTATGACTTATCCAAAATCTCGCTGCGTAATGCACATATTACGCACTGCAGCTTTAACGGCGCGGATCTGATCCAAACCAATTTGCAGTATTCATTTTTACAACAGAACGATTTCAGCAACGCTAAACTCATTGCCGCCAATCTGTGCAATAGTGATTTAAGCGGGTCCAATTTATTCCGTACCAACATGCTCACCGCCAGTACGCGCAATGCACGTTTGGAGAATATTGATTTTCGCGGGCACGACGTCAGTGGGCTAATGTTGCGCGATGTCTCTCTGGCTGGCAGTAATCTGGAAGGTCAGCAGCTGGCGCGGGTGGATTTATCCAACTCCAACCTTGAAGGTGTGAATTTGCAAGGTGCGGATTTAACTGGAACCCTGTTTAACAATGCCAACCTCACCAATGCTGATGTGCGCGGTGCAACCCTGACCGGTGCGCTTTTTAAAGGCGCCAATCTGAGTGGGATGGATTTAAATAATCTCGATCTCACCAAAGCTGATTTTACTGGCGCGAACCTTACTCATTGTGATTTGCGCTCGGCGAATGTGAGCAAAGCCAAACTGTCTGGCGCAGACATTACCGGTGCCAGATTATGGAAGCTGGTCACGACCGGATGGGGAATTGCCAATATCCAATGCAGCTATGCGTTTTGGGATAAAGCCGGCAAAGAAAAAACAATTTATCGCACCCATGAGTTTGAGCGAATTTTTGCCGAAGCTATTACCATTGAGCTGCGCTACCCCTATCGGTTGGTGGATCACGAGCTGGCGACCCTGCCAATTTTTATCGAACATCTTGCTGCCGTTTATTGGGGAACGATTATTCGCTTGAAATCCATTAGCGATGTGGCCGGTGGTGCGCTGGTTAAATTTGTGGTGGAAGAGGTGGGGGTACACAATCCGTCCGAATTAAAAGTGCAATTGCAAGCAGAAGCGGAGCGAATTCAGTTAGCACAATTGATGTTGCGCACCAATACCCAATTGCACGCACAACTCAAAGAAAAAATCGGTGCGATTCGCGAAGAGTTTTGGCCGCGTCTATTGGAATTGGCGGCCGATCATGAAAAAGAGCAGGTGCGTAACCTCACTATTTTGTTTATGGATTTAAAAGGTTTTTCCAAATGGTCTGAAGATGAGCTTTCGGAAAAATTATCGTTGTTTCGCGGGTTGGTAAAACCTATTCTTAAAAAATTTACGGCGGGTCACCCCAATATGGAAGGCGATTCACTGCGCGTGACTTTTACCAATGCAACGGCCGGTGTTTCTTGCGCCTGCATGATTCGCAATGTGCTGCGCGCAGCGGGGTTTGAGTTGCGCATTGGTATGGAGCTGGGGGAGGTGGCGGTGGTACACAATGAAGTGACCGATATTCCCGATCTGGAGGGTGTCGCAGTCAGTATGGCGGCGCGTATGGAGGCGGCAGCAGAGGCGGGCGAGGTCTTGGTCAGTCATAAAATTCGCCACTATGCGCAACGCAGCGATTTATTTCAGTTTACTCCACGCCGTGTACCGCTGAAAAAAGCCATTGGCAATATCGAGCAGGGCGATTTCATCGAGTGTTTTGCGGTTGAAACTGTGAAAAATTTGCGGGAAGCGTTTGTCTGATCGTGGATCAGGTTGTGATTTTCTGTCAGAAGGGAATGCAGCCCAAAGGGCTGCATTACAACCAGCCGGCTTTTTTAAAACGGTAGTACAGGTAGCAACAAATTACTGCAATCACACCGAGCGAAACAGGGTAGCCGTATTTCCATTTCAGCTCGGGCATGTGTTCAAAGTTCATCCCCCATATCCCCACAAAGGCCGTAGCCACCGCAAAAATGGCCGCCCAGGCAGCGAGGCGTTTATTCACTTCACTCTCATCGATACTCACCATGGATAAATTAACCTGGATGGCAGTGCTGATGGTGTCGCGAATGGAGTCGATAGATGTATTGATTCGATACAAGTGATCGTGCACATCGCGAAAATAATCTTTGGTGTTGGCTACTATCGGCGGGACGCGGCCGCCATCTAACTTTCCCACGGCTTCCATCAGTGGTCCCACGGCGTGTTTTAACGTGGTGACTTTACGTTTTAATTCATAGAGCCGTTCAATGTTGGCTCGCTGGGAGCCCTTGGTGAAAATTTGATCTTCGATAATTTCCAATTCTGTTTCCAGCGCGACGACTACGGGAAAATAGCGATCCACTACTGCATCCATTAATGCATAAAACACAAAGGCTGGGCCTTGTTTCAAGTGATGCGGTTCGCGTTCGCAGCGAGCGCGCACGCCCAGGAAGTCAGCGCGGGTGCGGTTGCGCGTAGAGAGCACATAATTTTCACCCACAAACACATCCACTTCACCAATATTTATTTCACCATCAATCATTTCTATTGTATGCATCACGGCAAATAGTGAGTCCCCGTATTCTTCAATCTTGGGGCGCTGGTGGCCGACCTGGGCATCTTCCACGGCCAATTCATGCAGATTAAATTCATGTTGCATCAGCGCCAGCTCGTCACGATTGGAATCTTTGAGTGCGACCCAGACAAAGCAATCGCTCATCATCAGATACTCGCTTATGTCTTCTGCCGGGATGCTGCACAGTTTTTTACCTTCCTGGTAAGCGACACAATTGATTAGCATGGAAAAACTCCTGGGTCGGTTATAGTATCTGGTGAAGCGCCTAGCTTAGCCTTTGGCTGGGAATACGTCTGTAATTTTAACAGGAGCCCGGGAACTTAATGAGTCACAGTAAGACGAAAACGAGCTTTTATCGCCGCATTTATGTGACCTGGCTGATTAGTCAGGGGGTTAATAGCGTGCCTAAAATTATTGCCGCGACCGGTATGCCGCGCCGCACAGCACAAGATACGCTCGAGGCAATTCATGAGCTGGATATTGCGTTAAGCAATACCAATGGTGTTTTTAGTGTACAGGACTGGGGTGCAGTGAATCCCGTGTGGGTTGAGGCAAATATCGATCAATTAAAACGCGTGCTTGAGTATCCTTGACTGCTGTTCTAGCTTCCGTTTACCAATAACGTGAACCCCCGACTATACTTTGGATCGGTATAACAATAGCCAATGAGGAAATTAATGTATTCGGGCCGCTATGTAGACGTTAACCCATCGATAATTGACGGATGGCAGTACCGGGGTTTGCTGTTGGGATTAATATGGCTAATGGTTCCGCCGGTTGTGATGGCCCAAGAATCTCAAACTCTGTCGTACTCGCAAAAGGAGTTTCGCTATCAGTATTATCAGGTACTTTTACGTCAGGTTTTGGACGTAACGGAAACTGAATTTGGGAAAATTGAACTCAAAGCTTACGACGCGGGAAACTCAGAGATTACAGAGGCGCGCGGCATGGCTTTACTCCATCAAAAGCGTATTCAAATAACGTTTGTTCCTACTACTGAAAAGCGCGAGAAATCGTTTCGCGCAGTGCCATTTCCTTTGGATCAGGGGTTATTGGGTTTACGGTTGCTGTTGATCAAAGCAGAAAATCAACAACGTTTCGATCTGTTGCGCAACGAAACCGAATTTCGTGAAAAAATGCTGGGTGGTTTCAACACCAACTGGTCCGACTACGACACTTATCTGCATAACGGTTTTAAAGTGGTGCCCGCAACCAAATACGAGACCCTGTTCAAAATGTTGGAATCAGGGCGGTTCGATTATTTTTCCCGTGGGTTAATTGAAATTTGGTCCGAGCTGGATAATTTTAAAAATCAGTATTCTGATCTTCGTATCGAAAACAGGTTTGCTTTTTATTACGATATTCCTGTGTACTTTTTCGTCCACAAAGATGATGAATTGCTAGCGCAGCGGCTTGAGTTAGGGCTAAAGCGATTGGAAGCTACGGGAGCATTTTCGCGCTTATTTTTGTCTTACTATGGTGAGAAAATTGACCGTGCAAAACTTGATCAGCGACAGATAATCACGTTAGTGAGCCCTCAATCTCAAACAAAGATCCCCCACACCAGGCCATTCTGGTGGCCCAATAATTTGCCTTTTAAAGCGACCCAAAACCCTTCAAATTCCCAGCTGTGATCATTGGAACATTGGCTTTAGTGTTTGTCGCTTTGTATATATATGTAATATTTATCGCAATATTTGGCAGGGTAATTAACAATACTCTCAGCTAATGATTGTTAGGCACTACCCTCAAGTAGATCTCAAGAATATTTATAAAATCAGGAGAAGGTTATGACCGCTATTCGGTTGTTATCCGCCGCTTGCCTATTAGTGGCAGGTGTGGCGAATGCTGGAACTTATAATGTCCAATCACCCAATGCTCGTATTCAGGTTGCTGTCACCAACGACGCCAAAGGCCTGAGTTACGCCGTGACGCTGGATGGAAATCAAGTAATTTCTCAATCTGCCCTGGGTTTAGTTATCGATGATGTTTCCCTCGGAAATAATGAATTGGCTTTTCTTGATAACAGCAAAGAAAAGGGAAAGGATTCGTTTGAATTATTTGGCCGCACCAAAAAAGTGGTGGAACAATACAACAGCATCACGCTGAAGTTTGCCGGTAACGACGAGCGCAAACTCAAAGTGAATATCGTTGTACGTGCATATGATGATGGTGTAGCGCTGCGCTATGTCTTGCCGAATCAATCCGGCTTGAATCAATTTACGATCCAAAATGAATTAACCCGCTTTGCATTTCCCAACAATTACAATTGTTACGGTTTAAACCTCGGCAAATTTGCTAATAGCCATGAGGGTGAATTTGATCCTGTTAAAGCCTCCAGTATTCGCGAACATAATCTCTACGATAACCCACTCGTTTGCAAAACCGGCGTAGGGCAAACGACGCTTGCGCTAGCGGAATCGGATGTGCGCGATTATCCCGGCAGTTGGTTTATCGGGCGTGGTGATGGCGGTTTGGGGGTGGATGTGAAATTAACGCCCCGCTTTGACAGCCGCCCGGATGGTTTGGAAAAAGCCGCTGTGCGAGCCACTATGAGTGCGTCGGGTGTTAAGTCGCCCTGGCGTGTCGTTATGTTGGGCGATACACCGGGAGCACTGACACAATCGTCATTAATTGCTGCTTTGGGTGAGCCCACCAAATTAAAAGACACGCGCTGGATTAAACCGGGAAAAACTGCCTGGGACTGGTGGAACGATAATCAGGTGGTATTGGAAAACACCACCCTAAAACCGGGTATGAACACCGAAACCTACAAAGCCTATATCGATTTCGCCGCGACCTTGGGCCTTGAATATATTTTGATTGATGCCGGTTGGCATGAAGGTGCTGCCTGGACTAACACCCCGGGGGCCAATGTGATAAAACCCATTGCGGCGATGGATATGCCGGAAATTTTACGCTACGCAAAAAGCAAAAATGTCGGCGTTTGGGTGTGGCTGCAATGGAAGCAATTGGATTGGCAAATGGAAGAAGCGCTAAGCACCTATGAGCAGTGGGGGATTAAAGGAATTAAAGTGGATTTTATGGACAGGTCTGATCAGGAAATTGTGGATTACTATCACAAGCTGTTAAGCATGACCGCGAAATATCACATCATGGTGGATTTGCACGGTGCCTATCCACCCAATGGTTTGGTGCGTACTTATCCCCACTTTTTAACGCAAGAAGGTGTGATGGGTGCTGAGTACAATAAATGGAGCGAACGCGTTACGGCCACACACAATGTGACCTTGCCATTTACGCGGATGATTCTCGGTCCTATTGATTACACGCCGGGCGGTTTTCGCCACACCACGGCAGCAGAGTTTCCTCAACTGCGTCGTAATACCTTGCCCTTTGTAAAAACCACGCGCGGTCAGGCGCTGGCGATGTTTGTTGTTTATGACAGTGCGCTGCAAATGTTGGCGGACTCGCCCATTACTTATAGCAAAACCCAGGGCAAATGGCCGCAACCACAAAGCGAGTGGGAAGATGGCCTGGAATTTGTTAAAGACGTTCCCTCAACCTGGGATGAAACGCGAATTCTGCAGGGCGATATTGGGGAGTTTATTGTTTCCGCTCGACGCAACGGCAATGACTGGTATTTGGGTGCAATGACAAATGAATCGATGCGTGCGTTAACGATTCCACTGGATTTTTTAGGCAAGGGTTTTTATCAAGCGACTATTTGGCAGGATGGAAAATCCGTTTCCACTTTAACAAAAAGTGAAATGACCACTACAGCAAAACAAACCATCAATTTACAGTTGGCATCGGCTGGTGGTGCAGTGGTAGTGTTGAAAAAGAAATAACAGTCGTTGGATTCGGCGGGGTGGGCAGCGCGAGCCCCGCCGGACATTCCTGCGCTATCGCTTTCGATTTTTCTCAGGCAATTGCCTGCGAATAACCCAACCCCAGATATTGTTCAAACTGCAGCGCCGGCATTGGTTTGCCGTATAAATAGCCTTGTCCTTCGTTGCATTTTTCGTTCATCAATGATGTGTGAGTGGCATCGGTTTCGATTCCCTCAGCAATAGTTTCCAGATTAAAACCCTGTGCCATGCCCAGAATTGCACCCACTACTGCTGCATCGCGCTTTGACGTCACCATTCCTTGCACAAAAGACTGATCGATTTTAATACGCGTTACGGGATAATTTTTTAACAAGCTGAGGGACGCGTAGCCAGTACCAAAGTCATCGAATGCAATACTTAATCCATGATCTTTTAAACGCTGCAAATCGGAGAAAATGACTTTATCATTTTCCAGCACAATATTTTCAGTCACCTCCAATTCCAGGGCGGCAGGTGGTAAGCCATGTCTATCCAATGCCTCGATAATTTCATCGACCAAATCTCCGGAGCGAAATTGCGCACCAAATAAATTAATGCCCATGCGGAACTGAGTGGCCCCCAGTCGCCGCCAATAGGCGGCTTGGCCGCAGGCCTCGTTGATAATCCAGGAGCCCACTGTTGCGGCTAGGGGGCCAGTCTCCAGTGCGGGTAAAAAGGCGGCGGGTGGGAGAATGCCGCGTTTGGGGTGATTCCAGCGCAGTAGCGCTTCTGCGCCGCTAACGACTCCGGTATCCAATTGGATTTGTGGTTGATAAAACAGCATAAATTCGCCTTCATCAACGGCGCGATGTAATTCCAATCCATAGCGGCGTCTGGCCAAGGCTTCGGCACGTAATTCGGGTGTAAATAAAAAGAGTTGGCCGCGCCCCCCGCTCTTGGCTTTAAACAAGGCCAGGTCTGCATCGCCCACTAATTCCATGGCTTCTTGCGCCTGTGCCGGTGCAAACGCAAGGCCGCAGCTTGCAGTAATGCGTAGCAATTGGCCATGAACGTTTAAGGGCTGGGCAATTTGGTTAAGCATATCAACGGCCATGCGCGTTGCACGTTGAGTGTCAGTGAGTCCGGGCGCTAGAAGTGCGAATTCATCGCTACCCAAACGGCTCAAGGTAAAACTGGTATTGGTGTGCGCCATTAACCGCCGTGCGACTTCGCGCAAAATGTCATCGCCAACCCTTTGGCCAAGGGTATTGTTAATGTCTTTAAATCCGTCGAGATCGAAAATAAATACCGTTGCTGTAGCGGATTCAAACAAGGTATCTTCAACAGCGTGATAAAAGCGTGCGCGATTGGCAAGGCCGGTCAAAGAATCGCAATTGGCTTGATGTTGCAGCAATGTTTGTTGCCATTTATCGTCCCGTAAATTTTTTAGTATGGCTTCAAACTTAATTTGGCCTGCCTGTTTCCAACAAAATAATGAAAAACCAAAATGGATTTCCTGGGCATCCTGATTGATTCCGTTAATTTCGGCGGGAATTTGCAAGCCCGCCAATGAGCCTGCACTAATTGCCTGGTTGATGAGTTGGTTGAACGCGGAGCGATCGGACGGTGCAATTAATTTATCAAACAGCAACACATTTTTATCGTAGCGTTCGTAACCCAGTGTGCTAATCGCTATTTCATTCCATTCAAGAATGCGGCGTTTCTCATCGAACCAAATAACCGGTGTGGATGAGCTGGCCGCATAGTGTTCGAAATCCGGACGTGCTTTTTCGCTATTAAATTTTATACGCTGTAACTCCAACCGATCACTCACCATCTTGGCGAGTTCGGTCAAGCGCTGGCAATCATCGGCAGAAAAATTGTGGTGTGGTTTATCGTCGATAATACAGAGTGCACCCAGCGCGAGTCCTTCCGGGGAGTGCAGGGGGACACCGGCATAAAAGCGAATGGCGTTGCCAAGGACTAAGGGGTTATCGTGAAAGCGTTCATCCAGGCGCGCATCGGGAACAACCATCACTTCTTGCTGATTAATTGCATGTGCGCAAAATGAAACATCGCGGCGCATATCCACTTTTCCTACGCCGACGCTGGCTGCAAAAAAAACCTGGTCGCTGCCAATCATATTTACCGCCGAGACTGGCATGTTAAACATCCGCGCCGCTATGTGGACTACAGGATCCAGGCTCTGCAGGCTCTGTTCTTCATTCAGCCCATAGTTGGCGAGTGCGCGTAGACGTTCAGCCTCATTCGGGAATATGGCAGGGCATTTCATCAACGCATCCTCGAGTTGGGTTTTCTGGTTTGCTGCAGCTAACTATGAGTATAGGAAAGCAAAAAATGCGGGTAACACCAATGCGAAATAAAATGTGCCAATTTTTAGACAGATTTACCTTCTATAGATCTGTATCAACTGTTGTTGCAGGGGTGCCGATTAAATACTTCTAACGCGCGGGCATCAGTGTTTCAGATGCCGGTTGTATGGATGCAGGCATTAGCGTGCCAGGCATAGATGTACGCAGACGCTGCTCAGGGTAGAAATGGGTAGTTGCTAGAACAATCCGGGTGAGTTCAGACGTCAGGCTGTGTTTGAGTTAATTCGGTCTATGGGGGGAAGCAGCAAACAAGGTATTTAGGAGCTCGGAGTCTTCCAGGGAGGTTGTCGATATCACGAATTGCACCAGATTTTTTCTGGCATCCTCTTGAACCTGTGGGACCTTTCGGTGAAATTAGCAGCCTCAATTATCGATAACTAAAGAGAATAATATGGAAACGAAATCTGTTTACGCCAGTCCCACTAGT
>JACCEA012217824.1_pt1 | contig 11969 bp, 9 predicted proteins | sample 7449851 | NCBI WGS metagenome assembly JACCEA01 (sample SAMN15323453, study PRJNA562643) | freshwater metagenome | isolation source: river surface water | place: USA:Blue River Watershed | collected 2017-08-18 | reverse complement strand
TGCCGACTATTTGGTAAACACTCCTGATTTCTTCGAGCGTCACGCTTCGTTGCTGGCCACCGTGCAATTGACGCACCCGCAAAGCCATCGCACCGTTGGCCTGCAAGAGCGCCAGGCGCAAATGCTGCGCGACAAGATCAAGGGCCTGGAGCACCGCATCATGGACATGATCCGGCACGGCAACGAGAACATGATCTTGACCGACAAGCTGCACCGCTGGTCGTGCGAACTGCTGGTGACGCCGCAAGACCAACTGGCTGCTTCGGCCGTCGAGAACATCCGCGAACTGTTTCAGGTGCCGCAAGTGGCTTTGCGCTTGTGGTCGCTGCAGGCCGAACATGCGCAAGCGGCCTATGCCCAGGGCGTGACCGAGGCGGTGCAGACATTGGCCAGCTCACTCGACCGTCCTTATGTGGGTCCGAACGCGGGTTACGAAGCCGTGCAGTGGTTGGACGAGCCCACCAAGGCCGCATCCTTGGCCCTGTTGGCTTTGCGTGCGGCCCCTGGGCAGCCCGCCTTTGGTTTGCTGGTGCTGGCCTCGCCCGATGCGCAGCGCTTCAACAGCCAAATGGGCACCGACCTGCTGGAGCGCCTGGCCGAGCTGGCGGGTGCGGCATTGTCGGTGCTGCAAGCGCAGCAGGCTTGATCTGTGTCGCCAGCGGCCATGTCGGACGCAGCGGCCTCAGACCCGCTGGTCACCCGTTACCTGGACCATGTTCGCTTTGAAAAACGCCTGGCCGAGCGCACCTGCACCCTGTACCAGCTGGACTTGATTCGCTTGGCCGACATGGCAGCGGCATCGGGTGTGCCTTTGCTGCAGGTTCAAAGCGGCCATGTGCGCCGTTGGGTGGCCCAGATGCACAGCGCAGGTCGCAGCGGGCGGGGCATTGCCCTCATCTTGTCGGGCTGGCGCGGGTTCTACACCTGGTTGGGGCGCGAAGGCCTGATTCCGCTCAACCCGGTGGCCGATGTGAGGGCCCCGCGTGTGGCCAAGCCGCTGCCCAAGGCGTTGGGCGTGGACGAGGCGATGCAGCTGGCCGAGCACGAAGAGGACAACGACGACCCCTGGCTGGAAGCCCGCGACGCGGCCATGGTCGAGCTGCTGTATGGCTGTGGCCTGCGCATGGCCGAGCTGACCGGGCTGGACGTGGTGGCCAGCACCGAGGCCGCGCGGGCCGGCCGTGGTTGGATTGATTTGCAAAACGCCGAGGTGCAGGTGCAGGGCAAGGGCAGCAAGCGCCGCAGTGTGCCTTTGGGGCGTGCGGCCATCGAGGCCTTGACGCACTGGCTGGCCGTGCGGCCGCAGCTGCCGGGCATGTTGACGCAGCCCACACCGGGGGCCTCCAGCCTGGCCTTGGCGCTGTTCCCTGGGCGGCACGGCACGCGCCTCACGCCCCGCGGTGTGGCGCAGCGCCTCAAGCGCCGCAGCTTGCTGGCGGGCCTGGCCACCCCGGTGCACCCGCACATGTTGCGCCACTCTTTTGCCAGCCATGTGCTGCAGTCCAGCGGCGACTTGCGGGCCGTACAAGAGTTGCTGGGCCACGCCAACATCAGCACCACCCAGGTCTACACGCGGCTGGATTTTCAGCACCTGGCCAAAACGTACGACGCAGCCCACCCCCGTGCCAAACGCAAGTGAAGCCCCGCTCGGGTCACTGGGCTGCGGTGTGAGGCCATGCCCGGTGCACAGGCGCGGCGCTTGAATTCATCGCTACACTCCCCAACTCTTGTTTTCTTGTCCTGAACTGGAACCGCGCCATGTCCCTGATCCCCACCACCATCCTGACCGGCTTTTTGGGCTCGGGCAAAACCACCTTGCTCAAGCGCGTGCTGACCGAGGCCCACGGCCAGAAGATTGCCGTGATCGAGAACGAGTTTGGCGAAGAAAACATCGACAACGACATCCTGGTTTCGGACACCGACGAGCAGATCATTCAGATGAGCAACGGCTGCATCTGCTGCACCATCCGCGAAGACCTGCGCGTGACCTTGCAGCTCTTGGCCGCCAAGCGCCGCAAAGGCCTGCTCAGCTTTGACCGCATCGTGATCGAGACCACGGGCCTGGCCGACCCCGGCCCGGTGGCACAGACCTTTTTCATGGACGATGAGATCGCCGAGACCTTTTTGCTCGACTCCATCTTGACCCTGGTGGACGCCAAGCACGCGGCTCAACAATTGAATGACCGCCAGGAAGCGCGTCGCCAAGTGGGCTTTGCCGACCAGATCTTCATCAGCAAGGCCGATTTGGTCTCGCCCCAAGAGCTGGATGCCCTGCAGCACCGCCTGAAGCACATGAACCCGCGTGCCCCGCAAAAAGTGGTGCATTTCGGCGAAGTCGCGCTGTCCGAGGTGTTCGACCTCAAGGGCTTCAACCTGAACGCCAAACTCGACATCGACCCGGACTTCCTGAAAGACGACGACCACGACCATGTGCACGGCGAGCATTGCGACCACCCGTCTCACCAGCATGGGCACGCGCACGACCATGAACACGGCGAGCACTGTGACCACCCTTCACATGCCCATGAGCAGGGTCACCACCATCACCACGATGACGATGTGAAAAGCTTTGTTTTCCGCTCGGATAAAGCCTTTGATCCGGCCAAGTTGGAGGATTTTCTGGGGGCCATCGTCAACATTTACGGCCCGCGCATGCTGCGCTACAAGGGCGTGTTGAACATGCGCGGCACCGAGCGCAAGGTGATTTTCCAGGGCGTGCACCAGCTCATGGGCAGCGATTTGGGCCCCATGTGGGCGGATGGCGAGACCAAAATGAGCAAGATGGTGTTCATTGGCATTGATTTGCCCAAAGACATCTTGCTGCAAGGCCTGGAGCAGTGCTTGGTGTGAAGGCGTACACCTTGGGCTGTCTTTGGCGCTCGCATGGGGGCGATCTGGCTTTTAATCCGACCCCGGACAAATTTTGACCGTTCTAGTCGCTACAATCGCCCGCCGACGGCACCGCCTTTTGGGCGGAGCTGGCGAACCCCACAAGGTCTATAACAAGGGTTTGAGAAGCATATGAACAGGTTTCGGGTCGGCTGCACAGGGACAGACGGTCAGAAGTCTGCCCTTAGACACGGCTAGGAGACAAGACGTGAAGACCCCGAACAAGACAAAGCCCCCTGGTCAATCTGCAGTGGCCTCCAAAACCAGCACAACCGCGGCCAAGGCCAAGGTGGTGAATGCCAAAGCGGCTGCCAAAGGGGTGGCCAAACCTGTTGCCAAAGCTGTGGCCAAGCCAGCTACCAAAGTGGCTGCGAAACCAGCGGCGAAAGCGACGGCCAAACCTGCTGCCAAAGCGGCTGCGAAACCCAGCGCTAAAGCCCCGGTGAAACCCGTTGCCAAAGTGGCTGCTAAAGCAGCGACGAAACCCGCTGCGAAACCTGCAGCGAAGCCCGCCGTCAAGGCCAAGCCCACGCCAAAACCGGCTGTGCCTGCCAAGGCCGTGAAAGACAAACCTGCTGCGGTCCCGGCCGCTGCATCCAAAGCGGCTGCGCCATCCAGTCCACCCCGATCGTCTGCTGCACCTAAGGCTGCAACGGCTGCCCCGCCAGCCCAGACACCCAAAACGAAAAACATGAGCGTCACCAAAGTGGAATCAGTCCAAGCCCCCGTCGAATCCAACCCCGTCAGCGCAGCACCTGCTTCTGAACAGCTGGTTCGCGCCACACGGCCTTCGGCCCGTTTGGCCCAGATCACCGTGCCTTCCTTGCCGCCAGCCGTGGCCTCCACCGCGGCCAAGTCCAGTTTCTTGCCCAGCGCCGCACCCGCAACTGTCGCGGTGCCTTTTGCACCCATCAAGAAGGACCCCAAGCTGGCCAACAACTGGAAAACCAAAAAGGTTGAAGAACTGTCGGATGCGGAAATTCTGGCCATGTCGGACGATGAGTACATGAACGACAAGCAGATGGCGTATTTCCGCCTGAAGCTGACCCTGCTCAAGCAGGACATCCTGGCCAGTGCGGGACAAACCACCGAGCACCTGCGCGAAGACACGGTGGTGGTGCCCGACCCCGCCGACCGCGCCACGATTGAAGAAGAGCATGCCCTGGAGTTGCGCACGCGCGACCGCGAGCGCAAGTTGCTCAAGAAGATCGAACAATCGATTCAACGCATCGATGCGGGCGATTACGGCTTTTGTGATGAAACCGGTGAGGCCATCGGTGTGGGCCGCTTGTTGGCCCGCCCCACGGCCACTTTGTCCTTGGAAGCGCAGCAGCGGCGCGAGCTCAAACAAAAGATGTTTGGCGATTGACTTCAGTCTGGCCGACATCCCCTCGTGAAAAAACCCCTGCCCAGGGGTTTTTTTTCGCGTGTGTGTTGGGATGTGGGTCTTGTTTTGAATTTGCTGTTTTTAAATTTTTTGAGTTTATTGTCACTTGAGATGTTACTTGCACTGTGCCATGTAAGTGTCTAATTCATAAAGAAAATACGCCGATTAGAGGATTGAAAATAAGCGCTAAGCCATTGATTTCATTGAAAAAAATCGATCTACACCCTTTGTTTGGACCCAGTTTCCTGATACAGTGCAAAAAAGTGCAATTAAGTGGGATTTGGTGCCACTGATGTGCTTTTTTCACACCAAAGGGTCTTCGCCGTGTTTCAAGGGGCTTCATCGCTGAGTCTGGATGCCAAAGGGCGCTTGTCAGTGCCGACTCGGCACCGTGACGTCCTGAGCGCGACGGCACTGGGCCAGCTGACCATCACCAAGCACCCGCATGGTTGCCTGATGGTGTTCCCCCGCCCCGAATGGGAAAAGTTCCGTGACCGCATAGCCGAGTTGCCCATGTCGGCCCAATGGTGGAAGCGCATCTTTTTGGGCAATGCGATGGACGTCGAGATGGATGGCACAGGGCGCGTGTTGATTTCGCCCGAGTTGCGCCAGGCTGCTGGCATTTCCAAGGACACCATGCTGCTGGGCATGGGCAACCACTTTGAGTTGTGGGACAAAACCACCTATGACGCGCAAGAGGCGCAGGCCATGCAGGGCGACATGCCCGATGTGTTCAAAGACTTTTCTTTCTGAACGCCATGACCGACAGCGCACTGACCCACATCACCGTTTTGCTCAACGAAGCCGTGGACGAGTTGCTCCAGGCTTCTGCCGGTGCCGATGGCGCTTATGTGGACGCCACATTCGGCCGGGGTGGTCATTCGCGTTTGATTTTGTCGCGCCTGTCTGCACAGGGCAGGCTGCTGGCCTTTGACAAGGACTTGGAGGCGATTGCCGAAGCTGGGCGCATCGCAGACACCCGTTTTGCCATTCGGCACGAGGGCTTTTCGCACCTGGGTGAACTGCCTGCCGGCAGTGTCGATGGCGTGCTGATGGACCTGGGCATCAGCTCCCCCCAGATCGACAGCCCCGAGAGGGGTTTTTCTTTTCGTTTTGAGGGCCCACTCGACATGCGCATGGACACCACGCGCGGACAGAGTGTGGCCGATTGGCTGGCCACTGCAGAGGTGGATCAAATCACGGAGGTGATACGTGACTATGGCGAAGAACGGTTTGCTTTTCAGATTGCAAAGGCGCTTGTGGCTCGCCGACAGGAGCGGGGCCCAATTTCAAGCACCTCCGACTTGGCCCAGCTCGTGGCTGACACGGTCAAAACCCGCGAGCCGGGCCAGAACCCAGCAACGCGGACATTTCAGGCTTTTCGGATTTTCATCAATGCCGAACTTGAAGAGCTCGAACAGGCGCTAGAAGGCAGCTTGCGCGTGTTGGCCCCGGGCGGTCGCTTGGTGGTGATCAGCTTCCATTCGCTGGAAGACCGCATCGTCAAGCAGTTCATTGCCAAACATTCCAAAGAGGTGGTGGACCGCCGCGTTCCATTTGCCGAGCCGGTGAAGATGCGCCTGTTGGCACAAGGGCGTGTGCGCCCCAGCGAGAGCGAAGTGCGGGGTAATCCTCGATCGCGCAGCGCCATCATGCGCATGGCCGAACGCACCGAGGTGCCGGCATGACCCGCGTGAGCTTGCTCTTGTTGGTGGCCACGGTGGTCAGCGCCCTGTGGCTGGTGCACAGCCACTATGAATCGCGCCGCATGTTCATGGAACTGGAGTCCACGCGCAAAGAGGCCAAGCGCATCGAAGTTGACCATGACCGCATGGAAGTCGAGCGTCGCGCCCAAGCCACGCCTTTGCGTGTGGAGCAAATTGCCCGTCAGCAGTTGAACATGCGCACGGCCTCTCCCGCCATCACCCAGTACGTCAATGCGCAAGGTGCAACCGCAGGCGCTGCAACGCCCCCTGCGGCCGGAGGCAGCCAGTGAAGCGCAGCCCCAGCGTCCAGTTGACCTCCAGCCCATTGCTGGCGAGCAAGACCCCGGTCTGGCGCAGCAAATTGATTGTGGCTGCCATGGCCTTGGGTTTTCTGGGTCTGGTGGGCCGCGCAGCCCATGTGCAGGTGATCGACAACGACTTTTTCCTGCGCCAAGGTGAGGTGCGTTTTGCCCGCACCCTGGAGTTGCCCGCCAATCGCGGGCGCGTGCTCGACCGCAACGGGGTGTTGCTGGCTTCCAGCGTGCCTGCCCCCAGCATCTGGGCCAATCCGGAAGACCTGGAGCGTGACCCGGTCAAGCTGCGTCAACTCGCCCGTTTGCTGGAGATGACACCTGCCGAGCTCGACAACAAGCTCAAGAACGAAGAGAAAACCTTTGTCTGGCTGCGCCGCCAGATGGACGAGCCTGTGGTCAAGGAAATCCTGGCTTTGGGCATCAAAGGTGTCTACGACATCAAAGAGTACAAGCGTCTGTACCCTGAAGGCGAAGCGGCCGCGCACATCGTAGGCTTCACCAATGTCGAAGACAAGGGCCAAGAGGGCGTTGAACTCATTTTCCAGAAGCAGCTGGCCGGTCAAGCCGGCTCGCGCCGTGTGATCAAGGACCGACTGGGGCGTGTGGTCGAAGCCGTGGGTGAGACCGTGCACCCTGTGGATGGCAAGGATCTGCAGCTGAGCATCGACAGCAAGGTGCAGTTCTATGCCTACCAGACCCTGCGCGAAGCGGTCAAGGAGCACAAGGCCAAGGCAGGCAGTGTGGTGGTGCTCGATTCGCAGACCGGAGAAATTTTGGCGCTGGCCAATTACCCCAGCTATTCGCCATCGCGGCGCGTCAACCTCAGCGGCGAGCAATTGCGCAACCGCGCCTTGACCGACAGCTTCGAGCCAGGCTCGACCATGAAGCCCTTCACCGTGGCCCTGGCTTTGGAACAAGGCCTGGTCAAGCCCGAGACGATGATCCAAACCGCACCGGGGCGCATCAACATCACCGGCTCGACCATCAGCGATGTGCATCCCTACGGCATGCTCAGTGTCAACGAGGTGATCCAGAAGTCGAGCAACGTGGGCACCGTGAAGATGGCCATGCAGTTGGAGCCCCGCGAAATGTGGGAGATGTTCACCGAGCTGGGTTTTGGGCAAAAACCCACTTTGCCGTTTCCGGGTGTGGTCAGTGGCCGTTTGCGCCCCTACAAATCGTGGCGCCCAGTGGAGCAGGCCACCATGAGCTATGGCTATGGCGTCTCGGGCAGCTTGTTTCAGATGGCTCGGGCTTACACCGTGTTTGCGCGTGATGGCGAAATCGTCCCCGCCACCATGATGAAAGCCGATCACCAGGCGCAGGGCACACGCGTGATCAGTGCTGCAAATGCCAAAGCCATGCGCAAGATGCTGCAAATGGCAGCGGGCCCTGGCGGCACCGGACAAAAAGCACAGACCATCGGTTATTCGGTGGGTGGCAAGTCGGGCACGGCCCGCAAGCAAGAGGGCAAGGGCTACGCCAGCAAAAAATACCGTGGCTTTTTCGTGGGCATCGCCCCGGTCGAGCAGCCACGCATTGTGGTGGCGGTGATGATCGATGAGCCCTCCAACGGGGTCTATTACGGCGGTGCCGTGGCCGCGCCTGTGTTCAGCCAGACGGTGCAGCAAACCCTGCGACTGATGGGCGTGCAGCCCGACATGGCCGTCAAGCCCCAGATCGTGGCCAAAGCGGTCGAGGAGTCGTTCTGATGCACACCTGGCACAGCGCTCAAGATGCCGCTGTCTGGTTGCGCTCGCGCGTGACCGGCGAGCTGCGCACCGACAGCCGACTGGTGCAGGCAGGCGACGGTTTTATTGCGTGGCCAGGTGCTGCCACCGATGGGCGGCGTTACCTGGCTCAGGCCTTGGCGCAAGGCGCCAGCGCCTGCCTGATGGAAGAGCTTGGACACGACACTTGGCTCAACGCGCTGCAGCGCCCCAACCAAGAGGCGCTGGCTTGTATGCCCAGCCTCAAAGCCCAAACCGCTTGGGTGGCTGACGCCTACTATGAACAACCCAGCCGCGCTTTGCAGGTGCTGGCGGTCACGGGCACCAACGGCAAAACATCCACGGCCTGGTGGTTGGCACAGGCACTGTCTTCGCCCGTGTTGCAGCAGTCCTGTGGGCTGGTGGGCACCTTGGGTGTGGGCCGCTTGCCCGATCTGGTGAGCACGGGCATGACCACGCCCGACCCGGTGTTGCTGCAACGCCAGTTCCGCCAGTTCGCAGATGACTGCGTCACGCACTGCGCTATAGAAGCATCTTCCATCGGCCTGGCCGAACACCGCTTGGACGGTACACACATCCGCGTGGCCGTGTTCACCAATTTCACCCAGGACCACCTGGACTACCACGGCGACATGGGCAGTTACTGGTCGGCCAAGGCCGCATTGTTTGTGTGGCCCGGTTTGCAGTCGGCCGTCATCAACCTCGACGATGCGCAAGGCGCTTCGCTGGCCCAGCAGTTGCAAGGCGGCCCACTCGACGTCTGGACCTGCTCGCGCCGCGGCGCAGCCCGTTTGCAAGCCCGAGCCTTGCCCAGTGCACAGGGTTTGGCTTTTGAGGTGATCGAAGGCCAGACCGTGCAGACCCTGCACACGGGTTTGATCGGTGACTACAACATGGACAACCTGCTGGGCGTGATCGGCAGTTTGCGGGCCCTGGGTTTTGATTTGTCGCAAGCGGTGCAAGCCTGTGCACAGCTGACGGCGGTGCCCGGCCGCATGGAGCGTGTGTCCTTGGAACTGTCGGGTGCTCAGGCGGATGTATCCCACCCGCTGGTGGTCGTGGACTATGCCCACACGCCCGATGCCATCACCCAAGCGCTTGTCGCATTGCGTTCGCAGGCAGCGCTGCGTGGCGGTCGCCTGTGGTGTGTGTTGGGCTGCGGCGGTGACCGCGATGCGAGCAAACGCCCCTTGATGGCCGCAGCCGCCGAAGCCGCAGCTGATCAAGTGCTGCTGACCAGCGACAACCCCCGCAGCGAATCGCCCGAGGCGATTGTGGCTGCGATGGTCCAAGGCCTGCGCCGCCCGCAATCGGTCCAAATTCAACTGGACCGTGCCTTGGCGATTGATGAAGCGCTGGCCCAAGCTGCCGCGCAAGATGTGGTGCTGGTGGCGGGCAAGGGCCACGAAAGCGAGCAAGAGATCATGGGCGTGCGCCATCCATTTTCGGACGTGGTGCAGGTCCGCAGGGCTTTGCAGCAACGCGCTGCGCAGCACCAGGGGGTGACCGCATGAAAGCCCCGGTGTCCATGCAACTGAATTTGGGTCTCGCCCTGAGCTGGCTGAGCCAAGCTCGCGGTGTGAACGTGCAAGGTGTGGTGGCCGACCGGGTGCACACCGACAGCCGCAGCCTGCAAGCAGGTGACCTGTTTGTGGCTTTGCGTGGTGAGCGTTTTGATGGCAACCAGTTCATGGCCCAAGCCCAGGCGCAAGGCGCTGTAGCGGTGGTGTGTGAGGCCTCTGGCGAGGCGCAAGCTGCGGCGCACGGCTTGCCCGCGCTGGTGGTGCCCGATGCACGCATCGCTTTGGGCGAGATGGCGGCTGGGTGGCGTGCGCAATTCAGTTTGCCGCTGATCGCCGTGACCGGCAGCAACGGCAAGACCACCGTGACACAAATGATCGCGTCGATCTTGCGTGCCCATGCGGGGGATGACGCCTTGTCCACCCAAGGCAACCTGAACAACGACATTGGCGTGCCCTTGACCCTGTTCAATTTGCGCGCCCACCACCGCATGGCCGTGGTCGAGCTGGGCATGAACCACCCTGGTGAGATCGCCTACTTGTCCCAATTGGCCCAGCCCACCGTGGCATTGGTCAACAACGCCCAACGTGAGCACCAAGAGTTCATGGGCACCGTAGAGGCCGTGGCGCATGAAAACGGAGCGGTGCTGCAGGCCTTGCCTCCTGAGGGCGTGGCGGTGTTTCCCGCCGACGAAGATTTCACGGCCGTGTGGCGCGAGCTGTCGGGCCAGCGTGCGCAGCGCTGTTTTGCCATGGCCTCCGCCTCAGACGCTGACGTGCGCGCTGCCGTGGTGATCTGGCAGTCAGGCGCCTGGCAGTTCACGCTCAAAACGCCCGAGGGCACCGCGCCTGTGCACCTGCACATTGCGGGGCGACACAACGTCAAAAACGCCTTGGCCGCCACGGCCTGCGCCTTGGCTGCAGGTGTGCCCTTGGCCGCCGTGGTGCAGGGCTTGGTGGCGTTTGAGCCGGTCAAGGGCCGCTCGCGTGCGCTGGTCCTGCAAATGGGCGCACAAGAGATCACCTTGGTGGACGACACCTACAACGCCAACCCCGACTCGGTACGCGCCGCCATCGATGTGTTGGCCGAGCTGCCTGCGCCACGTTTGCTGGTGCTGGGCGACATGGGTGAGGTGGGCAACCAAGGCCCCGAGTTCCATGCCGAGGTGGGTGCCTACGCCGCCGAGCGCGGGATGGATGCGCTGTTCACCCTGGGTGACTTGTGTGTGCACAGTGCTCAGGCCTTTGGCGCGGCCCGGCACTTCTCAGACATGGACAGTTTGCTGTTGGCGGCCACAGGGTCGCTGGGCGAGTTCCGCAGCGTGGTCGTCAAAGGCTCGCGGTTCATGAAGATGGAGCGTGTGGTGCAAGCGCTGCAGTCGCACAGCGACGACAAGAACAGTCAAAACAAAGATAAAAAAGGGGAGCCCCATGCTGCTTAGCCTGGCCCAATGGTTGCAAAGTTTGTCGCCCGAGTGGGGCTTTTTGCGCGTTTTCCAGTACATCACCTTCCGAGCCGTGATGGCCGCCATGACGGCGCTCTTGATCGGCCTGGCGGCAGGCCCTTGGGTCATCCGCCGCTTGACCTCGCTCAAAATTGGTCAGCCCATCCGCGGCTACGGCATGGAGTCGCACCTGTCCAAGAGCGGCACACCCACGATGGGCGGCGTGCTCATCTTGTTGTCGATCGCCATCTCCACTTTGTTGTGGTTTGACCTGTCCAATCGCTTCGTCTGGATCGTGTTGATCGTGACCCTCGGCTTTGGAGCCATTGGCTGGGTGGACGACTGGCGCAAAGTGGTCAACAAAGACCCCGAGGGCATGCGTTCTCGCGAAAAGTATTTCTGGCAATCGCTCATCGGTTTGCTGGCCGCGCTGTATTTGGTGTTCAGCATTTCCGAAGTGTCGAACCTGCGCGTGCTCGACTTGTTTGGCCAGTGGGTTCTGTCTGGCTTTGACGTGAGCCTGCCACCCAAGGCCGGTTTGCAGGTGCCTTTCTTCAAGGAAATCAACTACCCCTTGGGCGTGCTGGGCTTTGTGATCCTGACCTATCTGGTCATCGTGGGGTCCAGCAATGCGGTCAACCTCACGGACGGTTTGGATGGCCTGGCCATCATGCCGGTCGTCATGGTGGGTTCGGCACTGGGTGTGTTTGCCTACGTGACGGGCAGCTCGGTGTATTCCAAATACCTGTTCTTCCCACACATTCCAGGGTCCGGTGAGTTGATGATTTTCTGTGCCGCCATGGCGGGCGCAGGTCTGGCGTTTTTGTGGTTCAACACCCACCCAGCCCAGGTCTTCATGGGCGATGTGGGCGCGCTTGCCCTGGGTGCCGCGCTGGGCACCATCGCGGTCATCGTGCGCCAGGAAATCGTGTTGGCCATTATGGGTGGCATCTTTGTGGTGGAAGCTCTGTCTGACAG
>JACCEA010820426.1_pt1 | contig 11970 bp, 12 predicted proteins | sample 7449851 | NCBI WGS metagenome assembly JACCEA01 (sample SAMN15323453, study PRJNA562643) | freshwater metagenome | isolation source: river surface water | place: USA:Blue River Watershed | collected 2017-08-18 | reverse complement strand
TCCAACTTACTGTTGTTGCTGCAGATGTAATAGTAATACCACGCTCTTGCTCTTGCTCCATCCAGTCCATAGTTGCACCACCTTCGTGTACTTCACCAATTTTGTGATTCACACCAGAATAATACAAAATACGCTCAGTTGTTGTTGTTTTACCAGCATCAATGTGAGCAGCAATTCCGATGTTACGGGTAAATTTAAGATCTCTTGCCATAATGATTAAAATCTAAAATGTGAGAACGCTTTGTTTGCCTCAGCCATTCTTAATGTATCTTCTTTCTTTTTGTAGGCAGCACCTTCTTCTTTTGAAGCAGCAATGATTTCAGAAGCTAGTTTTCCAGCCATTGTTTTCTCATTACGTTTACGTGAATAACCTATCAACCATTTCATTGCTAAAGACGCTTTACGATCTTCACGCACAGGAGTTGGGATTTGGAAAGTAGCACCTCCAACACGACGGCTACGTACCTCAACACTTGGAGTAACATTTTCCAATGCTTTTCTCCAAACATCTAATCCTTCTTGATCTTCTATTTTTTTATCTACGATATCAATTGCTTCGTAGAAAATTTTAAATGCTAAATTCTTTTTCCCGTCGTACATTAAGTTGTTAACAAATTTTGTTACCACAACATCATTGAACTTTGGATCCGGGAGAATGGCTATTTTTTTGGCTTTTCTTCTTCTCATCTCTTAAAAGCTTTAATTATTTTTGTTTAGGTCTCTTAGTTCCATACTTAGAGCGACGTTGAGTTCTTCCTTCTACTCCGGCTGTATCTTCTGCACCGCGAACGATGTGATAACGAACCCCTGGTAAATCTTTTACTCTACCACCACGAACTAACACTAACGAGTGCTCTTGTAAGTTGTGACCTTCACCACCGATGTAAGCGTTGACTTCCTTTCCGTTAGTCAAACGCACCCTTGCAACTTTACGCATTGCAGAGTTCGGTTTTTTCGGAGTAGTTGTGTAAACACGTACACATACCCCTTTACGCTGTGGACAAGAATCAAGTGCAGCAGATTTACTCTTCTTCACTACCGCTGTTCTTCCTTTGCGAACTAATTGTTGAATAGTTGGCATAAAATACTCTTAATTTTTATAAATATATAATTGCCCCAAATACACTTTGAGGGGTGCAAAGATAGATAATTAAATTTATAAACCAACCTGTTAATAAAAAAATGTGAAGTTTTTTAACAGAAACCTGTTTACATCTTTCATGTTTTCATCAAATCTCCCTTTTTAACAGGTAATTCAGAACTACAATCTATGCACTACATTAAAGCAAAAATGCCCACCAAAACGGCAGGCATCATTGTTAATAACCTTGGTTAATTACTGACCCAAAAGATAATACAATCCCACTGAAATCATACTCTTAGAATCGCGTGTATATGTTATACCTTCTGTTTTCGTTTTGTTTAAACCGTAGGTATAAGAAGCTCTTAATCCTACTAGCTGGTCTCTAAATTCGAATTGACCGCCCATTCCAAGTTGTGGTCCAACAATACTTCCTCCTTCACCATCTTGCGCAATGAAGCCCCAAGCTCCACCTGCACCGATGTAGAAATTTTGATCATCCATGTCTCCGAAGTAAATTTCTGCTAAAACTGGCAACTGAACTCCAAGATATCCACCTATTTGACTGTTAAAATAAAACCCAGCGAAAGGATAAGCTGAAACGGCAAAGTTCGAATTGCGATTGATTTCAAAACCCAAAGACGCCTTGTACACAACACCCGGGACAAATGTAGCGACAGAACTAGATGAAAATTGTGTTTCTTGTTTGTAAAGCCCCATTAATCCTTGAACTCCAAGTCCGTGATAATAATCTTGAGCATTTGAAAATGACGCTGCAAAAAGCGCAAAAGATAGGAAAATCCTTTTCATGATATTTTTTTTAAAAGTTTAGTTGAGACAAACCTAACAAAAAGATTTTACAAGCAAAAAAAAAGGAGAAAATTTAACATTTCAAAATCCCATTATAGTTATTAAGATTTGGGGTCTGTAGAAAATGATTCTTCAACAACTCCTACATCAAGATCTTAGTGATTTTTCTTAGTTCGTACTCTTAAACAAGTAACTCAACCCAACATTTAATATTCCAGCTCTATATTTAGTTACATCCTTTTCTTGAAATGGAAAATAATCGCTATACGGCTGATAAAGCAACTTACCGAATCTTAATTTGAAGATTAGAAAATCACCGTCTAAGTCAAAGGAAGTCCCAAATTCGATATTACCAAAAACAGAATGGATCTCATAATAACCAACTAAAAAATCATAAGAACCACCAATTGTAGAAAAAACAGATATCCGATTATTGATATCATATTCTCCTCCTACAAAAATTGGCAAATCAATAAAAAAACCATTCGTAAGGCTTCCATTTCCGGGAATAAGTCCAACTGTTCCTTCAATTCCCGTTATTAATTTTAAAGATTCTCCAAATTCGTGAGAATACCATGTTCGAAATGACGGTCCAACGGTTAGCTTTCTTAAATTAAAAGTATCACTAACCATTTCAGGGTTCACATAACTATTCGATTCTTTTAAGTAGGTGAAATCATACTTAACCCTGCATGCATTCACCCCGACTGAATAATTAAATTCTTGAGAAAAACAGGCGTTAATGTAAAAGGCTAAAACAATAGCCAGGGTAATTTTTTTTATCACCTAAAGAAAATTAATTTCTATACAAAGTGCTTTTCACAGCTTTCACAATACGATCTACGTTTGGCAAAGCTTCATCAATTAATGTTGGAGAAAATGCAAATGGTGTATCTGTTTGAGTAACTCGCATAACTGGCGCATCTAAATAATCGAATGCATAGCGCTGTAAATGGTAAGCAAGTTCAGATGAGATTGATGCTAATGGCCATGACTCCTCAACTACTACACAACGATTTGTTTTCTTTACAGACTCAACAACGCAAGCATAATCAATTGGACGAACAGTTCTCAAATCGATAATTTCAACAGAAATTCCTTCTTTTGCCAATACTTCTGCTGCTTCATGAGCAACTTTAATAATCTTACCAAAAGAAACAATCGTAACATCATTTCCTTTTCTTTTAATGTCAGCAACTCCAATTGGAATAATGTACTCTCCTTCAGGAATCTCACCTTTATCTCCATACATCTTTTCTGATTCTAAGAATACAACAGGGTCATTGTCGCGAATTGCCGCTTTCAATAAACCTTTCGCATCATATGGTGTGGAAGGTGTAATTACTTTTAGCCCTGGAACATGCGCATAAAATGCTTCAAACGATTGAGAGTGCGTTGCTGCTAATTGTCCAGCAGTACCGTTTCCTCCTCTGAATACAATTGGACAATGATATTGACCTCCTGACATTTGCAACATTTTAGCAGCACTATTAATGATTTGATCAGCCGCCAAAATTGCAAAGTTCCATGTCATGAACTCAACAATTGGTCGCAAACCATTCATCGAAGCACCAACAGCAATTCCAGCGAATCCTAATTCTGCAATAGGCGTGTCAATTACGCGCTTTGGACCAAACTCATCCAGCATACCTTGTGAAACTTTATAAGCTCCATTGTATTCAGCAACTTCTTCACCCATTAAAAAAACACCTTCATCACGACGCATTTCTTCTGACATTGCTTCTCTTAAGGCTTCTCTAAATTGTACCGTTTTCATACTTTATCGACTAATTTTATTCCACAAGTGGACGCCAAAAATAATAATATATGTTGAAAGACAAAAGCCGAAGTTTAAAAGTTCACAATATGATTGAATTCCAATTCACATTATCACCTCACCATTCTTCATTATTTCAAGACTCAATTTAAATTATAAAACTTTTCAAACTTGTGTATCTAACATTGCATTGAATGAGAATAATTGTTTTAAATTTGCGCACGATAGAAAATAACGAGAACATGAAAATACTTGTATGTATCAGTAAATCACCAGATACAACTTCGAAAATTGCATTCACAGATAACAACACGAAATTCGATGAGAATGGTGTTCAATATATTGTGAATCCGTATGATGAGTGGTATGCCTTAGTGCGTGCACTTGAAATTAAAGAAACTCTTGGTGGAAACGTAACAATCGTTTCTGTTGGTTATGCAGCAGATGAAGCGATTATACGTAAAGCATTAGCGATTGGAGCAGATGATGCAGTTCGCATTGATGCTGACCCAACTGATGCATATTACACAGCTGTTCAAATTGCTGAGTACGCAAAATCAAATGGTTTTGACTTAGTGCTAACAGGAAAAGAAACGATTAATTACAATGGTTCTCAAGTTGCTGGAATGATTGCTGAATCTCTTGATTTGCCATTCGTTTCATTAGCAACTAAACTGGATGTGAATGGTTCAACTTTGTCATTAGAAAGAGAAATCGTTGGTGGACTTGAAGTTGTAGAAGTTGCATTACCAGCAGTTGTTTCTTGTGCAAAAGGAATGGCTGAACAGCGTATTCCAAACATGCGGGGAATTATGGCTGCTCGAACAAAACCATTACAAGTTGTAGCTCCTGTAGCTGTTGAAGCATTGACTTCATATGTTTCATATTCAATGCCGAATGCGAAATCAGCTTGCAAAATGATTGATCCAACAAACATGGATGAATTGGTAGAATTGTTACACAACGAAGCAAAAGTTATTTAATAAATCAGATTATGTCAGTTTTAGTATATATTAATAGTAACAATGGATTGCATAAATCTGCTTTTGAAGCTGTTACTTACGGAAAAAAATTAGGCGCTGATGTTACGGTGATTACTTCTGGTAACGCAGACGCAGCAACGCTTGCAACTTTGGGGAATTACGGTGCTACTAAAGTACTTGTTGATCGTTCATTGAGTGGTGATGATGCACAACAATTAACACGTTTAATTGCTTCTGCAGCAACGTCAGTTGGAGCAACAACAATTGTATTCTCCCACGACATTATTGCAAAAGCGGTTGCGCCAAGATTATCAGTTCGTTTAAAAGCTGGGTTAGTTTCTGGTGCGATTGATATTCCAAATGCAGATGGTACGATAAACGTTAACGTATTCTCAGGAAAAGCATTTGGTGCTGTAAAAGTTAATTCAGCGGTTAAAATCATTTCGTTGTTACCAAACAGTTTACAACCTGAAGCAAATGGTTCTGCTTGTGGTGTTGAAGATTTCGCAGGAAATGCAGGTGATTCAAAAATCACAATCGTAAGCACGAAAAAACCTGAGGGTGAAATTCCATTACCAGAAGCTGAATTAGTTGTTTCTGCAGGTCGCGGATTAAAAGGACCTGAAAACTGGGGAATGGTAGAGGATTTAGCAAAATCATTGGGTGCAGCCACAGCATGTTCTCGTCCGGTAGCTGATATTGGTTGGAGACCTCACCACGAACACGTTGGACAAACGGGTGTGGCGATTCGTCCAAATTTATACATTGCAGCTGGAATTTCTGGAGCAATCCAACATTTAGCTGGAGTAAATGGTTCGAAAGTAATTGTGGTAATTAACACAGATGCTGAAGCACCATTCTTTAAAGCAGCAGATTACGGTGTTGTTGGTGATGCATTTGAAGTATTGCCAAGATTGACAGAAGCGGTTAAAAAATTCCGTTCTTCAGGACACTAATATTTAATAGAAATAGTATTTTTACATTGATATTGATGCAGTAGGGAAGCAAAATTGCTTCCCTAATTGTTTCTTGAAACTCGAAGGATTAGTAGAAGGATGGAGAAAATTAAACTTGAAATAGCAGGATTATCTTACAGTCAAACGCAATCTGGAGCATATGCTTTAGTACTTGCGGAATCGGGAGGTAAACGCCAATTGCCAATTATTATTGGTGGATTTGAGGCCCAAGCAATTGCTATCGAATTGGAAAAAATGACTCCAACGCGTCCTTTAACACATGATCTTTTCAAGAATTTTGCTCAATCATTCTCAATCAATGTTACTGAAATCGTAATTTATAATTTGGTAGAAGGTATTTTTTACTCGAAATTAATTTGTGAACGCGATGGACAAGTAACTGAAATTGATGCGCGCACTTCCGACGCTATTGCTATTGGCGTTCGTTTTAATTGTCCGATTTATACTTTCGAAAGTATCTTATCCAGTGCTGGAATTATGATGGATGACAATCAAGAAAAAGAAGATGACGATTTCAATATTGAAGAAGAATTAGAAAAAGCAACTGAAGGATCCCTAGGTTCTTATACAGTTGAAGAACTTGAAGTTCAATTAAGTGAAGCCATAGAAAACGAAGATTACGAACTTGCATCGAGAATTCGTGACGAAATCAACAAGCGTTCTAGTAATTAAACACTTTTAACTATGCTACTCGACTCAGAAAAATCAGCCATCCAAGCAGATAATCAAACAATAAAATATCGCTTGATAGCTATGAGCTTTATGCAGTTTTTCGTCTGGGGAGCTTGGTTAATTACAATTGCAAATTATTGGTTTGAAACAAAAAAATGGGGACCAGCAGAGTTTGGAGCAATTTTTTCGACACTTGGACTATCTTCCCTTTTTATGCCTACAATTACAGGAATCATAGCAGATAGATGGGTAAATGCTGAAAAGCTTTACGGAATTTTGCATTTTTTCGGTGGACTTGCACTATTGGGGATTCCATTCGTTAATGATTCTTCCACCTTTTTTTGGTTAATCTTACTAGCAATGATATTTTATATGCCAACAATTGCGTTGTCAAACTCTGTTGCTTATAATGTACTTAAATCGAAAAAACTTGACGTTGTTAAAGTATTTCCACCTATACGTGTTTGGGGAACTATCGGTTTTATCGTTGCCATGTGGACAACAAACCTAACAGGTAACAAAGCATTAGCAGGTCAATTTTACATTGCAGGTTTTGCAGCCATCGCCTTAGCAATTTATTCATTTACCTTGCCAAAATGTAAACCGCAAAAAATAAGTAAAGAAAATGCGACAATCTATGAAACTTTAGGATTAGATGCATTTAAACTTTTTGCAAAATATAAAATGGTGCTTTTCTTTTTGTTCTCAATGTTACTTGGAGCTGCATTGCAATTAACAAATATGTATGGCGACCTTTACCTTTCTGAGTTTAAAAATGTACCACAATATGCCGACTCATTGGTAGTTAAATACTCAACCATTATCATGTCGATTTCACAAATATCTGAAACGGCATTCATTTTAGCCATTCCCTTTTTCTTAAAACGCTTCGGAATAAAACAAGTAATGCTTATTTCCATGTTTGCATGGGTATTGCGTTTTGGCTTACTAGCATTTGGAAATCCCGCAGAAGGTTTATGGATGATAATTGTTTCGTGCATTGTTTATGGAATGGCATTTGACTTCTTCAATATTTCAGGTTCGCTATTCGTTGAAACAACTACTGAATCAAAAATTAGATCATCAGCTCAAGGCTTGTTTATGATGATGACAAATGGTGTTGGAGCTATTTTAGGAAGTTATACCAGTGGAATTGTAATTGAAAAGTTCTTTAAACTGGCCGATGGAAGTAATGATTGGCAAAATATTTGGATCACTTTCTCATTGTATGCTTTAGTAGTAGCAATATTGTTTGCCATTTTCTTCAAACACAAACACAACCCAGAAGAAATTCAAGAAATTGCACATTAATTTATGGAATTGATCGATCGGGTATTTTCTATCCATTCTGTTGAATCGTTTGAAAAGACGGCACTTGAGGTTTTTAACTTTCAATACCAGCACAATTCTATTTATCGATCTTTTGTTAATTCCATTGGAAAATCAAATCCGATAACATTAGAAGAAATCCCTTTTTTACCCATCGGGTTTTTCAAAACGCATTCAGTCATTTCGTGTGATTCAGAAAATGTTGAGTTAACATTTCTAAGCAGTGGGACAACAGATTCAACACGTAGTAAGCATTTGATTCATTCAGCTTCTATCTATGAAAAATCATTTGAGGCAACCTATCGAAAATACATTGGAAATCCTGAAGAGCAAGTAATTCTTGGACTATTACCAAATTATATCGAACAGGGAAGTTCGAGCCTTGTTTACATGGTTGACAAATTAATTCAGTTGAGTCAATCTAATCTTTCAGGATTTATGTTGAAAGACTTAGAGAACGTACTATCGATCTATAATAAAGCACTTTCTTCAGGGAAAAAAGTTGTGATTTTCGGCGTTTCCTATGCACTTCTCGACTTAGCAGAAAAGGGAACCGACCTTTCACATGCCCTTATAATTGAAACGGGTGGAATGAAAGGAAGACGCGCAGAATTAACAAAAGAAGAACTTCATCAAGAATTAATGTTTGGATTAAAAGTTCCGTACGTTAGTTCAGAATACGGAATGACCGAACTATTATCTCAAGCCTACAGCAATAAGGATGGTTATTTTACGCAACCCGCTTGGATGAAAATTTTGATTCGTGACACAAATGATCCTTTGAGCTATGTATCAGACGGAAAAACAGGTGGAATAAATGTAATTGATCTAGCAAATATTTACAGCTGCAGCTTTATTGCTACGCAAGATTTAGGGAAAATTGTGGACAATAAATTTCAATTGCTTGGACGATTTGATAATTCTGATATTCGAGGTTGTAATTTAATGGTTGAGTAATTCCACGAATTGTTTTACTTTTAGACCAATGAAAACAGCACTTCATCATTTAATTCGTGAAAAGTCGGAAGCAATTTTCGAAAAAGTAATTGCCTACCGTGAACACATGCACATGCATCCTGAATTATCATACCAGGAATTCAAAACCATGGAATACGTTTCTTCCATTTTAACAAAATTGGGGATTGAGCACGAAACTGGTATTGGAACCACAGGTATTGTAGGAATCATTAGGGCTGATCATCACACGACTGAAATGAAATGCATTGGACTTCGAGCTGACTTAGACGCTTTACCAATTCACGAAGAGAACGATATCGCTTGTAAATCAAAAAACGATGGAATTATGCATGCTTGTGGACATGACGTTCACACAGCAATTCTGTTGGGAGCGGCAGAAATAATTCTCGAATTACGAAATGAACTTCCTGCACCAGTTAAATTGATATTTCAACCCGGCGAAGAAAAAAATCCAGGTGGAGCAACGCTGATGTTAAAGGATGGTGTGTTAGAAAACCCTCCTGTTTCTGAGATGGTTGCTTTACATGTATTTCCTGATATGGAAGTGGGAAAAGTTGGTTTTAAAGATGGAATTTACATGGCTTCTTGCGATGAAATTCATTTGACCATTAACGGTAAAGGCGGACACGGTGCTACTCCTAATCAATGTATTGATCCAATTATGATTGGTGCCAATATCGTTACCCAATTGCAACAAATTGTGAGCAGAAAATGTGATCCAAAAATTCCATGTGTACTTTCTTTTGGACATTTTGAAGCGCTTGGTGCTACCAATATTATTCCGTCAAAAGCTCATTTGAAAGGAACATTTCGCACCATGAATGAGGACTGGCGAGCAGAAGCATTAGAATTAATTGAAAAACAAATAAAACTTATCGCAGAAAGCAGCGGCGCAACTGTCGAATTAGAAATTAGCAAAGGATATCCTTATTTGGAAAATGATCCAGGTGTCACAGGAAAAATCCGTGAAAAGGCAATTTCCTTTCTTGGACAGGATTTGGTGGAAGAACTACCTATTCGATTAACATCTGAAGATTTTGCATTTTATTCACATGAAGTTCCTGTTTGTTTTTTCAGACTTGGTGTCAGAAATGAAGCAGAAGGCATAACTTATGGTGTTCATCATCCACGTTTTAATATTGATAATCAAGCATTAAAGATTGGAACTCAACTAATGTGTCTAGCTGCATTTTGACGATTATTTTTTTGTGTATTTAGAATAAAACTCTCAAGGCAATTTTTTTAGCACATATAAAATCGAATAGCTTATGTTAAATAGAATTTTCATTTTCTTGCTTTTTCCTATTCTTGTTATTTCATGCGACAAAGAAAAAAGCGCACAAAAAAAAATAGATGGAACATGGGAAATTATAAGTTACAAGCGAACAGAAGCAAATGGACTTAATTTTTATGCGAGTGTTTCAGGCGAAATGAACTTTACAAGTGTTGATCATTTTAAAGAAAATTCACTTTACTCATCCAACGTTACTTATTCGTTTGATGCTGAATCAGGATATTTTTACGAAAACGGCAGAATTGAAATGATTGATAAAGGCCGTTACATGTATGTGATAAAAATGAATTCTTCCAATCTTCCAATCGATACAATTAAGTACCGAATCTTAGTATCAACCAATACTGACTTACAACTAGAATTTAGTGATAACGTCAGTCGCGTACATAACTTTATTTTTAAGAAGAAAAAATGAGACGGCATTAATTTGCCATCTCACTCATAAATTTTATGCGCATTAAACGAAGTTCTTCTTCAGTGTAATCCCCATCAAATTCTTCGTATGCTTGTGCGATTTCATCCGTTTCTGCTTCGGAGAAATACTCATATATTTCCTCTTGGTTATCCGCATCTAGAATATCATCGATGTAATAATTGATATTGACACGTGTTCCGGAAGAAACAATTGCTTCAATTTCTTCAATTACCTCATCTATTGATTTGCCTTGTGCACGACCAATATCTTCCAATGGAAGTTTACGATCTATATTTTGAATCAATTGAACTTTTAAGCCAGATTTGTTGACTAACGATTTAACGACCATATCTTGAGGACGTTCGATGTCATTTTCCTCAACATATTTTTGGATTAGCGCTAAAAAAGGTGCCCCATAGCGAGAAGCTTTTCCGGTACCAACACCTTGTATGTTTGTCAATTCATCCATTGTGATCGGATATTGAAAACACATATCCTTTAGCGATGGCTCTTGGAAAATCACAAAAGGTGGAATGTTCTTTTGTTTCGAAATCGATTTGCGTAAATCAACCAAAAGATCATACAAAACATCATCAAATGCTCCTCCTTTTCCACCTACGTTTATTCCGGCATCATCGTCATCAGTATTAGAGAAATCATGTTCCTTAATCAAACTAAACGACTGAGGATTGGCAAGAAAAGCTTTACCTTCATCTGAAAGTTTTAAAGTTCCATAGGTTTCAATGTCCTTGTATACAAGGCCTGTAACAATCACCTGGCGAATTACGGCATTCCAAAAATGCTCATCACGCTCTTTTCCACATCCAAAACCAGGAAGCAAATTATGCTTATAACTTTTAATGTCAGACGTTACATTTCCTGATAAATAAGCGCAATAATGTTTTGCTTTTTGCATTTCTTGCAAATCTTGCACAGCATTCAACAACATTAAAACGAATTCCTTTCCTTCACGTCGCTCTTTCGGGTGTTTACAATTGTCACAGTATTCATTACATCCTTTTTCATCGAACGTCTCCCCAAAATAATGAAGAATAAACTTACGGCGACAAACAGAAGTTTCTGCATACGACACGATTTCACTTAAGAGCTGTTTGCCAATTTCTTGTTCAGCAACTGGCTTGCCTTGTAAGAACTTTTCTAATTTTTCAATGTCTTTGTAACTATAAAAAGCAACACACTCACCTTCTCCTCCATCGCGTCCTGCGCGTCCAGTTTCCTGGTAATAACTTTCCAATGATTTCGGAATATCATGGTGAATCACATAACGCACATCTGGCTTGTCAATTCCCATTCCAAACGCAATTGTTGCAACAATTACATCTGCTTCTTCCATAAGGAACATATCCTGATGTTTCGCTCGTGTGTGCGCATCCAATCCTGCATGATATGCTAAGGCATTAATTCCATTGACTTGCAACAGTTCAGCTAATTCTTCAACCTTTTTTCTGCTTAAACAATAGATAATACCGCTTTTACCTTCTTTCGTGCGTATGTATCGAATGATTTGCTTTTCAACTTCACGTTTCGGGCGAATCTCGTAATATAAATTATCTCGGTTGAAAGATGATTTGAAAACTACAGCATCCAACATGTTCAAGTTCTTTTGAATATCATATTGAACCTTTGGTGTAGC
>JACCEA012401537.1_pt1 | contig 11971 bp, 16 predicted proteins | sample 7449851 | NCBI WGS metagenome assembly JACCEA01 (sample SAMN15323453, study PRJNA562643) | freshwater metagenome | isolation source: river surface water | place: USA:Blue River Watershed | collected 2017-08-18 | reverse complement strand
ACATCAACGCGGCCCTTGCTCGCTTGCAGGATGGCCGATTCGATGCTGTTGGCCGGCAGCAGGGTCAGTTCGCTGTGCTCGGCAATAATGGTCATGCCCCTTTCGTAGCCGACTTTGAATGGCTTGAGGTCGCTCCAGGCGTTGATATCCAGTTGGCGCGTGGAAAACGCCGTGAGCTGCCAGTGCAGAATCGGCGTGGGCACCTTGATCAGGCTGGCATAAGGCTGGGCCCGGCACAGGTCGCCGTCCAGCCGCCCGGTTTCTGCTCAGTACAGGGATCGTTGCGCAGGCAGGTGTTCGATGCTGATGCTGTAGCCCAGTCGGGAATAGGCCTCGCGCAATACGCGCTCACAGGCTTCCAGGCCGGGCGAGTTGATGTTGGTGAAGGTGCCAAAGCGCAGCGGTTCGGCGGCCAGCGCACTGAACGCGAGCATCAGTACGCAAATCGCAGCAGCGAATGACGGGATGTGCATCGGGCCAGACCTCTCTTATTGTGCTCTGAGGGTAGCAGCTAATCCTAGGTGTGAAGCCTTTGCCGGATGACGGTCTATGCTTGCCATGCGCGGCTCGCGCGCAGCCATGGAGCATGCCGATATGAGTGAATCACTGATTGCGCAGAAAGCCCCTTATGCCGTCGATGTGGTCGCCGGCGAGCATTACTTCTGGTGCAGTTGCGGGCGCAGCCGCCAGCAGCCGCTGTGTGACGGATCGCACAAGGACAGTGGCTTCACACCGCTGAAATATGCGGCGCAGCAGAATGAAACCCTGTATTTCTGTGGCTGCAAACAGACAAAAACACCACCGCTGTGCGATGGTCAGCACAAGCAACTCTGAAACCGGGAGCCCGCATGTATCGCAAGGTGTTTGCCAACAAGATTTTCGAGCGCAAGGTGGTCATGGTCAGTGGCGGCTGCGCCGGTATCGGGCGCGCGCTGGTGTTGCGTTTTGCCCAGGCCGGGGCGCGACTGGTGATACTGGACCTGGAGCAGGATGCGCTGGACAGTCTGGTGCAACACCTTAAAGACCATCACAACGTCGATGCGTTGGGGTTTTGCTGCGATGTGGCGGATGTCGAACGCGTGGAGCATTGCGTGACACAGGCCATCGGGCAGTTTGGCGGTATCGATGTGCTGATCAACAACGCCGGTGTCACCCACCGCAGCACCTTTGCCGATACCACGCTGGATGTGTTCAGGCGGATCATGGACATCAACTATTTCGGCGCCGTGCATTGCACCCATGCCGCCCTGCCCAGTCTGATCGAGCGCCACGGACAGGTCATCGTGATGAGTTCGTTGTCCGGCTTTTCGCCCTTGCTCTATCGCAGTGCCTACAACGCCAGCAAGCATGCCTTGCACGGGTTGTTCGAGACCCTGCGTTGCGAGCTGGCGGGATCGGGCGTCGGGGTGATGCTGGTGTGCCCGGGGTTTACCGCCACCGATCTGCGCAAGAATGCGCTGGTCGGCGATGCGTCGATCTCGGCCCAGCCGCCCCTGGCCATGGGCAAGGTGGCGTCGGCGCAGGAGGTGGCCGAGGCCATTTACCGGGCCGCCGTCAAACGCAAACGGCTGCTGGTGATGTCCAACGTCGACTGGCGTGCCCGGGTGCTGGCGCGCTATTTCCCGCGGATGTTCGAACGGGTGCTGTTGCCGCGCATGTCGGGGGTCCGGCGTCGCTCGTCAGGTCTCTGAGTCTGCCGGCTGACGCAGCATGAACAGGCGGAAACCGACCACGATGACAAACAGTTGCAGGAATCCGTTGCCGGCATCGAGGAGGATTTCGGCCAGCGCCTGGGGCTGTTCGCCCAGTTGCTGGTAGCTCCACCAGTCGAGCAGCCACAACGGCGGCATGATGGTGAAAATGCAGGCCGCGCACATCCAGAAGTAGCCGCTGCTCAGGCGAAAGCTTTCGCGCATGGCCGCCAGTGGCGAGAGCCCGTTGAGGGTGAGCAGGTACTCGGCAAAGATCAACCGCAGCATGACCCACAAGCCCGGCAGGATCAGCAGATAGCTGCCGAGCATGATCAGCAGGGTACTCAAGGCCGCCAGCACGGCGAAGGATGGCCACAGGCGCAAGGACAGCCCCAGTAGCTGACTGACCGGCATTTCGCGGTTGTGGCTGCGGGCGTCGAGGAAAAGGATCAGCGCCGCGCTGTAAATCGGGTAGAACAGCAGGGTGACCAGCAGTTCCCGTGCCTCGGCGGCCAGTTCAATTCCGCTGGCGGAGAGTTGCTGGCGCGCCAGTCCTTCGAGGAGCAGCAGAGGCAGGCACAACAGCAGGATGCGGCCCAGGTTATGACTGAAGAAGTACCAGGACTGTTGCAGGACATCGAAGGGCTTGATGGTGGGCATGGACGTACTTTGAACAGAAGATGAATGAAGGCACAGGGGCTGGGTGCCGCGCCGGCAAATGTAACAGGCTGGCGCGGCATTTTGCGCGCGCCTCTGGTGCATACTGTCTGCCCATTTGTCCGCTGAGCCGTCCTTGTGAGCCGCATAGCCTTGTTCGCCGATGTGCAGAACCTTTATTACACGGTACGCCAGGGGTATGGCTGTCACTTCAACTATGCCGCGCTGTGGGCAACCCTGGAAACCCAGGGCGAGATTGTTGAGGCCTATGCCTATGCCATTGACCGTGGGGATGCGCGCCAGCAGCAGTTTCAGCAGATTCTGCGCAAGCTGGGCTTCGAGGTGAAGCTCAAGCCCTTCATCCAGCGCAGCGATGGTTCAGCCAAGGGCGACTGGGATGTCGGTATCACCATCGACGTGCTCGATGCTGCCAGCCGTGTTGATCACGTGGTGCTGGCCTCGGGCGATGGCGATTTCGATCTGCTGCTCGAGCGCATCCGTCGCAGTAACGGCGTGCGCACCACGGTTTACGGCGTGCCGGGCCTGACCGCGCAGTCGCTGATCCGCGCGACCGACGTGTTCCGGCCCATCGAAGGTGCCTTGTTGCTGCGTCACTGACGCGCTGTGCTGAATGAGTAGCCCCATGCCCGCCAAGCGTTTTCCGCTGTTACTGATTGCCGCCTTTCTCGCCGTCTACCTCATCTGGGGTTCGACCTATCTGGCCATCCGCATCGGTGTTGAATCCTGGCCGCCGTTGCTGATGGCCGGGATTCGTTTCCTGCTGGCCGGTGCGCTCATGTATGGCTGGTTGCGTTGCCGGGGAGTGGCTGCGCCGACTCTGGCGCAATGGAAGCTGGCCGGGCTGCTTGGTGTGCTGTTGTTGGCGTGTGGCAACGGTGCGGTGACAGTGGCGGAGCACCTGGGGGTGGCCTCTGGGGTAGCGGCACTGGCCATTGCCACGGAGCCGCTGTTTTTCCTGCTGTTCGGGTTGTTCTGGGGGCTGCGTACCACACGTCTGGAGCTGACTGGCATTCTCCTGGGCTTGTTGGGCATCGTCTTGCTCAATCTGGGTTCGAATCTTCAGGCCAGCCCGCTGGGCGCTGCGCTGGTGCTGTTTGCATCCTTGACCTGGGCCTTCGGTTCGATGTGGAGCAAACACCTGCCGTTGCCATCCGGCCCCATGGCCAGTGCCACGCAAATGCTGGCGGGCGGCGCGGTGCTGCTGCTGGCCAGTCTGCTCAGTGGCGAGCAGCTGCAGCACTGGCCGACGCCGGCAGGCTGGGCCGCATTGGCCTATCTGGTGGTGTTCGGCTCGATCATTGCGTTCAGTGCCTATCTGTACTTGCTCAATAGCGTCCGCCCGGCGGCAGCCTCCAGCTATGCCTACGTCAATCCGCCGGTGGCTGTGCTGCTGGGGATTGTGTTTGCCGGCGAGCAGATCGGCACAGAAGAATGGCTGGCAATGGCGGTTATTCTGACGGCCGTGGTATTGATCGGCTTGCCGCAGTGGCGCAGATCGGGCTAAGCGAAAGGCCGCATGCCCGTCTCGCGGCCATTTGTTGGGTTACGGCCGTTGGCCTAACCCAACCTACGATTGACGCCAAACCTGAAGTCAAAACGCGTTGGGCTATTTGAACTATGACCTTTCAGTCGGTGGTGTAGGGTGGGTTAGCCGTTAGCGGCGTGGCGACGCCCGACGTACCGACGCCCGACGTAACCCACCATCGATGCCAAAGGCATCGCCCTTGCCCGTCTCGCGGTCATTTGTTGGGTTACGGCCGTTGGCCTAACCCAACCTACGATTGACGCCACAGCGTAGGTTGCGCTTGAGCGCAGCGAAGCCCAACAGGGCGCGGCGCTAGAGCTGTTGCAGCAGGGCGCGGCAATCGCGGACGAACAGGTCGGCCAATTCAGGCCAGGGGTTTTCCGGCAGATTGACCAGCACGCTGGTGGCGCCCACCGCACGTGCGCAATCCAGATCGAAGCGGTAGTCACCGACCATCACCAGTTCGGCGGTTGGCACCTGCCAGCGCCGGGCCAGCACCAGCAGACCGCCGGGGTCTGGTTTGGGCGGCGCTTCATCGCGGCCGATGATGTCTTCCAGGGCAAAGCATCCATCCAGTCCGATGCTGGCCAGCGTCAGCTGTGCCAGCGGGCGGGCGTTGCGGGTGAGGATGCCGAGCCGGCAACCGCGCGCCGACAATTGGCGCACCAGCTCAATCGCGCCTGTCGCCGGTTGAGCGGCCAGCGCCAGTTGCTGTTCATGCGCCAGCAGCCAGGCGTGCTTGGCGGCCGCTTCACCGGCCGGCAGGGCGGCCAGGTGATGCAGGATGTCGTGCTCCGGGGGGATCCCCAGCTCACGGCGAATCAGCGCAAAATCGTGGATGGCCAAGGTCAGCGTGCCGTCCAGATCGAACACCCAGTGGCGTGCATCGGGTAGCCGCTTCACTTCCAGTCTTCGCGCTGGCGGATCAGCCCTTCCTGCGCCACCGAGGCCACCAGTTCACCGGCCTGATTGAAAATGCTGGCGCGCGAAAAACCGCGTGAATTGCCCGCCCATGGACTGTCCATGGCGTACAGCAGCCATTCATCCATACGGATCGGCCGGTGGAACCAGATGGCGTGGTCCAGGCTCGCTACCTGCATGAACTTCTGCCACACCGACACGCCATGCGGCAGCATCGAGGTGGTCAGCAGGCCGAAGTCCGAGGCGTAGGCCAACAGGTACTGGTGCAGCGCCGGGTTGTCCGGCAGCTCGCCATCGGCGCGGAACCATACATGCTTGACCGGGTCGGCCGGTTTGGGGTCGAACGGGTTGTTCAGGCTGACCGGGCGGATGTCGATCGGTTTGTCATGCACGGCGCGCTCGCGCAGGCGCTCGGGCAACTTGTCGGCGACCAGGCGGGCCAGCACGGTTTCCGAACGCAGGGTTTCCGGACCCGGTACTTCGGGCATCTGTGCCTGATGATGAAAACCTTCCTCGATACCCTGAAATGACGCGGCACAGGTGAAAATGGTTTTGCCTTTCTGGATTGCCGTGACCCGCCGGGTACTGAAACTGCCGCCGTCACGCACTCGCTCGACCTGATAGACCACCGGCAATCCGGCATCGCCGGGGCGCAGAAAATAGCCGTGCAGCGAGTGCACCAGCCGGCCGTCGCCGACGGTCTGGCTGGCTGCTGACAGCGACTGGCCCAGCACCTGGCCACCGAACATCTGACGAAAACCCAGATCCTGGCTGGCACCGCGGAACAGGTCCTCCTCGATGGGCTCCATGCTCAACAGGGAAACCAGTTCATCCAGTACTTGACTCATTGCGCGCTCCTGAAACGGTGGTGTGAAGCAGCCCGGGGGCTGTCAAAGGGGCAAATGGTAAAGCCTTTGCAGGCGGCTGTCGGCTATTGCGCGCCATTGAGTGTCAGCCAGCGTGCTTTGCTCAGGCGATAGAGTACGTGCGGGCGCAGCGGATGTTGCTTCGGCAGGAGCGGGTGGAGAAAGTCTTCGGCCGGGTCGCGCTGCATGCCCAGACGCTGCATCAGTGCCTGCGATGGCTGATTGGCCGGCACGGTGAAGGCCAGAATCTGCGGCAGATCCAGCTGACCAAAGCCGAACTCAAGCGCTGCCTGTGCCGCTTCAAAGGCCAGTCCCTGATGCCAGTAGGCGGGCAGCAGGCGCCAGCCGATTTCCACCGAGTGGGTGAAGGTTGAGTCGAACAGCACCCGTTGCAGCCCCAGAATGCCGATCATGCCCGGTTGGTTTCGCAACTCCACGACCCATACGCTGAAGCCATGCTGGTCGATATGCGCCAGAATACGGCCGGCCAGGGCGTCGCTCTCCTGACGGCTCAGGCGACCGGGGAAATAGCGCATCACCTGTTGGTCATCGTTCAGGGTGGCAAAGTCTGCAAGGTCCGCCGCGTGCCAGTGGCGCAACATCAGGCGAGGGGTGTGCAGTTCTGTCAGTGGCATGCTGGCGTCAGTCGTGCTGTTATTGCACATCAGCATAACGCGGCAGCGCTCCGGCGCAGAGCACTGCCGTTCAGATTGGACAAAGCACAGCGGAAGGGACTCATTGATCAGCAAGGCAGTTGTGGTGGCGGGGGTTGTCAGGTTTTGCCGGGGCTGCGCCGGGCGCGGGTCAGTGTGCTGGTCTGCCTGGGCTGGAGTCTGAGGTGTTTATTCGACGGAGTATCGGCATGCTGCTTTCCCGCTTGCCCCTCTGTGGCCTGCTGTTCGCGCTCTCGCTGCAGGCAATGCCCGCTGCGGCCACCTCGGGTGGTTGTGCAGCGGACACTGTGCACTTGCTGGAGGAAGCCAACTGGCCGCCGTTTACCCTTGAGTCGGGCGGTCTGGCCAGCCGTGGTTTGTCCTATGAGCTGATGCAGCTGATCTTTTCCCGTCTGGGACTGTGTGTCGAAATCGAGTTGCTGCCCCAGGCGCGTCTGCTTGAGCGATTGACCAGAGGCCGTGATGATGGCGTGACCCTGATCCGTTTTGACCTTGAGCAGGCGGCGTTCCTGACTTTTACCGATAGCCCGCTGGTGACCTTGCGCGGGGACATTTATGTCAGGGCTGACGGGGCGGCTCCTGCGCAGATCAACAGCTGGGAAGATTTGCGCGGGTTGCGGGTGGGCACCGTGCGCGGCCGCAATTACCCCGACGACTTCAAGCAGGCCCGCGACGCGGGTGTGTTTAGTGTGGTGGAGGTGGTCAGTTCCGAGCAGTTGCTGGGGATGCTGGCGCTTGGCCGGCTGGATGCGGTGCCATTTCTGGCGATCGAAGCCGCGCAGTTTTTGTCCAGTGCGCAGTACGCCGGCAAGATCCGTCGGGCCGAACCGCTGAAGGTGGATATCGAGTTCTATCTGGCGCTGACGCGCAACTCCCGCCATCGGGCTTCGCTGGAACAGATCAATCAGGCCATTGCCCAGTTGCGCGCCAGTGGTGAGCTGGCGGACCTTCTCAAACGCTACGGTCTTTAAACCAGGCGATTGGGCTAGAATGCCCGGCCTTCATAACGTGCCCTCCATGCCATGACCGCCAGTGCAGTTGTCATTCACACGAAGGTTGCCATCATCGGTGGCGGCCCCGCCGGACTGATGGCGGCAGAGGTGCTGTCGCAGGCGGGCGTGCAGGTGGATCTTTTTGATGCCATGCCCTCGGTGGGGCGCAAGTTTCTGCTGGCCGGCGTCGGCGGTATGAACATCACCCATGCCGAGGCGCAAGAGGCTTTTCTCGATCGTTACGGCCCGCGGCGTCCGGCGCTGGAAGGCATGCTCAGAGCCTTCGATGCCGACCGCTTGCGCGAATGGATTCACGGACTGGGCATCCAGACCTTTGTCGGCAGTTCCGGACGGGTGTTTCCGGCTGACATGAAGGCGGCCCCATTGCTGCGCGCGTGGCTCAAGCGATTACGCGAACTGGGCGTTACCATCCATACGCGGCATCGTTGGCTGGGCTGGAATACCGATGGCAGCCTGCGCATCGCCAGCCCGGCAGGCGAACACATCGTCACGGCTGAGGCTGTGCTGCTGGCGCTGGGCGGCGGCAGCTGGGCTCGGCTGGGATCGGATGGAGCCTGGATGCCGCTGTTGGCCGCTCGTGGGGTTGCCACGGCGGCCCTGCAACCGAGCAATTGCGGCTTCGATGTGGCGGGCTGGAGCGAGCAGTTTGCGCAGAAATTTGCCGGTGCTCCGGTGAAGTCCTGTGCGTTGTCCGTGGCGGGGCTGGCGCCGCGCCTGGGCGAGTTTGTGATTACCACCAGCGGGGTCGAAGGCAGTCTGGTGTATGCGCTCTCAGCGCCGATCCGTGAGCAAATCAACGCATCCGGTGCGGCTTTGGTGCAGCTTGATCTGTTGCCCGGTAAATCGCCGGAGCAGGTCGAACAGTTGCTGCGTAAGCCGCGCGGCAGCAAGTCGATGAGCAACTTCCTGCGCACCCGACTGGGATTGGAGGGCGTGCGCGCCGCACTGCTGCGTGAACTGGGCACGGCAGACAGTTTTGCCGATCCGGCGCAGCTGGCCAGGGTGATCAAGGCGCTGCCGTTGCGCCTGGTGCGGCCGCGACCGCTGGATGAGGCCATCAGCAGTGCCGGTGGTGTGTGCTTCAGCGCGCTCAACCAGCAGTTGATGCTGCGCCAGCTTCCCGGGGTGTTCTGTGCCGGTGAGATGCTGGACTGGGAAGCGCCCACCGGGGGCTACCTGCTCACGGCGTGCTTTGCCAGCGGGCGGCTGGCGGGGCAGGGCATGCTCGACTGGTTGCGCGACAACGGCGGGAGCGCTGGTTAATCCCGTGTGTCGGGGTTCTGCATGCGCGCCGCTCTTGCCGCCCTTTGGGCTTCGATTTCCTGCTGAATCTGGGTGGGCGGGCTGAACGCCTTGGGCTTGGGTGCGCTTTCCACCACGGTCAGTTTGACCCGCGGACGATCCTTGAGTGTCGCCGGGTCGGCCATCCGGGTGGCCGGGCTGCTGCCGCTGGGGTTCGGACTGTTCACCACGATGTACTCATAGCGGGCATTGTTGGGTGGGCAATTGCCTTTGACGAAGTCAACCTTGCCAGAGCTATCCACGCATCGCAGCAGCACCTCGGCGTAGGTCGAGGGCGAGAGCAGGCACGCGGCCCCGCATAGCAGCATCCCGATCATTCTTTTCATTGGGCTTATCTCTCGTAGGTAATCAGCAGATTGAATCTAGTCGCTGTTGAGCCGTAATTCACCCTCCATCGCCACCAAGCTCGCGTTATTCATGATTGCTCTTGCGCGCCGGGACTGAACCATCACGCCCGCAGTCTTTCATGCTAGATTCGCCGCACCCGCCTATGCCGCTGTCGAGGTTTGCATGCCGCTTAAATTCCGTCCCGCTGAGCCCCGCGATGCTGAGCAGGCTGTGCCATTGATTTACAGCTCGGGACCGGCTGCTTTTGATTACGCGTTCCGGCGTGCCGGTCTGACTGCCGAGGGCTTTCTGCAGGCAGCCTTTGTCGATGGCGCCGGCATGTTTGGTTACCCGCGGCACTGGGTGGGCGAGCTGGGTGGCAAGGTGGTTGCCACCGGCACCGGCTACAGCGGCGAAGTGAATCTGCGCAACATGCTCTCGGCGACCCGGCAGATCATGCTCTGTTACGGCCCGATCAGCGCATTTCCGGTGATGTTCAATGGCTTGCAGCTGGAGCAGATCATTCAGCCACCGCCCAGGCAGACTTATTATCTGGCGCATCTGGGCGTTGCAGAAAGCCTGCGTGGCGAAGGGATAGGCACGCGACTGGTCGAACATCTGCTCAAGCTCGGAAGGGCGGCAGGTTTTCAGCGCGCCGCACTGGATGTGGCCGCCAGCAACCCTCAGGCCCAGGCGCTTTACGAGCGCTTGGGCTTTGTCGTGGAAGACGAGCGGGTTTCGCGTCTGAGCGGGATTGCCAACCACCGGTTCATGATCAAGGCGCTGTGACCTGAGCTGCTGCGCGGATAGGCTCTTAGTCCCCTCTCTCGTTTACGGGAGAGGGTTAGGGAGAGGGCGGTGTAAGTCGGGCTGCCCTCTCCCCCAGCCCCTCTCCCACTCGTGGGAGAGGGGAGCATGCTGTGAACATTGCTGCGCATAGGCGGTTCGTCGCTGCTGCGTGCCAGCGACTATGCTTGTGAAAGCCGGCACTGCCGGCGGACTGTTCAATCAACCAGCACGGTGTACTAACGTTGATCCCCCTTGTGGTCTGTGATGACTCCGGTATGGCGCGCAAGCAGCTGATTCGCGCACTGCCGCCCGAGTGGCCGGTATCGATTACCCAGGCCGGTGGTAATGGTGAAGAGGCGCTGGCGGCCATTCGTCAGGGGCTTGGTCAGGTCATGCTGCTCGATCTGACCATGCCGGTGCTCGACGGCTACCAGACCCTGGCTGCGCTGCGCAGCTAAGGGTTGTCTTGCAAGGTGGTGGTGGTCTCCGGCGATGTTCAGGAAGAGGCTGTGCGGCGGGTCAAAGAGCTCGGCGCTCTGGGTTTTCTGAAAAAGCCGGCAGACCCGCAACTGCTGCGCGATATGCTGATCGAGCAGGGGCTGTTCCAGCCGCCGGCACCCTCAGCGACGCCAGCTGCCCTGCCGGTTCGGCCGGAACTGACCCTCAAGGTTAATTTTCGCGATGCTTTGCGTGAAGTCACCAACGTTGCCATGGGCCGCGCCGCCGCCCTGCTGGCCAAGGTGCTCAAGGTGTTCGTCCAGCTGCCGTTGCCGCAGGTGAATATCTTCGAGGTCAGCGAGCTGCACATGACACTGCTGGATGCCCAGCGCGGCGAGCGCTTCAGTGCGGTCTGTCAGGGCTTTATCGGCGACGGCATCGCTGGCGAAGCCTTGCTGCTGTTTCACGATGCGGAAGTGTCGGCCATGGCCAATCTGCTCGAATGGCAGCCCAGGGACGACAACGAAACCGCCGAAATGCTGCTGGATCTGGCGAGCATCCTGATCGGTGCCTGCCTGTCGGGTATTTCCGAGCAGATCGATGTGCGTTTCTCTCAGGGCCATCCGCAACTGCTCGGCTTGCATGCATCGATTGATGGCTTGATCAAGGTCAATCAGCGGCGCTGGAAGAAAACCCTGGCGGTAGAAATCAGTTACACGCTGGAAGGGCATGACCTGCACTTTGATCTGCTGCTGCTGTTCACCGAAGATTCGATCAAGCGCCTGACCCACAAAATCCATTACCTGATGAACTAACCACACAGGTCACCAAGCACCATGCCCGCACAGATCGATATCAAAGAGGTTCACTGGCTGCTCGACATCGTGCAGTGCATCGACGTTGGCGTGATCGTGCTGGACCGTCAGTTTTGCGTCGAGGTGTGGAACAGCTTCATGGAGAATCATTCCGGCATGGGGCCGGACGAAGTGCAGGGCAAGTCGTTGTTCGCGCTGTTTCCGGAAATCGATGTCGAATGGTTCAAGCGCAAGGTCGACACCGTGGTGCAGCTCGGCACGCGGGCTTTCAGTCTGTGGGAGCAGCGGCCCTACCTGATGCACTTCAAGAGCTACCAGCCGATCACCGGGCAGGAGGACTTCATGTACCAGAACGTCACCCTGCTGCCGCTGGCCGCCTCCCATGGCAAGGTCGAGCATATCTGCGTGGTGGTGTATGACATGACGGCAGCGGCCACCCACAAGCGCCAGCTGGCGGCGATTGATCGGCGCAGCTGAATGTCAGCTTTTTCCCGATGGCTTGCGGTTAAAGCTCGGGGCCTTGCGTACCGACTTAACCTTGGGCTTTTCGCTGTCCTCGAACCAGTTACCCAGATGCACCTTGGCGCTTTTGCCGCCTGCGCCCGGCACGGCTTTCACTTTGGGTTTCTTCGGCTTTTTATGCACCTGTCCGCTGGCGTCCGTCAGCGGTACGCGGTGATCCGGCTCGAAGCCGCTTTCGTCCTGACGGATCAAGGTCTGCCGGGTGAGCGCCTCGATGGCGGCCAGCTGGTTCACTTCATCTGCGCAGACCAGTGACAGCGCCAGTCCGGTGGCACCGGCGCGTCCGGTGCGGCCGATGCGGTGTACATAGTCTTCGGCCACAATCGGCAGGTCGAAATTCACCACCAGCGGCAGGTCATGGATGTCCAGCCCGCGGGCGGCGACGTCGGTGGCCACCAGAGTCTGCACTT
>JACCEA010904110.1_pt1 | contig 11972 bp, 8 predicted proteins | sample 7449851 | NCBI WGS metagenome assembly JACCEA01 (sample SAMN15323453, study PRJNA562643) | freshwater metagenome | isolation source: river surface water | place: USA:Blue River Watershed | collected 2017-08-18 | reverse complement strand
CTATCATTTTCTCCAGTTGCAAATATGCGAAATCAATGGTGATATCATTAATGTCAGCCATCATATCTTGAAAAGATGAGGAAACAACACTCAATTCCATAGTTGGGCGATGAACATCCACTCCACTCTGCCGTAATACATCATTTTTGTCCATTCCACTGCGATTATGTTTTCCTAAGCCTCGCCAAAACTTTGTATCCGCTAAGAGAGTCCTGTACAAAGCGAAAGGGTACAGTTGGTTAACAAAAAAGGAAATCACTGTCATAGCTAGGTCGACAAAGAATTTGTCTGAAGAATAAGCCATCCCAATTATAAAAAGTACACCAAATGCAAAAGAGTAAATCAAGAGAAGCTCTGTGGAATTTCGATTACTCGAACTTCCTATTTGAACTCGGGAAGATATAATTTTCAACAGGATTCCAAGAGCCAATAAGAAAGGCAAAAGAGTGGCGATAAGAATAAATGAAAACTCTAAAGCTACCACAGCGTTCTTATTGGGAACTTTGTTCGAGAGAGCCCACAATACAGTACAAATGCACCACCAAGGTAATATCATATAAAATGTGTTCCAAAACGCTTTTCTCGAAACTGAAGTTTGAACAAGCATCACGGGGGTAATGTTATAGATGGTTAATAAACTAAAGAAATAATATGTCAATATGTGATGGATATCTGGATGCTGATTTATAAAAGTGAACGCCAAAGCAATTGAAAAGAGAGCATTGAAAATCATAAGGCCTTTAATGAGCGGCTTATAACATGGAAGTATAATGCGTTTGGCTGCTGTAGGATCTCCCGAATAAGCCAATTGTTGCAATTTCAACGCCAAATGTATGTCGTATCCCAATGAAGATGCGGAACAAACGCAGGATAAGATACATATTATCGTCAAGTAGAAATAATCCATTTTGAAAATGCGCCAAATTGTCGTAAGATCGTAAGATCAGCCGCAAAAATCTATGGTTTTGTGTGTTGTACGATACTGCTTTACATCCATAGACACTATGAATCTGCGATAGAAATATGGTATATTTTTCAAATTCTATTGTATTACTTTATATGGTATAGGTTGTCAAACCAAACAAAAAAGTGCGAAAAGGTAATAAGAAGATATATACTGCTAACTAGGCGAATCCATACCATACATGTTTGTATTACAATATTGTATGTATTCGAATTATTGAAAAAAAAATTGTAGTTGTAAAAAATGGATATGGGATAGCTAATGGATCGTCATGGCTGCTGCTTTTCTGCTTTTCCATACTTCATGAAGCCCAGTGTTAACATGTCGCTTCCGAAATTTCTAACCATCTTGGTAATGATCAGTAGTAGCTCTTTCCATTTATTTAAAACTGCGGCAGTTGTTCCCGATGCAGATACGTTGAATTTGCGCCAAGCAGAAATAGCCCTCGCGGAAAAGGAGCTGCATAGAAGTTCCGAACTCTTCGCTAGACTGAAACGTGAGGGTTACCACATTCATGGTTTCTACCACACTTCAACTTGGCAGGAATATTGGAAGGAGGTCGTGTCAGAACAACTGTATATTTTGGATGGTCGACGCAAATTTCCTCACGAGAAAAATGCAGAAATCAATCATCTGAATGGAAATGACAATATCGACTACTCAATGTACGAATGGGACACACGTGGTAGATATACCAGCTTGTTAGATAACACAGATGAACTATATTTGAATGTAGCAGGCCAAGATTTAAAAGAGTTTCAAGATGTAAAAGCACTTGCGTCCTATCTACTTTTAGATCACATTGACAAAATCAAATTCAACTTCAATTACTCACTGATAAGAGAAGTTTATGATGATGCTCTTCCAATGGAACGAGAAATTTATGACCGTGATAAGTCCTTATCAAGTGGTGAATTCCCAACTATATTAAAATTGAAACAACATTGTGAGCGCATGAAGAAATCGGGGAAAAAGAGCTTGGTTTATTATTTCCATGCAAAAGGACCATGTTGTTGGAAGGATTACAAACAAATCTATTCCGATCAAACTACGTTCCAAGATTCCCGCCATAGAACTACCCAGACGAAGTTATCTCCAGTTTCTACTTGGAGAGAAGAAATGAATGCAGGAGTCCTCGAGTTTCCATCGATTTGTATTAGGGCAATTGTCGACAAAAATTATTCAACATGTGGGGTAGAAAACCAGCTTGCGCATTACAGTGGAAACTTCTGGTGGGCTGATTGCGATCATATAGCCCAACTGGACATCCCCCCGAATCGTTTTGATTGGAGAAAACCTGAGTTTTTTGTATTATTTGTTCACAAAAAGCTTGATATCAGGGAGAGATTTGGTTTCAGATGCGGTTTCTCTATTTTCAATTGTGGTGTGCATTTTTATAAACACGAATGCCCACGTTCAAAGTATCGATCGTCCATTTGGAAAAGTGTTTGGGATGATTCCATCGGAAGAAGCACTGCTAATAAGGGAGACACCACTGAAGCTTATCTTTCAAAGTGTGCTGAGCTTCGAAGTTACAACAAATCTTTGGCTGATCTTAACCACATGTTGGTAGAATATTTTGGAAAGTGAAGGGTAAAAGCTATGAAATGAGCTCCAGAAAAGCAAGTTCTTTTTTGTATGATATTCATCAATCAATATACTTATGATAGCGCACCATTTCAACAAGTTTTCAAAAAATCAACATCTGCATTACGATTATGTTCCATTAAATTGCATTATCATGACCAAGAAAATTGTCGAGTTATATCGATGTAGAAAAAGTGACTAGTTTTAGGATCCTCTTAAAATAATTGTTTTCAATACATGTCTCACAATCTTACAAGGTGTTTTCGAAGCATTTAAACCAACAGAATATTGGGAAATAAAAGCCGCGACTTTGTTTGATTCGCACTAAAAAATGCATGAAAACATTACTGGCATTCTCATTAATTTTCAAAAATTAGCAGCTGAATTTCATTTGCACTATGAAGTTACTTCTTAAGGCCAACTACCAACATTGAGCCACTGCGATGAGCGGTTCCTTGAATTCGTGATTCTAGTTTGCTGGTTAACTGTCCGATATCATTGTATATGTCGAGCAAATCTCTATCTTTTCGTTCATTTGATGTGGGGAGAGGTTGGAAGCGATTCCGATGAGATACATCATTGTCGGTGCTGTATCGATGTTTCGATTTCAACAGCGTGATACGGGAAGTGTCTACATCACTCGAGTCGAATATATTATCGGATGGGATCACATCCTGGACTGTACTTCGTTTCAAATTGTCCAAGTTCAGTGGCCTTCTAATTCCATCGTCAATGAAATCAGATCCTTGATCAACAGCTAGAGTTCTCCAGCTAGACAGGGAATCGTGAGATATATGAGAGATCTCTCTGCTATCATCAAATTTAGTCGTTACAGAAGGGTGGAACTCGGAACATTCATACGATTTGTCATCAGTATGTTTAGCAGGACTGATAGGTACCACTGCAGTGCCGTCATTGGATAATCTTGAGGATAATACCTCTTTGCACAACACCATATCAGATTGGACTTTCTGCAACGATCTCTATTAACGAGGATGTAAATGAAGACTAACAAATAACGAACTGTGGTATTCTTACCTGCAATACTATTAATTTGGTTTTAAGTTCATCCTTATCTGTCTGTGCTTCAAGGATGAATTTGTGAATAAAATTTAATGCACGTTGACCAAATAACTCTCTATTATTAACTACATTCAAGGAATCACCAGCGAACTTTAGATTCGTCGTAGGAACAAGTATCGATAGGATTGAACGATTCGTTAAAGACTTACGGATATGACATGGGAGAGAAAATTTTCCATCACTAACTATATTCTTGGTGGTGAAGTTTACATCATTTAATTTATCATTCACGCAGATAGAAGATAGAACGCGCTGAATCATCACCGGTAAGGATTCACACCGCATTTCTTCTAAGTCAGGTAAATTCCAGTCACGCGAACAGAGTGTGAGTTGATGAATATCAGTTAGGAGTGACAAATAACCGTCATTTATTGACTGGCGATTGAGGGCGTAACCCTTTATTAAGTCAATATGACGCTGCCCACTAATATATTTCATTTCTTTCGCCATATATTTGAATCGATTCACAGCAACAACAAGGATAACTACAGTGCGTAGATTCCTACCACTAGAACTTTTTGAAGTGCGGTTATATACTAGAGATTGTGAATTGATTAAAGTTGGCGGTGGCTGCTCACATAATTGTGCCAAAATGTTTATATCGTTCACAAGGACAGAATAACCATGCGCAAACTTAGCTGTTAATTTATATGCTTCCTTCAACTGTTGCAAATTTTCCTTCGACCGATTTAGTTGAACGACCAGAAGCGTAAATGCTATCAATAGTCTTTCAAATTCATCTCGAAAATCTTTCAAATCTGGATTGATTGATTTTCCAATACATGCGTCATAACTCTGTTGTTGTTCAAAAAGTTTCCTTTCAAAGTCTCTTCTCTGAAGCTCCAAGCTCTTTGAGGACTCCATATTATTGACTTTTATTGCAAACAAGGCTTCATCACTGATCCGCTGCAACTGACCAACATCCTTGTGATATTTTTCTTGTAAGATTTTCAATTCTTCTTGACACGACATAAATAGTTGAGGAACATTTCCTTGGGAACGAAAGCGTTCAACCAAATCAAGGGCGTTTCTTACGCCGGCGACAAGCAACGAGACAAGGTTCTTACGGCGCTGAAAACTTAAAATAAGATTCTGTCATGATAATTAAGCATGATTCAGGTACCTTGGAGCTGAAATCAGTATATGTTGAAATAGTAGCTAATTCAACATCCGGAATAACATTCGCTTGCTTGAGACTATCTCGTAGAGCGATCAAAACATTATCGATTGCAACAACATCTGCCCAAACAGATTTCATTTTCTCTTCTAAATCTGCAAATGATCGATCTAATTTGTCAGTGAACACAGTTGTTTCAGTTTTGTTGGTTTTCTTTGACACCAAATCCAGCGGATCGACAGAGAAGTAAATGTATCGGCATAAATAACTCACGACGACATTTAATTCGCAACCTTCCAAATCATTGAGCAGCCGTCGCATGCTTTTCACCACTCCACAAATCTCAGATATTGGTGATTCGCAATCAATATCACCATCAGAATTCAAGGTGTCAAGGATTTTCAAGCTTTTCGAAAAATGGGCTATACTTTTTCTGATTTGTTGTAATTCCATCATGAGGGCATCATTATTTAATTTTAATGAAGCTATTTCTTTAGAATTTTCATTTTTCTCGCAATTGGTAGAAAATTCAATGGTGTGAATATGGAGCCTCAAAGATTCAATCATCTCTTCGCCTGTTTTGATGACAGCCAACAGTCGCTCGTTTTCATGTAAAACTCTTGATATTTCCAATTGTCCATTTTCCATATCGGAACGTAATTTAGCCATCGTTATTTCCTGGTGCTTAGATCGATCTTCTGATAAACGTAACTTTGAATTGAGCTCTTCGTTAATCAAGCGCTCACGAATCAATTCTTCTTCAACAATTCTTTCTTTATTTCGTAAATCTTCGTATAATTTGTCCTTGTAACTTAATTCTTCTCGCAATGATTCAAAAAGGGTTTGAAAGTGATCATGAAGAACCTTTTCTGAATTTAGCTGCGATCTCAAAGTGTTTGAATCTTCTAATGACTTTTCGTACAACAACCGGAGTTCCTGATATCTGAATTGCATAACAGACATGGAAAAGGTAATTGGTATCAGCTCCTACCTAAGATCTTCCAACTTCAAGCGCTCCTCATTTGATGCCTTTTGGTCGATTATTGCCGTCAAATCTTCAACTTTTTTCATGTACTGCTGCTCGATAGTTTCTTTCTCACACAAGTATCTTTCCAAAGCAACAATTCGATCTGACATAATACCATGTAGTTCATTGCAATGTTGCCTTTCCAAACCACGCTCAGTTTCCAATACAGAAATTCTTTCTTTCAGAGAAGATATATATTGATCTTTCTTAGCTTGTTCTTCCCGAACCCGTTTTATCTTTTGAAGTTGTTGCCGTAGATGAAGTAGATTGCGCTCTTCATCATTTAAAGCAGATAAGTTATTCTCCATTCCGTCAAAACTTTCCAACTCCAACTGTTACAGTCATGACAATGTGGTTTAGAATCACAAATACTATATTGAAGTATATTGGAATGTTGAATATTATTTATATAACCGCTTATTTTATTTATCAGTCCTTCCGATTTGGGATTGATTTTTGTTACTTTTCCCTTTCATACTCTGTAACAAATGTCACGTCACGCACGCCCGCACTTAACATTCCACACCACCAAGTTTTCAGTGTGTTTCTATATCTAGTGGCACAAGATATTAAATGTTGGCGATTTTAATTCACTATTGGTTGAGAATTGTGCAACATTCCACATCTCATCAAATTCATTAAATTTCGACGAAGTCTTATGACTACTATATTTTATTTTGTTTTGACCAAACTTTTGGTCCACTTACTATGGAGTATGGGTTCATTGCTTTTTGTAGTCAAAGTTAATCAATGGTGCATAATATTGTTGGAATTTCATTACCAACCAATAACCTAGCTGCTCCTTGCGACTAATGCAATCAATGCGTGGATATATATATTTCACAAAGTTTGATACATTATTTAAAAGTTCATCATTTTATCTACTACATCATTCCATACAATCACATTTAACTCTGGGATAAGAAAAAAGAGAGCAAAGTTGGACATACATACGTTGTGGGGCTTTTTATAAGACCTAGGAAATCAACAATATTATAATTGTTCGTCGAAGTTTATTGGAGTTTGTAAATAAACGCGTTTTTTCACAAGTTTTCGAGAAATCGTCATTTACGACCATACCAAATAAGGTTCCCTGTCTATAATGAACATGAGGACTATACAAAAATACATCGACTACTATTGTTTACTACTTGTTTAACCGAATAAACACAATATTATCCGCTTTTAAAAATTTAGTGTATGACAAGGGCAAATCTGGTTGCTATCATATGAAACCAGCAAGTGGTCATTACAACTTGTGTAACTTATTACGTTATTATTTGAATGCCGAAACCCCACACATTTAGGTTGGTCTGTAGATAACAGTTTAAATAAGATGCTTTTAGGGCAGGTTTAGATCTCTGTGCTACTTTATCAATAGAAGAGGATATTGATCAATCAACTCTTCGATGGTATGCAGGTACCCCTTTTTTTTTGCTTCTTAGTTGAAGACGTCACAAAACCATCCCTCACCAATAAACTTCGAGCACTGTTACAGATCAACTTAAACCTGTCTGCGCCGAGCAATGTCCCTCCAAACCATCTACTAACTATAATAGCAACGCTATTAATATCCATCAGACGAATCATTTCCGCCAGACGATATCCAGCTGCAGTTTCCCCGTCATCATCATAGTCTTGGTAAATTGCGCCAGTTGTGGGGCAAATAAAGCGATACGCAAAAATATTGTGTGTAGCCCGAGCGACCTGGAAACAGAAGTCACTCATAGCATTAAACCAGTATTTTCTCAGGATTACCCTTTTATCATCCAAAACTATTTCGCGGAACAACATCACGTCATCAAGAGATGATACAGCTGCTGCATGAGACTGAAATGAACTTTTCAGTTCCGTTGTGATAGGACCGTGAACTATTTTTAATTTAGTTTGCCAAACGTTATTTCTGGGTGTTTCAACCTTGGAATCGATCAAATCATCAGATGTTGTGGATGATTCAAAACTATGTTTGTCAAATTGATCTTTCACTTCCTCAATTAATTTGAAAATTACAGTCTCACCAATATTCTCCATTGAGATATTATTCGCTGCCTCTTCAGCTTTATTGTTAATAAGAAAATAAGTTGATGTAATGCCCACCGTCAATCGACAATTTGGATATCCGCGAGGTAAAGAAAATTGAAGGACCACCTGACGTTCATAATCTCTATAAGTAATTTCATTTTCACCGTTAAACTGTATTTGGGACGAACCAAAGATCGAGACTAAAACTTCAACTTCATCCAGCAATTCCTGTGATATCAATTTTGGGGATGACATGTTATTTTTATCAATACGAAACTACTTATGACATTTAGATATATTATAATTGGGATTGATTGCACAAAGTATTAATTTCGAAATTTTATTTGGTATTCCATATTGCTATTACTTCTATTGTACAAGCAATATGGAATATTGTCGTTACTTTGGCCAAAAAACGCGTTTAAAAACTCCCCTAATACATAGAAACAAATTGTACTAGTATAGCAAAATTATTACTTATTATTGTAAAATAATGTAAATTATTATCGCCCGTCGCCTCGCCCCCGGGAGATACGCCCCGGGGCTTTTCGCTGGACGAAGCACGACGCGAACTGCGAAGCACGAGCGACACTGCTTCGAGCGACCCTGCCTCGGACAGCGGAAAGAGCAGCTTTTGGACCAAGCCCGCAGCAGGCCTCTAGTTAATAAGATTACAACACACAAACCTGCCACTGGTTAAATATCTCCTTGTTGTTATTTTGAAAAAATGAGGAATAGAAGAAAAGAATTCACATTAAAATAAAAATATAATAAGAAATAAATCAAAATATAGAAATAATAAGGACACTGGCAAAGCACACAGAATCATCATGACTTGACGTTCAATTGCTAAAGTTAATATAGCAGTTATTCAGCCCCATTCACAAATACGCAAATCCATAGAGAACAATAATTATGTCATTCTTGTCCTAACAACAACATAACGGTATAGAATATTTTGCTATTGTGGGAGAACCGGGCCAAAGAGCTATAAATAAACGATACCTTGTTATTGTAACTTTGTCTTCCAATTGAGCACGCCAAAGAGACTATACGAGGATTAGCACCTCTCAAATATTTTATATAGTTGGTCCAGAGTGGCAATCTCCAACAAGACAGAGGGAACTATCCCCAAACTATTGCTAGGAACCAGGTATTTTCGCAATGCGGGTAAAAAATACATTTCAAGATCCTTGCAAATATGAGGATTATTGGGATCTAAACGTGAGTAATATTCACCAACCCTAATGGATACATCACGAAAACAATCCTTTTCGACTTCCCAGTTGGTCTCCAAAGCTAATGTGGTCAAGAAAACTGCTAAATATTGTGGATTGGGACAACATGGGCGTCGTTCAAGCTCTTGATTTGTGCATGGAATTAAACTGGGCAAACCAAATAAAACACCGGCATCAGATATACGTACTCGAAAGTATTCGAAGAGCATATCGCGATGCTCAGTCAGTATCTTACAGACAGTTGATGCCACCTTGGCAGAAACTGGTATGTCAAAAAGATCCTTCGCGCTTTGATCATCGAAACAATTGAGAACAATTTCTTCTATGGATACTTCATTTTCCAATACAAATTCGTCCATCTCAGCGAAACGAAAGATGCAAAGTTGATAGAAGAGCTGACTCAAAAATAATGAATGATTTATCATCACCAGCTTTGTTTCGAATTGTATCAAAGAGTATCTTTCATTTACAACTCCAACAAAACTTGATTGCTTTAGAATTTTCTCTGTTTCAACATTTTTTTCAGTTCTTATCTCCGTCAGCAAAGATTGAATCGAGACATATGAGCATGAGGTGACAACTAAATCTGGAAACAATATCCTCGTTTCTTTGAAAGGGACAATCACTTCCTTCTTTGGAGAATCGCGTTCATTAACACAACAATTGCAATACAGTTTGGGGACCTTGGTGTTATCGCCGGATATACATTCTGAACAGTAATTATCGGGTGCCGGCAATTCACTTGTGGCCACAAGAGGAGCAGCTCTGAAAAAATTATCAATTTTTTGAACAGCATGGTCTACTCGTACAAATTTCGACGGATTTTTGAAGATTCCACTACCAGCAGAATTTTTGTTTTTGCGAGCATCGTCAATTAAAACATCATATTTCCTTTTATATTGATTTGATTGGGACGATGCTAACTGAAGCATGGTGCTGGTAGGTTCGGCCAAACTCTTATCGTCCTCCACTGTAACATTCAAAGGACGGCGATGAGTCTCACTCAAGTGTTCGAATGGAGTATCTACGTAAAAAGTTCTACTCTGGTTCGAATTAGCCAATAGTTTCGTTATCACGTTGAATAATTGTTCGATAATGAAATCTTCGTGAAGGAAATGAACCTCTCGTTTTGTCGGATGAACATTAACATCAACATGCTGTGGAGGTATACTGTAAAGGAAATTTGAAATGCAAAAAATTGGTACACAAAACAATAGTAATACCTGATGGATAAGTAGACGAAAGGAAAAGAATGCTTCGGTAATATATCTTCATATGCTGCCTCCACCACCTTCTTAATTGCCATGCTTTCAACCAATCTGTTATTGATAAAAAGAATGCATATCATTTTCTTCCCTGCGTAAGTACCGTTCGAAATTTTCCCTCTTACACAAAATGCTGCTAACCCATCCGATGACTCTTGGTGGCAATCAAACGAAACATCCATGAGTTGATTTGCGAGCTGGGTCCCGTATACTGATCGAATATTGTCCATCGTTGATGACGAGGATCCGGTAAACAGATCTGCAATTGTTTTGCCATGCTTTTTGCAGCTAAAAGAAATGTTTTTGTCACCAAAGTGAATCGAGTACTTAGCAATTACATCTAAGATTCGTTGATACTCATCGTTGTTGTTCTTGAACGCATTTTTTCTCGTAGGCATATTGAAAAATAAATCTTCCACAGTTATGGAAGTTCCAATTACGCTGGCACATGGCTTAATAGCATGATTGCCCCCAATCAATTTCCCATCGGAGTATTTTGCACGAAATGCACAAGGCGAATTCCTGGTTCTGCTGGTTATCGTAACTCGTGCAACATGCGTCACACTGGCAAGGGCTTCACCACGAAAACCATACGTTGATATAGACTTCAAATCATCAAAGCTATTTAGCTTGGAGGTTGTAAACCGTTCGCAAACTATTTCCAAATCCTCCTTCGCAATTCCATCGCCATTGTCTTGGATTTGAATAAGGTCTAATCCACCGTGCTTAACAGTAATGCATATTGATGTTGAGTTGGCATCTAACGAATTTTCAAGTAATTCCTTGATAGCAGCAACAGGGCGCTGCACTACCTCTCCTGCAGCAATTCTAACAAGGCGACATAACTTAAATGGAACATGCTCTTCATAAATACAATTGTCACCTATTAATCACAGAAGGATCGAGCTTCCGGATTTTTGGAGTATCATCCTGTGGCATGGTGCTGAGAAAATTGATGACACAAAATGGAAATAGTGCAACAAACAGTATATATGCTTTTCTACGTAGCCACAAGAGAGAAATCTGTGTCGACGGTCCAGGTCGAGGAATTAATTAATTAAAAACACTTCGATCAGGCAGAATTGTGTCTATTTTTTGAAAAGCGCTTCTGGGCTTGCTCTGCAAAACCCCAAAACACAGAAAGAAAAAGGCACACCGATTAATTCCCGATTTTGACACATAATAATAGCGGCTTGTACTTCACAAATTGTAAAAAAGCCTCACAAACATTGATTGGGAGTAGAAACATGGTTATTTGAGAATCGGCACAACGCAGATGCCAGATGGCTGTGGATGATAGAGGTAGTACATTAATTAGCTCACCTCAATAGAAAGGCCATCGACTGTCTTAGTATTGGTGGAGATTTTTGGGGAGTCTTGCTTCTGGTAACATTGTCTTTTGCTTTATTCATCCCCGAAACTGTGATACCGTCTCGTTAGTGGAGTACGATTTGTAAGATAGGAGTAAGATAGCAGGGATAGTACACTGACGAAAGGTTAGACAAATCATTGTTCGTCCATCAATCGTGAAAATTACAGTTTTCACAGTAGTTGTTCTAGGGTAATATATAAGTATCTTTATACAAAACTCTAATGTGAACAAATATATTAGGTTGAATATCTACTATGGTTCCAATTAATTTAATACAGCTGTAATCATAGGCCAAAT
>JACCEA010926849.1_pt1 | contig 11974 bp, 16 predicted proteins | sample 7449851 | NCBI WGS metagenome assembly JACCEA01 (sample SAMN15323453, study PRJNA562643) | freshwater metagenome | isolation source: river surface water | place: USA:Blue River Watershed | collected 2017-08-18 | reverse complement strand
TGATTCAGGCGCGGCTGGCCGGCAAGTTCCGCGCTCCCCGATAGCCGGACGCCTAGCTCAGTTGGTTAGAGCACATCCTTCACACGGATGGGGTCACAGGTTCGAGTCCTGTGGCGTCCACCATCGCAAAATAATGATCGGCAAGGGCTTCCGCGATTCGCGAAACGGCCTCCCCATCGAAAGACCCACTTTTAGCCGGGTCGTTTGGCTCGGCGGAAAAGGCTCCGCCTACCCAAGGTAATTTGGCCGTTTCTCCGAACAGCCCGAGCGCGCGTTCGTCCGTGTAAGGACCGGCCGTGAGATCGGGCGTGGAGTGGCCCAGCAAGGCCTGCGCGGCACGCAGCGGAACACCCGCCGTCGCCGCCCACGTGTTGAAGGTTTTTCGGAAGCTGTGGTAGTCAGCCACGCGGCCCAGCTCGTCGTAAACCGGGATGCCCGCCTTCTCCATATCCACGCGCAGCGAATTAGGGCGCGTCTTGCCGCCACGTTGGCGCGGGAAGATGCCGGCGAAGATCCGATCCGCGGGCGTGGCCTGCGAATGATCGAGGCGATGCGCGTCGAGCTCGCGAGCGAGCTCCAGGCGCACCGGGATAACGCGCTCGCGTTTGCCCTTCGTCATGCCGGCCGGGAGCACGATGCACGGACCGTTTGCCGTCGAGGGGTGGTAATCGGCCCAGCGCAGTCCCCAGGCCTCGCGATAACGCAGGCCGGTATAGAGGAGCGTGAGGTAGGGCAAACGGCGGTGCTCGGCGACGGCGAGGAGCCGCGCGGCCTCGTCGGCGCTGAAAACGCGGCGCACGCGTTTCTCTTTGCCGCGCGTATCGGGGTGTTTGACGTGCGCGAAAGGGTTGCGGTCGAAACGCTCCGTTTGGATCAGCCAAACGAAAAACGCGCGCAGGCTGACGCCGTATTCCTTGAGATACTTGGCCGAAAGGGTGGGGGCGACCTTCGCGCGCCACTTCGTGAAATCGGCCGCGTTTGCCTCGCCGAGCGTTTTCCAACGGCACTCCTTGGCGATTCGGAGCACGCGGCGCGTCGTGTCTTTCGCGTGCTGCGCGTTTCGGCCTTGGGCGCTGAGATCGAGCCGGTAATCGGCCACGACGTCGGCCAATGGCGCGTCGAGGGCCGCGCGCATCGGCGCGGCGGCGGCGAGGCCTTCGCGCTCGCGCTGCTTGCGGACGATAAAGTCGTTTAGCCGTTTGATCGCCACCAGGCGGTCATGCGTGCCGAGGTTTACCTCGCGATATTTCCGCATGTCGTCGAAACGATACCGGCCGATAAAGGTGCGGCCTTTCTTTCCCTTTCGGGAGGGCAGGTAAACGTGCGCGAGCATGATGGCTCAGGCGGAGGCGTCCGGTCCGTTCCCGTTGTCGTCGTTTTCGCCTTTGGCGCGTTTGAGGACCTCGATGGAAAAGACGGCAAAGGCGCCCATAACGGCGCCGATAAACGCGCTGGCGATGTGCCAGCCAAAGGCCGCGGCGGCGGCGAGGCCGGCGACTTGAAACGGGGTGAGATCGGCGAGGTTCATTGCAAAATCAAGCGGCGCGGCGGTGGGGCGCGTTGGCGGTTTCGATTTCGGCCTCCACGTCCTTTAACGCGGCTTCGGCGCCGCGGAGTGCGAGGTAGGCGAGCTCCACGTTACGGTGCGCGTCTTGGACGTTTTGCGCGGCGTAGTCACGACGACGGCGCGCGGTGGCGAGCTGGACAGCGAGAGGATCGGCGGTGGTGGTAGCGGGGGACGCGCTCATTTACTGTCTCCTTCTTTCCTCGAATGGACGGAGTCGGAGGTGCGCGTTGGATTTTCGAGCGTCGTGGCGGAGGCCCCTTCCCTGGCTCCAGCCATCTTTGCCGAAAGGAGGAGCGCTAACATCAACAAAAAGGCCGCGGCAAGAACGCCAACGAGTGCGCCTACGAGTAAGAAAACAACCGCGCTCATTTGGTGGCCTCCATGTGGCGCACGTGGGCGGAGAGAGACGCGCGGGCCTCATCGAGAAGCTGCACGGCGCAGGCGACTTTGAGCGCGACGCCGGGGACGGTGGAGAATCGGGCGGTCTCTTCAATTCCAGTGAGGTAGCGCGCATGCACGCGAGCGAGACGGTCGCGCAGGGATTGCGGGCTGGGGGCGGCGACGGGGGAGGTCTTGGGCATTGGAAGACGCCGCCCGGCCCCGGGGCTTAGGTCTTCCAGAACCAAAGCGCACCAGGGCCGGCGGATTGCCTGCGTGTCATGAATGTCATAACACTGATGTCAAGCGCAGGATTTTTCCGGATACTCCGCCCGGTTGCGTGTCAGATGCGCGCATGGGCCGTCGCACCAAGAACTCCGATTCTATCACAGCGCACATTCCCGATGCGTGGATTTCGATCATCGATGCTCGCGCCGAAGCGCTAGGCGTAACGCGCAGCAAATTCGCCGCTGCGATCATCGGCCTATGGGTCGATGGTGGCTGTCCACCCGTCACCCAAGCGGACGCAGCTTTGCAGACGCTTAAAGGTAGCTCCCAACAGACCAAGCCAGCCCGGAAAACGGCCTGATGTTACCCGATAACACAGGGCACACCGGGCAACTTATCCACGTTCCCCTGCGTAAGTTCCTTCTTGGGGATGCGAACGCTTGAGCGCAGATAGGTTTATCCCCCCGTTCGTGATACATACGCTGCGATAGGAAAATGGGGCCACTTGCTAAAGTTTGGTGATAAGTCTTGCCAGATGGGCCTCTAGAGGAAATCTCCCTCAGTAGGTCCACTTAGTATGCCCTCCGTCTTCATCAGCTACTCGGCTAAGGACAAGGAATTCGCGGCCGCGCTTGCCGCTTTGCTTAGAACTTATGGGGACTCGGTCTTTTTGGCCGACGACAGCATTGAGGCCGGAGAAGATGACTGGGCAATCATGCTTTCCAGTTTGGCAACTGCGGAGATCATCGTGTTGGCCGCTACTCCCAACGCGTGCGCTTCGGCGGGTGTGCGGCGTGAGATGATGGAAGCCAAGCGCCTTAATAAAAAAGTGATTCCGCTCATGAAGGGAATCACTCCGGAGCAGCTTAAAGAGCGAATGGGTGATGTCTTGGTCGTGAAACAGGGCGTGCCGATTGACGATCCGGTGAAGTGGCAGGCTTTCTTGAATCAATTCGGAAAAAAGGTGGGCAAAGGGAATGTTGTTTTCGGCGTGGTCATCGGCGTAGCCGCGACCCTTGCACTCATCGGCTACTTAGCTAGCAGGTCCAAAAAGAAATAGTATCAATCTACAAATAACATGCCGCGATTTATCATAAACAGTAATGCGCAGTCCAATGGTGACCATGAAGTTCATAACGTAACTACTGGCTGTAGTCACCTGCCGCTTACCATTCATCAAATTGACTTGGGCTATCATCCCAGTTGCCGTGAGGCGGTGGCCGCTGCGAAGGCAAAATGGCCAAATAATCGCATAAATGGCTGCTATTACTGCTGCCGCGAGTGTAATACAGGCTGAGTTTGTTTTCGTTGGTATGGCAAATAATCTCCATATATCTTACGATTTGAGTCAGCCTGGTCGTAACTACAATGCGGTAGTGACCAAGATTAAGACTTTCGGTGGCTGGGCGCGTGTCCATCAGTCGCTATGGTATGTTAAATCTAGTTATTCGGCTGAGCAGGTTGCTGACGCACTGTGGCAAGTGATGGATAAAAATGATTCTGTTTTCGTCGTGGACTCCACTAATAGGAGTTGCTACTGGCATAATATACACCCTGAAGTTGCTGAGTTCCTTAAGTCTCAGTGGAATAAATAATGTTTAGGCGCATCCTAACCAAGGGTTGGTTTGGCACCTGTGGCTGCTGTGCTTTTGTATGGAGTTTTTTAACGGATTGGTGCTTGTCTCCCGGAGCAGTAATGACCTTTACGACAGTCTCCGGGCTTTATTGGTGCGTGCTGGGCACGTGGAAAGAGGAGTGGGGTGTTATCAAGAATAACATCCAAATCCATCAGACCATCTCCCTTATAGTTTTGGTGGTGAGTATCTGTTTTGCTATTGGCGGATGGTTGCTTGAAAATAGTCGAAAACGGGCAGCCGTAGGGACGGAGGAATTGTTGGGCGAATTCGTCACGATGACGGGCCAAGTGGTAAGGACTAAATTCAAGAAGCTTAGGGCTAAGGCCCTGCTCCTGAAGCCAGGTTCCCCCGATAAACTCAGTCAAATCGCGCAACCTCGCGACCAAATTCAGATTATCTACGAAAATGCATCCAACTTCATGCGGGCGGCGTTTTCGTTGGCTGACGATGAATACGATTTTACCATCATTGAACGGGCTCCTGGCGGAACTTGGAGCTTCGGACCATGTTTGAAAGAGTGGAACCATGGCGACCCTAACCAACTCTTCGCAGACAATTCGAAAAGTGCGGCCCGACTTGTTCGTAAGTCTGGAGATGGGATGCTCTTGCCGAGCAAAAAGAAAGCTGAGATGGAAGGGCGCTACACTTTAAGTGAACGAGATAAAGAGAAAGGTGGCGATGGAAGCATATTCACCTCGTTTTTTGCTGTGGATACGACCGAAGGGCGTTATGAGTTTGTCTTCTCGGTGGTCACCTACGGAAAGCGGTTGTGCGATCCTTGGAATAAAGACGCGATGAAGGTTACGGAACAATTTTGTCGTGAGATCAGTAAGCGCCTAGAGATGGAATTTTGTTTGGACGTCATTATTAAGCTATGAAACCAATTATTATTACCGTGGAGACGCCTGAGGGGCCGAGAGAAATACGCTTCGATCATGCTACGGTGAATGCAGTTTCGCGTAGCAGTAGCAGGATAATGTCCATCATTAATAGGCTCCGAAAGATGGATCGTGATTTTTCAGATGAAGAAAATCGAGATACTGGCCCTGTTAGTTCAGACGCATCAAGCGCTGGGCTAAGCCGCTTAGGCCCTAGATCAGGCCACTGCGGGTAAAATAAAAAACCGCCTCATGCTTCTGAGGCGGTTTTTTGTTTTACCGAGTTATCCGAAGGGGGCGGCTGATTAAGCCAGTAATTAAAGAAATGCGGAGGCACTGGTGAGCAGTCATACAAGTCTGCTTGTAAGAGGAAGATCTTGAGCACAGCGAAGTCGGCTTTAAACCAGTCGGGGTAATAAGTTAGTAGGATGCGCGCTTTTAGCGAGGCGGCTTCTGCTAGGATGAGCCCGGTTTGATAGCTCGGCGCTAGCTTTTGAGCGACTAACTTCTGAGCGTTGATGTCGCAGATAGCATGTTGCTCACCGGCAAGCGACGGCGTGATCACTCCCCACGTTGCTACCGCTTTTAAAGCTATCTGCGCAGGGTTGCGCAATGCTTCGTCTTGCTGGTGGTTTACTTGGTCCGCCAGTTCCTGTAAAACGCTTGGGCTGGCCATTGGGTAGCCGCGCAAGCGCTTTATAGTTTCCATCGCCTCAAGCGCGTTCTCCTCGCCGAGCGCAAGCGCGAGTAGAAAGTCGGTCTCTAGCGCGACCGCTAGCATCGATCAATTTCTCGGACAATGCACCGCGGCCGCTTGCTTACCGTCTGCGATGATTTCACGAGCCTTTGTTTCCAAAGACTCACGAACTGCATCGCTGTAGGTATTCATGCGCTGACGGCTCTCGCTGACGATGCGCAGGGCAAGGCCAACGGCCTGTTCTGAGGCAGGGCTAAGCGTGGGTTGGTTCATGGTCTGGAAGAAACGGAACATAACCTATGCCACTTTAGCTGGCACAAGCGTTCCGTCGAACGGTTGAATGTTGTTTTGCCCCCTACCTATGCAAGCATTTTTGATGAAGGCGGCGGATTAATCGTGGCCTTAAGTATTCTTATTCAGGTGTTTGAAAATTGGATCTGTCTTTCTCAAAGTTTACCCGATCTGTCTTTCCAGATTTTTCCGGGCTCGCTCGATTCGGCTCCGTGCTGCGCAGTTTAGGGGGCCTCCACTTCATCAGTCCTCATAGAAGGTGGATCAACGTCCCTCTTCATGAGGATGGCGATGCACACGCCGTCTTCGAGACGGCAGAGGATGGGCCAATCGCGCACGCTGTAGCGCCAAGCCCTTCTAAGCTGCTGAGGAGGGGCTTACCGGTCGAGCCTCTCTACCACTCCGTGTTCACCACGCCTGAATCGGTGACGTTGCCGTCGCGGGTGACGAGCGGCACCCCGAGATCCAAGGCGGTGGCTACGATGAGCCGGTCGGCTGGGTCGCCGTGCGGCAGGCGCAAGGCCGGTGCTTGGAGCGCAGCCGAGAGCGAGAGGGGCACTTGAACCAGAGATTTCAGGACAGGGCCAAAAACGTCGCTCGGGCGTCCCTCGAATTCGATTTTGTCACCGTGGATAAGCTGGCCCAGCTCGGCTATGGTGGTGGACGAAATCCCCAACTCACCAGGCTTCGCGGTGGTGACGATTTTGTGCGCTCTAGGCCCCAGCTTCCGGGGCTCTAGCGCCATGAAAACGACCGCGTGAGTGTCGAGGAGGTAGCGGACGCTCATTTGCCCATCACATACGTCGGCTTGGTGAGATCAACACCGGGACGGATGCGGGCAAGGTGGGCGGCGTAGCCAAGGACAATGCCGCTCGCGGTCCGGGTGCCGATCAGCGATTTGCTGGCGGTGCGGGCCTTCTTGACGGGCGTCTTGGATTTCTTCGTGGCGGCGACCATGGCGAATAGAAGTAAAGACAAACAAACGCGGATTCCGTTGCAAGCTACTCCTTGCAATCCGGGGTCGTTTGCATGGCCCGTGCAAGGCCGTGCAATGCCCGTGCGGTGTCTTTCTTTTCAGGCCTGTATCCCCCTATGCGTTTCGGGACTTCGAGCTTCCCATTTTTGCAACGCCTGCAAGGGCCTTTGCAAGGCGCAGGCCAAGCGAATACGTCAAGGCGGCGGTCTCACGCCGCCGAGCCGACTGATGTCGGAGAACTAGAAGACGGAGGCGCCGGCTTCGCTTTTAGCCGCGTGTGCCAAATGACGGGGCCGATGACGCAGGCGGCGGCGCCGATACCGAAAACGGCCCACAGCCACGGGGGAATCGACGCCAAGGCCATCCCCGCGACGCAGCCGGCCGCGATGGCGCCGCCGCCATAGGCGACAAGATCCCAACCGCGGATAAGTCCAAAGGCCGCGGCGGCGATGCCGGCGACCAGGCCAAGACGCATCCAGAGCGAGGCACGGCCGGCGGCCTCTTCCGTAGGCGTGGGCGGAGCCGGCAGCGGGAAGGCGGCCGGGCCGGTCGCGGTCTCGGCGGTGTGCGTGGTGACGACGGAGAGCGGCGCGGCAGTCGTCCAGGTCAAGGACCCGTCCGGGTGCGCGGTGACTGTGACGCCGGGCGGGATCGTGGCGGCGGTCGTGGTGGTCGTGGTGCTCGCGGAGCCAGGCGAAGCGGCGGCGCCGTCCTGGGCGACGGAGGAGCCGCCGGCCTTCACGGTGGCGGCGGGCGGTCTCGAGGCCTGCGTCCGGATGCCTTGGCAACCGGGGCAGAGCAGCGCCACGAAAGCGGCGCATAGAAGCGAAAGCACGGTTTTCACGGGTAGGGCGGCGGCGTGGACCGGGCGGCGGCCTTGGCGTCGCGGTGCCACTTCCAGAGCGTGTAAGCGGTGCCGGCCAGGGCGCAGAGGGCGGCGGCGATGCGGTCGAAATTGGCGAGGACGAAGCCGCCGACGCTACCGAGCGCGGCGATGATTTGGGCGGAGTCAGGGCGAGGGTTCACTTGCGGCGACGGGTGCGGTTGAAGTGGGCGGAAAAGGCGGAAGGGGCAGGGGAGCCGGCGAAGCGCCAGAGCCAGATGGCGACGCCCGCCACGATGGCCAGGGGGATAAGCCAGCGCATGAGCGAGAGGCCGGAGAAGATGCCTTCGCCGACGCCCGCGACCTGGCCGCCGATTTCTTCGATACGTTCGCCCAGGGCGTTGGCGGTTGCGCGGACGTAGGAGAACTCGGGCGCCTTGGCGTTGGCGGCGCTTTCGTAGTTCGAGGCGGCGGCGAGCTCGGCGGGCGTGAAGAGGCCGGGGTTACGCTGGCGATACTCGGCGTTGGCCGCGAGGTAGGCGGTGCGGTTGGCGTCGCTCCACTTGTCGCGCCGGTCCCAGTTGAGGCCGGTTTTTTCGAGTGCGTAGGCCTTGGCCAGTTCGGTGGCGTTCATGGTGTGTCGTGTAAGCGTGGATACGCAGGCGCGTCAGTTGACCAGGACGCGGCCCCAGGTGTGGCGGAAGTCGAGGCGGAGGGTGTGGTCGCTGTCCTTGGTCTGGGGGTCGGAGAAGCGGACGCGGAGGACGGGGTAGAGGTCGGAGTAGTAATACCAGCCGAAGCCGGCGGAGCGGATGGCGGCTGAGTTGCCGTCGTTGAGCGTGAAGACGCCCCAGAAAGCGCGCTCGCGGCTGCCGGCGACGTAGGCGGCGGCCTCGGCGGCGACGTGGTAACTCGTCCCGGCGAGGGGGGCGCCGGGGTCGGAGACCTCGACGGCGCGGGCGGCGGCGAAGGCGGCGGAGGACTCGGAGACGAAGACGCGGCCGGCGGTGGTCTCGGACGGGTTGAAGAGGTAATGCCAGGCGATGTTCTCGAGTTGTTGCTGCGCGGTGCCTCCGGACCAAGGGAGGGTGTTGGCGGCCTCGGGGGCGAGGAGCTCGAGGGTGAGGACGAGGTCGAGGACGATCTTGAGCTGTTGACCGGCGGCGAGGGTGAGGCCGGCGCCGGGGAGGACGTCGCGGCCGAAGAGGTTTTGATCGGCGGCGCCGTCGTGGCTCCAACCGACTTCGCGATACGTCACAAGCGCGGCCTCGGGGGGGAAGATGAAGGTCCGGCGCTGGGTGAGGGTGCCGGCGACGGCGTCGAGGGCGAGGGTGTTGTCTCCGCCTGCGGTGCCGTAGGTGTTGGTGCGCGCGAGCTCGGCGACGAGGCCGGTTTGGTTGACATACCAGACGGTGCCGGCGGCGGCGGCGATGGCGCCGGACGTGGCGGTCGAGACCTGCGTCGCGGAGGTGTAGGCGGTGATTTTCACCTCTTCGCCGGTGTTGAACTTGAAGAGGCGGCCGACGTCGGCGGGGACGAAGAAGCCGGCGGAGGCGGTGAGGACGCTCCCGGCGCGCGAGACGGTGACGGCGCCGGAGTCGCGGCGGGTGGGGGTGGCGTCGGAGCCGGCCGCGGCGTAGCGGATGCAGTCTTGCCACTTCTCGACGGCGACGCGGTCGAGGCCTTGGTCGAGGATGAGGTTCTTTTTGCGCGGGAGGGCGCGGACCTCGAGGCCGGTGGCGGCGTCGACGACGGAGGCGCAGTAAAAAACGGCGGCGGCGGTGTGGAGGGCGGGGCGCATGGGATCAGGCGGGCGAGTAGGTGGCGGCGACGCAGGCGGTGCGCTGGCGCGCGACGCGAGAGGCGGAGCGGACGAGGGCGGGGAGGTAGCTGCGCGAGGTGGCGGAGGAGCGGACGGCGACGCTCTCGACGAGGCCGGCGGCGGCGCAGGCGAGGAGGTTCGTCGAGGCGGCGGCGAGGCGGGCGGCGCCGGTATCGATCGACGAGCCGATGGCGACGGCGGCGGAGGCGATGGTGACACAGCCGACGCGGGCGGCGGCGGTCTCGGCCGGGGATCCGACCGGGCCGGCGGCGTAGCTCGAGGAGGAGCAGGCGAGGCGCGCGACGGCGGTCTCCGCGGGCGCGGCGGCGATGCCGGCAAGGTAGGCGGAGGCCTCGATGCCGAGGCGCGCGCCGAGGAGGGCGGACACGAAGGGCGCGCCGACGCGCCGGCCGACGTAGATGAGCGGCGAGGGGACGCGCTGAAGGTTGGCCGGGCCGTCGATCATGCGAGGAGGGCCGAGACGGCGGGGGCGACGAGGCCGGACACGACTTGATAACCGGCGGCGGTAAGGTGTGTGCCGTCGGTGAAGTAGGTGAAGTTTGTCGGAGTCTGTAGACGAGTGTCGGCCGATACCTGGACGAAGGCGTCGGCGTAGGTGGACCAGTTGGCCGCGACGGCGGTGTTGAATGCAGTGCGGACGGCGTTTTTCGCGGGGGCGTCGGACGACCACGAGCGGGCGATGCAGTCGAGGACGACGACCTTCCAGCCACGGGAGCGGAAGTTGGCGCACACGGCGGCGAGGCCGGTGTGGATGGTCGCGGCGTCGGTGGTCGCGGCCTCGCCGGGGGTGCCTTCGATGGAGTTGGTCCCGACCCAGACGACGGCGATGTTTCGGGCGCGGGGCCGAAGGATGCTGGCGTAGGCGGGCTCGTCGGCGGTGATCTGGGCGACGGTGCGGCTGTTGATGCCGACGTTGGCGACGTCGGCGGATGCTCCGAGCGCGGTCGAGAGGTAGACCGGGTAAACCTCGTTATTCGGGTTTGTGTATCCTTTTGTGAGGCTGTCGCCGACGCAGAGGACGAGCGGAGCGGGGGTAATGCTCCACTTGTCGATTAGGTAGCGTTCGATCTTGGCAAAGACGGTGTCGGTCACGTCGTCCGTAGCGGCTACGAGGCTCTCGAGTTGGACGCCGGGCGCGGGGGAGGCACCGCCCCAGGTAAGCGCGGTGAAGTTCGTGCCGTAGGGGAACCAGTTCGCCGGGAAATGCTGCGTGCCGGGGGTGCCGGTGAATCGATACCAGAAGCGCGGGACGTTGCCCTCGCCGTTGAAGACGACGACGCAGGTAAGACTCGTGCTGCCGTCCGAGCGGCGGCGGGCCAAGCTGATGAGCGTAGCCCCCGCGCTCGGCTTCCAGATGCCTTCCTTCCACGATGCGGAGAGGTAGCCGTAGGTAACGCCGGTGAGCTCGCCGGGAAGGAGGACCTTGGAGCCGAACAGGCTTTGCGGGGTGTCGAGATCCGGGCCGAAGATGCCGACATTCCACGACGGGTTGGGCCAGGACGTGATGCGCGCGACGCGAGCGATGACGCCGGGGCCGGTGTAGCCAAAGCCGGGGGTGAAGGGGAGAAGGGGCTTGGTGAATCCGAGGTTCTCGTCTCCGGCGAAGGTGATTTTCCCGCCGATGAGGGCCGGGGCGGTCTTGGTCGGCGGCGTGCTGTTGTAGTGGAAGCTCGTTGCGGTCGGCACGGCGTCCATGTCGTTTGCGGATTTGTCCTGCCAGCTCGTCACTCGGTTGGCGCCGTCGACCGAGACGCCGCTGTCAGATTCGAGCCAGAGGACGGGGCTGGCGAAGTTGGCCGGGGTCCAGCCGGCGAGAGTGTTGATCGTGGCGTTTGCGCTCGGGGAGGGGCCGTTGGCCGACAGGGCTTGGACGCGGAGTTGATAGGACGACGACGCGGCGAAGCCGGTGAAGGCGTAGGACGTGGCGCCGGCCGCGAGGGTGGCGGCAGTGAGCCATGCGCCGGCGGTGCCGAGGCGATACGACACGCGAATCCCGGTCACGGTGACGTCGCTGGCGGGGTTGGTCCATGACAGGGTCGCGCCCTCGTCGGAAACGTCGGAGGTCGCCAAGCCGGTGCGGGCCGGGGGGAGGGCGACGGCGCCGCCAAAGGGGGCGTATCCGGCCTCGGATCCGAGCGCGGTGGCGTCGGCGACGAGGAAGAAGAGGTAGGGAGTCGCCTCGCCTTGGCGGACCAGGTCGCCGAGCCGGGGAGCATCCTCGGCGGCGGCGAGGGCAAAGCGGGCGGTGTCGTCGGCGACGTCAAACCGCCGGAGGTCGGAGCCGATGGCGGCGCGGGCGGCGGCGGGCGCGGTCGAGCGCATGAAGGCGTCGACGTGGCTTCCTACGGTGAAGGGGCCGGAGGGCATGGGCTAGAGCGGGGAGGCGTAATAATGGCCGGACGGCGCGACATAGTAGCCGCCGCCGGGGGCGTAGTAGGCGAGGGCCGGCGACGAGGCGCCGGGGTTGAGGAGCGGCGAGGGGATGCCGCGGGAGTTGGTATGGGCGAAGAGCACGGCGCGGAGGGCGCGGCGCTCAGGCCGTCCACCAGATTTCCGACAGATAGCAGGCGATGGGGGCGCCGGTGGCGTTTCGCACGCGCAGCGGGCCGGAAACGGGCTGCGTGATGGTCTCGCCGGGGCGGACGACGCCGCCGAC
>JACCEA010891820.1_pt1 | contig 11974 bp, 4 predicted proteins | sample 7449851 | NCBI WGS metagenome assembly JACCEA01 (sample SAMN15323453, study PRJNA562643) | freshwater metagenome | isolation source: river surface water | place: USA:Blue River Watershed | collected 2017-08-18 | reverse complement strand
GTTCTAAAACCATTTTTCTTGCGGAGAGTAAAGTCTGAAGTTGCGATAGATCTTCCTCCAAAAGTTGAGAAGATTCTATATTGCCCCATGTACCCGCTTCAAGCATTGCTGCACAGAATGCTCAGAAAGTCGGTTGAACACCAAGAAGAAGAAAAGATGCGTAAAGCTCAGTGGCGAAATCGTGGTACTCCAGGCACAAATAGCACTTCCACACCGGGGCTCTCAGGATTGCGACAGCTGTTGCGGGATCAAGATGATGGAAGCTGTGAGTTGCAATTCAACAACTTGGTGATGCAATTACGAAAGATCTGCAATCATCCTTATCTTCTGCTCGAGGATATTGAAGGCATTCCAGATGAGTATTATTTCCCATATCTTCTTTCAAGTTGCGGAAAATTGACCGTTCTAAATGAACTCGTGAACGCACTATTAGTCAATAATCCTGATTCAAAGGTAATAAAATTGTTGATTGAAGCATATTCAATTAATTTTCCGGTTTAAATAGATTTTAGTATTTTCCCAAATGACATCAACTTTAAACATCATCGAAGGACTCTTTCATAATCAAGGGATTCGGTCGTATCGCTTAGATGGAAACACGGCAAAGGTAGATAGAGATCTGAATATACGGAAGTTTTCATCAGTATCTCAACAACATGGTGAAGATATGGTGCAATCCACACGGGTATTCCTGTTGACTACACGTGCTGGTGGTGTTGGTATTAATCTGCAGGCAGCAGATACTGTCATCATGTATGACTCTGATTGGAATCCTCAGCAGGATTTGCAAGCTATTTCCAGAGTCCACCGTATTGGACAGCGGCGTTCTGTACTTGTTATTCGTTTGCTCTCAGTAGCCCCAGAGCCTGGAACAACATCGGTGGAAGAGTACGTTTGGAGGAAAGCCCAACGCAAGTTAGAAGCAGGAAATGAAGTGCTTGGTAAGAATATTTTTGACATGGGCACTGCCATTGGTGGAATGGAGTTAGATGAGGAAGATGAAGATTGGACAGATTATTTGACCGAATTCAATAATTTGAAAGGTAATTCGGGAAACTCTGGAATATTTGGGGTTTTAAAAATCCCAAAAGATGTTGGGAATGCAGTTAACAATCTGAGGTCGAATGATTCGGTAGATTCATTTGCAACCACACACTCTGACTGTTCTAATGGCTCCAGTGTAAAACTTCCATCTATAGCAGAAGTTGAAGTTTTGCAATATTTTGATGAAAAAGCTGTCTCTATTCTTTGCAATAGAGATCTTCCAGATAAAACCCTGCTTAGCTTCAAAATTCCTGCTCCGCAAGATGAGAATTCACACGATACCGATCAGCAGCTCTACTCCGTTTGGTCCAAATGGCTAGACCATTTCAAAATTGGGCCATCTAGGGAAGAGCTCATTCAATCTCTGATATGTATTCCTACTACTACCACTTCGTCGCAAAATAATATCACATGCTCAAAAAATCAACAATTATCTGAAGAAACAATTTTGACTCCGGTAACGAACAAGTCTCGACGTAAAAGTCTCATGCGAATGTTTGAATCGGAAGAGGATAATACTTGGTTGGAAAGAAATTCTTGTTTAGCATCTCCTGTGAACACTCTTTTCAAGTCCCCGAGTCGTAGGAAGAGAAAACTGTCCCAAACAGAATACGTTCGCTGCACTCCATCGAGGAAGAGTAAGCCTAGCGTAAGACGACTCAATAAGAGAAGCACCTCAAAGCTGGACATCAAGTTTACAGATGATGATTCAACGATCGAGAATGAAAAAAGTGACGAGGAATTAGATTTGTGCTGTGTGTGCAATGAACATATTCTTTCTGATGATGTTATTCAATGTATTATCGAAGGTGACATTAGTAAGTGCTTTTCAAACACACTTTCATGTATTCTTAAGTTCTAAGCGTTTCTTCATTAGATATTGACGATGATATTCGAGACACTATGGTCATTTGTGATGGTTGTGATGGAAGTTATCATTTATTGTGTGTCGGTAAGAAGTGTCAGAATTTGTGAACGCTGAAAACTGATGTGACATTTTTAGATTTGTATGAAGTCCCCGCAGATGACTGGTTTTGCCGTTTCTGTGTTGTTACTAGCACTAATCCAATCAAAGCTGCTCTTCCCCCATGTGACTTGAGTCCCATTGAGTTAATTGAAGATATCTAACATTAACCTCTTTACAACCATCTGGGATCATCTACATCTCGTTTTGCATTCCACCGGTTTATTTACTAACTGCCTGCGCCGGTGCTATTTAGTATGCTGTGGCCTCTGATGCCAATAATGCTCTTGCGCCAGCGGCGGCAGCCGTATCGATACGGCAGCAGCAGCAGCACTTCCATCTTCTTACATGCTTTCATTTTTAATAATTAGTTACCGCACTGTTGTAGGCCCTTTACTTGGAATGAATGTCATCATATTCATCGCATGTCGTCTATAATATATTTCAAAAGGAGTTTCTGACGAACAAGCTTGCCGCGTATGGCTCAATTGATGATCGTGATTTGCCTTTATTAGGATTTGGTTTAACAACCATCAGTTTTTTGTATCATCAGTATGTATCAAACTCGAAAATTTCGAATGAGAAGCGGAAAATCAATCAAGTTGACAAATATTCTTCACCCACCACTGTTGCTTCAGCAAATAACAGTGATTCACAAAACAATCAAACAATGGTCTTAATCGAAAACATCCCCACTGGCAAAACGCATGATACTGATAATATAGAGAGCAATTTTTCACGCAGACGTGGAAAAAATGATCCTTACATTTCGGGTTATGATCTCTTTCTTGCTAAACAAGAAATAATCAAAGCATACGCATTAATTACGATGGGACACCATCCACATGATGGCATCCGTAGTGACAGAAGTAAAAATAGTTGTAACGGTTCGCTTTTACCATGGGAGGCTCGTAAAAAGTCAGATGGTAGCATTTATCGACGTAACAGGCACATTACTGGAAGGCATCAGCGCCGACATACTCGAAAAGGCTACCAAAGAGATTATAATATCCTGTTCAAGGAAACTAAAAATATTACAAACGACGTGAGTCGAACTCCCCAGTCGTTTGAAAGTATAAATTGCAAATTTCAAGTTCTTGAGAGTGGCGCTCTATTGCCTGGTGTCGACCAATCCCATTCATCTATCCCAACGGATGAATGTAATGAAATAAATCATTCTGAAGTAGCACTCGTCGATAGCCTTTTATCTTCCCCTTCAGCTGAACCGGCTTTTTGCCGAGAAGAATGTTTGGATCATGGTTCTACTGATCTTATTGATACGGTAAACAAAGTTGAGTTCAATCGTTCAGAAGTAGAATCGTGGCTACACCACCCAATGACATGGATGAATATCCAGGATGGAGTTTGTGTTGCAACTCAAACGGAACGAAGTGATATTTTCGCTCCTTCTTCATCAATAGTGCCTCTTTGTGGTGCTTCTAGCTCAGAAGGAGAAGAAACCCATACATCAGAAAGGCCATTGTATTCCCATATTTCATCAGATGAAAATATTAATGATGAATTATTAACAATGCAGCATGAATTGGCGAAACTTCAGGGCGAAATGGTGCAATATCAACGTCTAATCCAGCAGCAAAGAATGTTTGTTTTGTCTCTTTGTGATACCTTTGCTTTGTCTCCACCTGACCATGGGTTGTTGAATGAAGTTTTGACGCATGAATTAATTGCTGTGAAATGTAGTGAGCGCGGTACGCAAGATAAATGTCAGTTGGATGTTTCTATGGTGAACGAAGCTCATAGATTAGTATCATCAGTTCTAGATCAGGAAGATTATTCTACTATTGCTACGTCAGCTTCAAATCACCAAAATTTCCCACCACAAGAAATGATGACCGGATACGATGGTACCTTGATCTTGTCAACTCCAAATGATGTATCAAAGGAGAAAAAGCTCTCAACTCATCGATCAGAAGAGGTGCTACAATTTATGTCATCGATCCGCCATCCAATATCTCCTTTGTCTCATTTGTTACAACCTTCCAAGCGTGATTCTTTCAACTATGAACCATCGCTACATGCCGAATCAACAAGAACAAGTCGACATTATCCAAATCAAAATTCACAACCGGGTAGTTACAAAGGAAAGAGCTCTGAGAAGCAACACAAAAGTGAAGGGAACTCCATCTTGAAGTATCCACTTTCCACTCCTTCTCGAGGAACCACTCATGGTGCTCTTTATCGATACGAACCACCCAAGTATTCTCCCAATACTTCGTCCGAATCGCTGGGATACTCGTTGCACTCCACTCCTAGTAGTCTGAGGACTCACTCCAATAACGACTCCGACCATAATACACATTATCATCCCCATCCTTCTTTAGTATAATTGTTTTTCCTTAATTACTTGCTTTTCTTCGTGCTGCTGTAGCGGTATGCGTAATGATAAAGGAAGAAACTTATCCAAAAATATTAATGTTTTCTGTCTTTAATATAGGGAAGAGGAAAACATTCTTTCTCTATTACATAGAGCATATAAAAAAGCTTTAATATTTTATTCTGTGTTGCTGATATAGCGAAATATGAAATAACGTATTCAATACAAAATATATATATTCTGAAAATATACCACTATAAATAAATACACGTCCGTTGTGACTATTCTTAGGAGATATATTTCTACTGTAAGTTCATTCCAAAACGGGAAGAGTGTAAACAAGACATCCAGGTTTATCACCTGCCGGAGTATCTGGATTAATTGCTTCAGATGGCACAAATAAGGTTACCACAGTACCATTTGGATATTGTGAAATACTAGGGTTCGCGAAATCAATAATACCGTCAATCGATAAGTCAACACTAACAGCGCGATTTTCAAAAGGGGAGTACAAAAATAATCGCCAATTATGCCAATCAAATTTGCTATTCAATTGGGCTTCATACAAATAAAAATCTTGTCCACGAAAGTGAATATTTGCTCGCTGACCAATTTTACCACCTTGGACCTGTCTGGCAATTTCAATGGCATTACTGGCATCATTGTCGAAATATGCTTGCCAATTAAAATAAACACCATTGATTTCCTTTGATGGCTTATATGTCACAACACCAAATCCTGGAGAGTCGTATTCAGGTGCAGCCTTCGTCGTGAAATGAAACCGAACATAGATTATCCACATATTATCTACATAGTTAGCAGCTGAAATTGATGGCGTACCCACGTTGACAATATCGCTTCTAACATCATTTGTATAAGTATTAGGGTCGGTAGCAGTGTGAATTTTTTTCAATAAAGTCGTCTGATAATTGATGGTACCAGAAACCAATGCGTCAATTGAAGAATAAAATAACATCACAGGATAATTTCCAGAACTTTCCATAAATTCAAATGCCAAAATGTAGTATCCAGTGGGTTTATTGTAATGAAGAAATGGCATGGAACCTGATTTTGTCACCAAGGTTTGAATTCGTTTCCATGGTCCCAACGGACCGCTGGTACTTTCCGCCAAAAAAATATTCCAGTAATCATTGGAAGGGTCATGACTGTGGTAAACCCCATAATAGTGGCTCAAAGAACTGCTTAATGAGCTTATATTGGAAGTAAAAGAAGGTTGAAATGTTTGCAAGCAATCCATTGAGGCTCCGAAGTCATCTATTGTGCCAAATAATTTCGTGAGCGGTTTCGCCAGCATCGTTGCCAATGAATCGAGATCACTGCCATAGGAAACACCACTTTGCACCATAACTAAAACAACTGAAATCCACAAGATCACCAAATCCATTCTCGATACTCATGGGGCAAAGATTTCAAGAAAACACAAGCCTTTAACTAACAACCAATTTTTTTGACAACCAATTAATTACCAACTACTTCTATTAATAATTAAACATTATTTTACTGCAATATAACAAAAATCGCGTTTTTTGAAACGACAAGCCAATCTTTCCCAACAAACGCAAAGCAAAAGGCGTGAGGTATCTATTTTCTTTCATTCATGGCAAGATCCTCGTCAAGAAATTTCGCTAAATTGGCATCAAAATGAGTGAAGTGGAAGGAACTGGTGAGCAAAATAGGAAAGATATGGCCATCCCAGATGATGAAATTGTTGCATTCTGGGAAGCTACTATACGAGGTGATATGAGCTGTATCGATGATCTAATTTCAAAATATGACGAATATGTGGAACGAAGAGTTGTGTTGCCCACAGCTTCAGATGCCTCTAGTGATAAATGTGATGCTTACATTTGGTCACCTCAAGTATATTTTGTATCCGCAATGGATGACTTCAAACGTTACCAAAAGTATGGTAATCCAGATAAGCATGTCACTAAAAGTGGTTTCTTCAAAGAGTTGATTCCGCCATCTCGTAATCAGCATGTGGTGCGTTCGAACCTTGTTGAATTTAGATGGCTAGTAATTAATCGATGTGTCTCTTTCTTTCTCTCCCCATATTTCATTTCATAGAAAAAATATAATATGTTCTTAATATGTACAAATTGTCTTGCATTTCGCCTTGCGATTGTCAGCAAGAATATAAACTTGATTCAACGATTCTATGAATTAGTGGATGATTTTTTGTTAGAGAAACTTTTGACAGCAAGAGACTATACGCTATATTGCTATGCTGCTTTGTCAAACGATATTAACTTGCTGAACTGGTATTATAATGTCCTCTCTCTTGATGCGTTGGAACAAGGCGTTACTTCCAAAGTGGCCATCTTTTATTCCGTGATCTCACTTGGTTATATTGATGTGGTGAAGTGGATTATGGAGCAAGCAGTTTTAGATGATGGAAAAGCTTGGAAATTACTTTCCCATGGTGACTTTGAGGCATGTAAGCGTGCGATTCATAGTGGAAACGCAGAGTTGGCAGTGTTTCTGATTAATGTTATGAAGGAGATTAAGCCAGAAAACAAGATCGTCATCGAGCAAATAGGAAAAATACAAAATTTTATGACTTTTTCACTTCAAAATTATCACAAGGAAATGTTTGAGTTTTTGTGGGAATCAAGTGAATCAACGATTAAGAATAATTCTGGTGAGGAGAATGTTAATGAAAGTATAACGTCACAAATATTAAAAAAGAAGAAATCTTTGCTACTATGGGGCAGAGGCATCATGTTTGATCTGGCTTGTAGAAATGGATATCTTGATTTAGTGAAGATGTTTTGGGAAATAGTGGTCAATGGGCCAGAAGCGGAAGCTTGTCAACTGGAATCAACTGACGGAATATCTCATTTATCTTCTGAAAGTGAGCTTTTGTACAATGGGTTCAAGAGAGCGGTAGTGTTTGGACAAAAGGATGTGGTTGAGTATTTGCTTTTATGTATAACCAATTCTGCAACCGTGGAACATCGAATTAGTTTCCATTATCTTCTGCAGTCCTTGAAGTTATCAGTGTATAATGGGTATATCCATATGGTGGAGTGGATCACAGAAAAGATAAACACAACCGATTCATTCGTCAAAGTGCTGGTGGAGCAAAAACCTGTGCAAATCGATGTAATCATAGATAATTTAATATTTAAGGAGTATTCTGTATTGTCTATATGTGCAGCTAAAGGCTACATTGATGCTTTGAAATGGTTATTTGAACGACGTAGCTCATTATTCCAACCAATGGAAGGTGATCAAAGGGAATCACAACGAGCTATGCTGTTGTCTATGTATGGTAACGCTGTCAAGCACGGTCATGACAATATTTTGACGTGGTTGATTAACAGTGTCGATAGTGATTTACTATTGGAAGTTCATCGCTCTCTTGACTACTATGCATACAATAAAGCGGTGATTCATGGACATTTAAACATATTGAAAGTGTGGGGGAATCGAGTGGATAAGTTTCCTCCAAGTGAAATAGTGCAGAGCATTGCATCATTTCATTATTATGCATTGGGTAATGCAATAATTCACGAAAACGTCGGTATTTTGGATTGGATTTCCCAATTCCTTAATCTTGAAGAAAGAGAGCAGTTAGTATTAGACAATAGTTCTCTTCACAATGCCTTGAGGCAGGCTGCATCCTTGGGTCATCTCAAGTCCTTGCAATGGGCCCTTCCGTCTTGGAATGGTATTAAATCTCAGGAACCAAGTGATTTGATGTATTCTTTATATGCTACAGCCGCACAAGCTGGACAACTTTCAATCATGAAATGGATTGAGAAAGATTATCCAGTTTCGCAAATATCTAAACTTCGGAAAGACGAAGTGTATGATTATACTACAAAGAATGGTCCATTTCATGTTCTTGAATATTTTTTTGAGTCAAATGAAGATATTAAAGAATGGAAGAGATTGGAAAAAATGCAAAAGGCTAACGTTGCATTGTATCATGAGGCGATGTGCCGATTTGCTGAGAAGACTCTTGTTGATACCTCAAAACATGAAGAGTCCCTACAAATTGGAGCCATGGAAGTAGAAAATGAGCATACGATAGCTGCAAGCTTTTATGGTCAACGGCTTATAATCATGTTGAAATCTTTGGTATCATATTGGAATGTCAAGCAGTCTTTATTGGATGCCGTTTTACATCACCCTGGCTTGCCAAGTTTGCTCGCGACAATATCCAATACCGCTGTTGATGATGCCATCGTTGCCGCAACCAAATCAGATCTAAGAGAACTTGCATTTAACTGTTGCTGTGGAGATAAGGTCGTAGTTTTGCAGTTTTTGTGGGATCATATTGCGTCTGATGTCCTTAAGCAGATATTGGCTGGAAATGTTGGCAATAATGTGGTACAAGGAAATACTCGAATTATCAATCCTCATACTAGTGATGATGATGATGATGATAATGAGAGCAACGATGATGATGACGATGAGGATGAGAGTAATAGCGAAGAAGAATTTATAGTTGAATCAGATACCGAGAATGACGTTCACGATCGCGAAATACACGAAAGTGGTGAAAATAGTGGTAATAAGCATAGTCAAAAACCATCTGAAACTACTATGAATCTTGAATCATCCGAGGAAGTCAATATACAAGAAAATATTAAATTCTTCAATGATTGTATAGCCGCGGCTTGCGCAAGTGGACATTTGGCTCCAGTTGAGTGGATGGTAAAACATTTGCCTCTTCTTATCATGAAAGATAACGGCAGTACATCCACGGCTCCATTGATTTCTTTTGATGTTCGAAGATACTTTGAAGCGGCTGTATCAACTAATCGCATCGGTATCATCAACTACCTGTTAAGTTTGCATGATAAAGCATTATTTGCAACTTGTCTCTCTGAGCTAGAGTCAAACCTTACTGAACGTAGGAGCAGTTCATTTGTCCAATTGTGCTCAATCGATTGTTTGTATTGGTATTGTAAGTCCAAATTGAAGCCTCTGATATCTTCTTCGGTGGTTGGTTTAACTCCCATTGCTGCAACTGAGAATTCTGCAAGTAATCAAGAGGAGTCACAGCAAGCCTATACTGTGGTATACGCGGAGAAGCTTTCTAGTATCGACAAAAACGATGTTGAACTTTATCTCTCGTTTATGGCTTTTTATCTTCTTTGCAAAACTGTTGCAGAGAAAGTTATCTCCACTCCCCCACCTGGTCGTCCATTTTTTTCTCGGTTAGCAATAAATATCCCGAAAGAGGGTTCTGTCATTGCAAATGACGACCCGAATTTTCTTTTGCAAATCATTGGGGCTTTTAAAGCCGCTATTCGTCACCTTACGTCTATCGATCTTCTTGCTGCAGTGGAATCTCCTTATTTGAAAGGAATTTTGAAGGCTTGTATATTTCTCGGACGGAGTGATCTCTTAAATGATATTGAAAGTTTGTTCGATCAAATGTGCAATAATTTTGAAGATTTAAACGTGATGGAACAAGAGGAGAAGATGCTTGATGTAGAAACGAACATAGAGTTGTTTCACAAATCTCGTGATATCAACAATGGCAATGATTCGGCTTCATCCTCTCAGAATCCTAGTCGTGATAGTAATAAAAAAGCGAAACGCTCAGAAAAGGGTGTTATCGCATTGCTTGGTGCAGATTTTAATGATATTTTGGAGACTATTATGAAAGTGGAAGCGAATAGTGAAAACATTAATGGACAGGAAGCTGGGGATAGTGGAGTGTTTTCATGGGTTATTGAGCGCCTAATTAAGATTGACAATGTGCAGTGGATATCCTCTAACAATTACTCACTGGTGACTATTGCTTTTAGTAGAGGTGTGTTATCTCTATTGTCGTGGCTTTGTGATAGTTACACAATAAATGATCCAAATTGGTTCATGTCGTGGTTGACTGCAAATATCTCAGATATTCGAACCGCTCTCAGTAATCATCTAAATGACAATCCTTCATTCTCTTCATCTACTATAAGAATACCTCTGAAACGAAAGAATTCTACTGTGGAGTGGTTGATTTTCCAATGCAGAAAACTCGTCACTGTAGGAACTGGTCAGAGTTCAGTGTTGGATACAAGTATCATAGAATTGTTGCAGCTACTTTGGACCAATGATATCATTAGCAAAGCGAAATCCAGTAAGGATCCAGTTATCATGAAATCATTAATGCGTTTCCCGATGCGTCATTTTGTCTTTTCTGGTTTTTCTGGCGAAGTAACTGTTATTCCTAGTGGGAGAAATTGGTCGATAGACTTCCAGAGTTCCAGCCCTTTGTGGGATACACATTGTAGTGATTGGGCTAAAGAATCGGCTGAGTATCATTTGAATCGTTTGCAAAACCAATGGATCACCGAAGAATCGGTCATTATGGAGAAAGAAGATATTCCAATGGAGGATCTTCCTCCATCATTCCCTTCTCTTCCTCCTTGTTTACCGGATCCCTCGGCTCCAATCACACCTACTTCTTTCACTACTGGTATCGATGAGAAGACGAAGAAAGTAACCAATAAAATTTCCTCTGATGATCAATTTTTTATCGCGAATCTGTTGATTCACTTTCTAGTTCGAATGATCGAAGAAAGTACAAAGTCCGATCGTAGCATTTTGAAAAATGATTCGGAAGCGACAACCATTCATGGGAAGGCCCTAGTGCATCGTCTGTTATTTGGTTTTATTTTGCCGACAACTGCACAGTTCCAATCATCTGATCTGCGAGCATCAACCTCATCATCGGCAAGGAGATCATCACGAGCAGTAGAAGAGTTTCCAGCTTATTCCCCAACATCACCCGCTTACTCTCCAACATCCCCTGCATATTCCCCAACATCCCCTGCATATTCCCCAACATCACCTGTTTATGTCCCGACATCCCCCGCTTACTCTCCTACATCACCTGCGTATTCTCCAACGTCACCCACATATTTACCCTCAACAACAGAATTGATACCTACAATTACTTCATTCTCTCCAACAATACCTGCAATGGATAATGGTGATTCGTCTCCTCACTCAGTATTGTCTGGAGGATCAGGCCCGGCATTCATAATTGACCCTACCACTGTCCATGGTTCTTCACCAGCATATAATTCAGAGGAAGTTTCTTCCTTGATTGGTGATCGATCTGTGCACTTGTCAATGCTCGACGACGCGATAGTTCCAACAGCCAATACCAACACTTTAGTTCCCCCTTTTGCACCACATGATGAAACAATGAATTCCATGACCTTGCCAGGGTCATCCTTGTTCACGAATTCTATATCTGAAGCCCAACCGTTGGAAAACGCAGTAGAACCCATGCTAGTGGCAGATGAGGAAGTTCGTACATCGGAGGAATTATTGGTTGGAAATGATGCTGGAGAGGCAGAAAATGCTGTTCCAAATCTAAACGGGAATATTAATATGATTGTGCAAGAGGAGACATCCAGTTTAGACCCTTCGGAAGGAAAGACAAATCATAGTAATTCTGATATTCTGAATTTACTTGAAGAATATCTCGATGTCACTAGTCTCTTCTTAGGAAGTTCTGAAGAGCAGGCCACTTCTCTTCTATCTACGCTGTTAGAATTAGCGATTGTTTGTGATCGACTTGACCTGGTTCGCAAAATAATTTTTCCAAATTTTTCAAATACGTTAACCGCCGTTCAACGTTCTCGATTTGT
>JACCEA011582260.1_pt1 | contig 11978 bp, 5 predicted proteins | sample 7449851 | NCBI WGS metagenome assembly JACCEA01 (sample SAMN15323453, study PRJNA562643) | freshwater metagenome | isolation source: river surface water | place: USA:Blue River Watershed | collected 2017-08-18 | reverse complement strand
TCACAGGTTCCTAAATATGAAGAGCCTTCTCCATTCAAGTTCTATGAAGTAATGGTACCAACTACTGATTCGGTACTCTATACTTATATGTTAAAGCATTTGGCTCCATTACGTCCTATTCTGTTTGTTGGTGAAAGTGGTACTGCAAAGACAACCATTATCCAAAAGTATCTTTTTTCATTGCCGAGTGCATCCAATAGTAGATTGAACATCAACTTTTCTTCAAGAACGACTGCAGCCGATGTTCAATCAAACATTGAAGCTAATGTTGACAAAAGATCGGGTAACATTTATGGACCACCATCAGGTAAAAAGTTAATCGTTTTCATCGACGACATGAACATGCCAAAGGTTGATACTTATGGAACTCAACAACCAATCGCTCTACTCCTTTTTTTAATGGGTCGTGGCTGCATATATGACCGAGAAAAAGATTTGAATTTGAAGTTGCTAAAGGATCTACAATATATTGGTGCCATGGGTCCTCCAGGAGGTGGTCGAAATCCGGTCGATACTCGTTTTGTTGCATTATTCAACGTTTTCAACTTGACTCCACCAACGAATGCTGTGTTGAACAATATCTATTCATCCATCATCTTGACCAAATATACTCAATTTAATGATTCTGTGAAGGCAGTAGCTGGTAAGATCACTGCATGCACGCTGAAGATTTTTACTTTCATTTATGACAAAATGCCACCCACTCCAAGTAAATTCCACTATATTTTCAACCTTCGTGATCTGTCGAGAATTTATGAAGGCCTATGTAATGGAACGACTGACGTGATCACAACACCAGCAATTTTCGTGCGTTTGTGGAGAAATGAGTGTGATCGAGTTTTTTTTGATCGTTTAACAACAACGGACGATCAAGCAAGCTATTCCAAAGAACTCAGCAATATCATAAAGGACAATTTCTCGGATTGCCTAGCAAGTGCCACTTCTGAACCTTGTCTTTTCGGCGACTTTGAATCAGCTGTAGCACGTATATCGTCTGGTGGTGAAAGCGAGGATGTGCGCTTGTATAAAGATATGGGTGACTATGGACAGGTCAGAAAAATCTTCTCTGAAGTGTTGGACCTTTACAACCAAGACAATAAAGCAATGACTCTAGTATTATTCGAACAAGCGTTGGAGCATCTTTGTCGTATTCACCGCATTATTCGTAATCCTCGTGGAAACGCTCTACTTGTTGGTGTTGGTGGTAGTGGAAAGCAATCTTTGACCAGACTAGCTGCGTTTTGTGCAGGTTACAAGTTATTCCAAATTACTTTGTCTCGTGGTTATGGCGAGGAACAATTTAAGACTGATTTGAAGGAATTATATAAATCCCTTGGTCAAGGAGAAGTTGTATTTTTGTTCACTGATGCTCATGTCGTTGAAGAAGGTTTCTTGGAATTCATTAACAACATGCTCACCACTGGTATGGTGCCCGCCCTGTATGAGCAAGATGAAAAGGATGCGTTGTGTTCAACTGTTCGATTGGAAGTAAAGTTGGCAGGTTTGCCTGAAACTCCTGACAATTTGTGGTCATTTTATGTTAACAAGTGCCGCAATAACTTGCATATTGTCTTGGCCATGTCTCCCTCAGGGTCGAAGTTACGCTTGCGATGCCGTAATTTCCCTGGTTTGGTATCAAATGCTGTGATTGATTGGTTCTTCCCATGGCCGAAAGATGCTTTGGAGAAAGTTGCTGAGTATTTCTTGGCTGATGAGGCATTACCTGAGGAACATCGCAAAAGTGTGATTGATCACCTTGTCTTTACTCATCAAAATGTAACAACCGCTGCTCATCGATTTGCCGAAGAGTTGAGACGTTACTACTATGTCACACCTAAAAACTACTTAGATTTCATCAGCAACTATCGTCAACAGTTGGCGGTATCAAGCAAGAGAATATCAGTTTCCACAAAGCGCTTAGAAGGTGGCTTGCAAAAGTTGATCGAAGCTGCGTCTGCGGTGGATCGTATGAAAATCGTATTGACTGAAAAGAAAGTTGTTGTTGATGCAAAGACCGAGAAAGTTCAAGCGCTGATTGCGGTCATTCAAGACAAAACTGCCGCTGCCAATATTAGTCAAGAGCAAGCCACAGTAAAGCAAAAGTATGCTGCAGAGCAAGCTGTTATTATCAAACAACAGAAAGAAGAAGCAGACGAAGCTTTGATGGAGGCTCTTCCTGCTGTCGAGGCCGCATCCAGAGCCCTTGAAAATCTCGATAAGAATGACTTGACAGAATTGAAGGCCTTCACCAATCCTCCACCAGCTGTCAAAAACTTGTGTATGCAACTTGTGTGCTTGCGTCCTACAGGAGAGAAGCTTGAAGAGAATTGGAACGATGCAAAGAAGATGTTGAGTAACTCTCAATTGCTTCAAATGTTGAAGAACTATCCTAAGGACGATTTGACTGACAAACAAGTGAAGAAAGTTAATAAGTATTTTAATGAAGAACTGACTTTGGAGAAAATGAGTGCTGTTTCAAAGGCTGGGTATGGTTTGCTGACATGGGTGGTGGCAATTGTGAAATACTATGAAGTTGCGAGAAATGTAGCCCCCCTCCGTGAAAAGGTGAAGAATATGGAGAAAGCTCAAATGCAGACGGAAAAAGAATTGGCTGAACTTCAAGCTACTTTGGCTACATTATCCAAAGAAATCAATGAATTAAACGCGCAATTTGCGGAGGCAAATGGTGAATTAGATGTCTTGCAACAAGAAGCAGCCATTATGACTAAGCGTTTGAATGCCGCCAGTCAATTGATTGAGGGTCTGACCGGAGAGAGGACTCGTTGGAGCGCAGATGTTGCAAGTCTTGGACAACAATCGTACAAGCTCGTTGGCGATTGCCTGCTAGGTTCATCGTTCTTGTCATATGTTGGAGCGTTTACCACTGACTACCGGCGCGATTTGATCTATGTAAAATTCCTTGAAGATGTGAAGAGTCGCAACATTCCTCTCTCAGATAATTTTACACTGGAAAAATTGCTGACTACTGACGCAACTGTTCAAGGGTGGATTTCTAAAGGGTTACCGGCTGATGACCATTCTATTCAAAATGGTATATTGACAACTAAAGGGTCCAGATTTCCTTTATGTGTTGATCCACAACAACAAGCTGTGTCATGGATCAAGCGCACTTATGCTGGGAAGAACTTGACTGTAAAGTCTTTAACAGACTCTGATTTTATGAAACACTTGGAGTTAGCCATTCAATTTGGTAACCCGTTTCTATTTGAGAATATTGACGAAGAGTTGGACCCCATGCTTGATCCAGTCCTTGAGAAAAACGTGATTAAGGAAGGTGGAAGCATGATGATTAAACTTGGTGATAAAATTGTTGAATGGGATGAAAATTTCCGTCTATTCTTTACAACAAAACTCGCCAATCCTCACTATTCTCCTGAAGTTATGGGTAAGACCATGATTATTAATTATGGTGTTACCATGGATGGTCTTGCTAATCAATTACTTAATGTTGTGGTTGGTAATGAACGTCCTGATTTGGAAAGACAGTGGGCTGAACTTGTTACTGAAATGAGTGAAAATGCTCAATTACTCGTGTCTTTAGAAGATACTCTTCTCCGCGAACTGTCTTCATCTCAAGGCAATATCTTGGATAATCATGAACTCATTGCTACTTTGGAGAATACAAAGTCCAAGGCAGTAGAAATTCAAGGCAAATTGCAACTTGCTGAACAAACAAAAGTTGATATCAGTACTGCTCGTTCGGTATACAAACCAGTTGCTAAGCGTGGTTCAATCTTATATTTCGCAGAGGCTGGTCTTGCGACAATTAACTCTATGTATGAAATTTCCCTTGATAGTTTCCTTGGGGTATTTAAGTCTGCTTTGGAGGCTGCCAAAAAGGATTCTGTTCTAGAAAATCGCCTCAGAAATATGATTGAAACCATCACTCGCCAAATATATGATTACACTTGTACAGGAATCTTCGAGCGCCATAAATTAATGTTTAGTTTTCAGATGACTTGCATGATTATGAATGGTGAAGGACATTTGGATCATCATGTTTTGGACTTTTTCTTGAAAGGTGATACCTCCCTGGAAGGTGTTAGCGAAGCATGCCCGGTAACATGGTTGATTGGTTCTGGTTGGAAAGATTTAGTATGCATGGGGCAAATCCATGATGTGTACGGTGATTTAGTGAAAGATTTCAAATCGCATACAACAATTTGGAAGGATTGGTATGATTTAGAGGCGCCTGAAACAGTGCACATTCCAAATGATTTTCATCAAAGGTTGACTCCATTACAACGATTGGCGGTAATGAGATGTTTTCGTCCTGATCGTGTTTATAATGCTGTTAAGCTATTTGTTATGGAGACCATGGGCGAGAAATATGTTCAACCTCCTGTCTTGGACTACGCTCGCATCTTTTCGCAATCTTCGCCAACTGCTCCAATGGTTTTTATTTTGTCACCTGGTGCCGATCCCCAATCTGACATTCAGAAGTTTTGTGATGAAATGAATATGACTGCCAGATTTAAATTTGTTGCTTTGGGACAAGGTCAGGGTCCAATTGCAGAGCAACTGTTGGAAGTGGGATACAAGCGTGGTCATTGGGTTCTGCTGCAAAATTGTCACTTGCTGGCTTCATGGTTGAAGACATTAGAGAAATTGTTGAATGAAATGAAAGACCCACACAAAGAATTTCGGCTTTGGCTTACAACTGAACCGACTGACAAATTCCCGTTGGGTATTTTGCAGCGTTCATTGAAGGTAGTGACTGAACCACCAGATGGATTGAAACTTAATATGCGTGCAACATATAGTCGTATAGACCAGAGCGTACTAGAAGAATGTCCTCATTGGGCATTTAGACCCTGTCTCTATGTCTTAGCATTCCTTCATGCAGTAGTATTGGAACGCAGAAAGTATGGTAAGATTGGTTGGAACGTAAATTACGATTTCAACGAATCTGATTTCAGTATTTCTCGTAAATTGCTCTCTTTGTATCTCATGAAGAGCTTTGAAGATCAAGACGAGTTCTTGCCTTGGGGATCTCTGAAATATCTAATTGGTGATGCTATGTATGGCGGTAGAGTATCAGATGATATGGATCGTCGTATCTTGAAGACTTACTTGGAAGAATACATGGGTGATTTCTTATTCGACGATTGTCAAAAATTCCATTTCTCTGTTGTTGGATTTGATTACCATCTTCCTGATTTTGGTGATATTGATAATTACACAATGATGATTGAAACACTTCCGTTGACTAATTCTCCAGCTGTATTTGGTCTTCATCCAAATGCTGAAATCGGATACTATTCTAATGCCGTTAAATCGATGTGGGTTGATTTGATTTCTTTGCAGCCACGTCGTGTTGCTAGTGGTGAAGGAATGTCTCGTGAAGAATATATTGCTAGCACAGCCAGGGATATCTACTCAAAGATTCCAATTGAATCGATGGACATAGGATCTTTTGACTTAATGCAAACCAGAGCATTACTCATCAAGCGCAATATTCACCTAGCCATTGCAGCCAACGCAGATGCGGACACATCCAAGATGACCGTTACTCCATGTCAGGTGGTCTTGCTACAGGAATTGGAGCGTTGGAATAATTTGGTTAAGCGCATGGCGCTATCGCTCTTGGACTTACAAAGAGCTTTGACTGGTGAAATTGGTATGTCAGATGAATTAGATTCTCTAGGAGACTCATTATTCAACGGTTTCTTACCGGCGATGTGGAGAAGATTGGCTCCTGACACTCAAAAACCATTGGGCAGTTGGATGGGTCATTTTACACATCGTCATCAACAATATAGTGACTGGATTGATCATGGTGAACCTGCGGTTATGTGGATTTCTGGATTGCATATTCCTGAATCATATCTCACTGCATTAGTACAAACTACCTGTCGTGCGAGAGGTTGGCCGTTGGATAAATCTACTTTGTACACGGTTGTTACCAAATATACTAGCACTGAAGGTTTGACCAATCTGGAATCAGGTTGCTATGTTAATGGATTGTATTTAGAAGGTGGAGCATGGGATCATGAAAATAGCGTTTTACGAGCTCAAGATCCTAAAGTTTTGGTTGTTGAACTCCCAGTTATGCAAATTATTCCTATTGAGGCATCAAAGTTGAAGTTGCACAATACCTTCCGTACTCCAGTCTATGTTACACAGAATCGAAGAAACGCAATGGGTGTTGGTTTGGTGTTTGAAGCCGATTTGGCAACTCAGGAACATACGTCTCATTGGGTGTTGCAAGGTGTGTCATTGTGTTTGAACATTGATTCATAAGTGCCAGTCAGCATAGTATGTATTATATTTATTTCTAAGGTAGCAATTATAAGTTGTTTGTATAAAATATAGTATGATATAAGTTTGTGTAATCATAATAATTTGGACTTTCTTTGCTACAAATTTTATTTTATATTGGTCCCTTTCTTTATGCGATTCGAAGAATCACAAGCGAATAACGCACATGGGGGGATTATCACATATAAGCTACTGATCATTGGCTACAATCTAGGAAATGTGTAAACCTTTCAATGGAATTGGAGAAATAGACTAAGAATGGTTTTAAACAACAATCGAAAGAGTTGCAGATAGTACAAGTTTTTCATACATTCTACGATAACTGTAATCAATCGTTCATCTTGCATTTCATCTAAAAGACCATGGTGTTGGACAACATGTTTTTGCGTTCTATGAACTCTTGAGTTTGCTTGGCAGCAAGTAATTCTTCTCTATCCATTTCACGATACATTGCTTCTTCCTCTGCAATTAAGTCTTGGCGTTCTTGTTCCTTGATGGTGGCCAACTTTTGACGTCTCCAACTGTCAAGGCGGTATGCAACACTCTTTCTTCGTCTTTCGGCCTCATCTTTCTTGTGTTCTTGCAATGCAACCCAGTCTTCACGCTTACATTGTAAGTCCAGATGAAGTCGATTCAATTTTTCTGAGTGATCTGCGATATCGATTTCCTTCTTGCGATGTGCATCAGCAAGTCTCCAGGCAAGAGAGTGTCGTGCAGCAGCACGTTGATCATCACGATATTTCTGAACATCCTTCCAAGCAGCTTCGCGCAACTCTCTATCAGCAGTAGCTGCTTGCAGTTGAGCCTGTCTTTCTCCTTCCAAACGCATGCGCTCTTGATACTGGATGTAGAGAATCAAACAAAAAAGAGAAGCGGAAGAATTAAACGGAATGTCTTAAATCTCATCAGTTGCAACTTACCTCTGTCTGATTGCGATATTCCAAACTTTGACGACGAGCATCAAGAATGCGTTGACGATAATTCATGACATCTTGACGATCTGCTTCTTCAATACGGCGAAGCTCTTCATTAACCATTTGCTGCAATGCCTTTTGTCCTACCTCATAATCCTTGTCTTTCTTTGCTTTATCCAAACGATAGGCTAAAGATTGACGCCGACTTTCTTTCATGGATTCATGATAAGCTTGAACATCCTTCAAAGCTTGTTGTTCAAGCTCACGCTCCATCTGCTCAACCAAGGTGGAATCAATATGTTTCTTTTGCTCATTTTTCTTCTCTTCTCTCCATTTATCCAATCGGCCAGCCAGAGATTCACGACGCTGTCTTGCCTCTTGTTGCTTGTAGCGTTGGACATCTTTCCAATCTTCTTCGCGTTTCTTCAATAAGCTCAATTCTTCTTCCTCTCTCGCTTTCTCAAATTCTCTCTCACGCTCTTTTTGTGTACGCCAAATTTCACTACGATTACAAAGAGATTCACGACGGGAACGTTCTTCTTCAGCTTTAATTTGATGATCATCAACCCAATTTGCATGACGGAATTCCAATAAAGACTTTTCTTCTTCCATGCGCAGTCGTTCTAACTCTTCTAAGCGTTTTTTCTCTTCTTGTCCCATCACAACACGATTGTGCATGCTCTCTCGTCTTCGTGCTTCTTCATCTTTCTTTGCTTCACGAATTTCTAAGAAATCCAATCGACGACTAGAAAGCAATTCAATTTCCTCTTGCTTCTTTTGAATTTGTAATTTTGCTTCTTTTTCAGCCGCAGCATTACGCAACTTTTTATTCAAAAACATACTAATACGACGTTTAGCTTTAGCTTGTTTCTCTAAATCAGCAGCAAGTTGAGCTCTAGCTTTTAAAGAAGAAGAAAGTTCCTCGTGCTTTTGTTGCTTTTCTTTTTCTTCGAATTCACGCTTCTTTTCTAATTGCTTTCGACGCAATTCAGCAGCAGCAGTGGAGTCTTCTGTAAGTTTCCTTAATTCTTGTTGGCGTCTTTCTTTATGCAAAGCAGCTTTTCTCTCCTTTTCTAGTGCCCATTTCTCTTTCATTTGTTGGACCTTGTTGATCCGATCAATGGTGGATGCTTCCTTCGCCATTTTTGCAGCCTCACGTGCGTCATTACTAGCAAGGCTTGATGCAGATCCAGATGTACTCAATGGAGAAAATGGAGTACGATTGATCTTGCTACAAGAGCTGGCAGTCTTAGGTCTTTGGGCATTTTGCTTGGGAGTGCTAATAACCGTTCTTGGAGTTATGATGGGACCCGCTGCTTTAGAAGGAGTACTAAAGGGTTTATTAGTACTACTGTTGAAATTGACTTTATTTTCAGTTTCCATTGTTTCTCTGAATGATTCTCTTGTTTGGCTATTACAGTATTTTAATTAATGTGTTCTTGTCTTCTTATCGCTAAATATTTCGGCCTTGCAAAAAAAAGAAGCAAAATCTTAACGGCTAGTAAAAACTCCACAATATTTTCATGAATTTGGATGGATATGGGATACTTTCATTAACTAAATTAACACTTCTAAAAGGTATTCTTAACAAATTAACTGGAAACTTCGTGGATCTTAGAATTCTCCATTCTATAATAAAGAAGGTTCACACTATATAACTAGTTTATACTGTCACTTGCGCATTTATATACACTCTTTATTGAAACATAATCCTTTATACAAAGCTTCACATCTATCGGTCCTCAGCCTCACAACCACACTTATAATATTGAAACCCTTTCCAAACAAGAAAAATGTTCCTTACTTTTTGGCTTCCATAGCTGATCTTCGTTTCTCCATTCTCAACTGTAAATACAACCCGTTACTTCAATAGCAAAAATACAAACTAAGAAAGAGCCAAACCTGATGACGTTTAAGCGCTTCCTCTGAACGTGCAGCAACCGTTGGAATTTTACTTGTACCTACGCTAGTACTAATTGTTTTATCAGTGGCACCAGCATTTACAACAGTAACTGGTGGTCTTGTTGATACTTGAACAACTGGAGGGGCATTGGGAGTAGCAGGGGCGTTCTCTGGCTGTAAACGAGCATTTGGAGTGACAGGTGTGGATAAGGTATTGGCGCTAGTATTGTATGACTGGGGCGTTGCTAACTTCGAGGTTGATGTCTTCTTGATGGTAAGAGATGTTGAATTATTGAAAGGCGGTCGATTGGATGACGTTCGGAGATTCGTCGATTGAGTGGGAGTGCCGGTGTTTCCACCTTTACTGTTGCTTTGATCCCTGGATTTCAAGACGCTCGACGAACCAGATCCAGATCCAGTTGATAATCTACTTAGAGAGGTTGGAATACCACTGGATCTTGTTGATCGCGATTTGGATGCATCCACGGTGTGAGGAGGTCCCATTACTTCGCTAGAACCAGATTCCGGAACACGCTCCTCTTGCGTTGAAGACGTCGAAGCATTATCATCTAATGGGGCTTCGTTACCAACAATATCGGTGACATAGTCATCTTCACCAAATCTTGTTTTCTTTACTGCATGCAATGGGGTAGAGATTTCCGATTCTGTCATTATTCAAGGTTACAAAAGCCTAAGTCGAATGTATTTCACGGACAACTTACCTAAACGCGGGTGATACTTTTCATTTTGATTTAAGTTCCCACTATTGTTTAATTGAAATGCAACTTTCGATTGCTTCTCAGCAGTAGAAGGGGTACCAACTCCTTTACCACCAGTGTTAATATGGCGTAGAAGTGCAGATTTAACAGACTCCAGTTCTCTTTCTTTGTTCTTTAATAATGCACTGAATCGTTCACTTTCAAGAACATGTTCTTTTGCTTGCTCTAGCGCTTTTTTCAAATTCCTTTGAGTAAGTTCTAATTCAGATCGAGAGGTCTCTTTGGCCTCTCGCTCTTCATGGAGTCGGACAAGTGCATCATTCAATTGCCTTTGCAATTGATTCACTACCAGCTCCAAAGATTTCTTGGATTCCTCCAACAATTTAACTTTTGCTTCCAATGGAGCTGTGGTTCTATCCTGTGCTCTTTTTTGTTCACGTCTTAATTCCGATATAGTTTCATCCAATGTTGCTTTTTTGCGCTTAACTTCCTTCAATTCTGATCTAAGATTTTTTACGCATATTTCGAGATTCTTGGAGTTTGAATTGCGTTGAGCTGCCCCCAAAGTAATATTCCGGACCCGAGTTGCAAATTGTAAAGTGAATAATGTTTCCTCGAAGGTTAAATCTGTTGGACAAACAGTAACAATCATCATAGTTCTTGCGCTACCACCAAGTGCATTCTGCAGTAAGAAAGTAAGTTTTGAATTACGATATGGTATATGCTTCTGTTTTTGATCTAAGGCTTCCATCACATCACCGAGCGCCAGCAAACTTTTATTGATATATTGTGCTTCTTTCATTGTTGTCCCAGTTGCTCCACTCTTTCCAACTCGTTCAGATCCTGCTAAATCAACCAAAAAGAGTTTTCCCTTGGTCTGACTCTCTCCTTCTTGTTCAATAGTAACTTCGACTTGAATTATCAAATGCGATCGACTACTTCTTTCATTCATATTTGTAGCAGCTGTGGCCCTATTTGCAGATCCCTTTCCAAAGACTAACATGACATCTTCAATATTAGTCACTGGAACCTGCTTTAAACCTGGCACAGAAACAGTATTGTCTGGTGTTTGTCGAATATCCAATGGTGCTCCATCTGTTTGACCTCCGCCGATATTGTCGTTCAAAAGATCATATACCTGCTCAAACAAATTCCATCAATAAAACATCAAACATTTTCTATCGAAATTTCAACTTACTTGTTCATTGTAAATTTCCATCATTGACAATTCCACCCAATATTTGAAAGGCAATTCTTGTTCGTTCACAGAAAACGATGATCCTACTGAAAAGGTGGAGTTGTCATGTTCTTCCGGAGTTTCCTCAGCTTCTATTGGAGGATAATTTTCTTCTCCGATCATACTGCCAGAGATTTTTCGGCTATTGACAACATCAGTTAGTCCCGACTTCCGGCGTTTATGGGAGCTATCAGGAGTAGGGGGAATGGGCGAGGCCTTGGGGTAAGGACTAACGAGCTTTCCTTTCGGACTTCCCCGATACTTGTTTAAGTATAGCTGAGACTTTTTTCCTTCAAGAATATCAAAGATCTTCTGGATGGTACGATAACTTACACCATATTGCTCATCATACCCATCCTATAAAAAAATGCTTAATGATAGTTAAGCAAGCAACAAAATAATAATACCATCGTGTACGTCTTCCCACTACCTGTTTGACCATAAGCCATAATACAAGAGTTGTACCCATCTAATAACAACTGGATGCTAACAATAGAACTTGACAGTATGAGTCAACCTACCAGTGACCGATAAAACCAATGGCTCAATATCAGAAAAAATATCAGCTTGATTGGACTCTGATTTCCACACTCTATCAAATGCAAATGATTTCCAAGATTCGCTTCTCCTATACGAAACACCGCACGATGAGGATCACGAAAAATAATAAACACACTACGTCTCACCCATCATAGCAAAGTAGCTCCGTATCATCTGATGCATCAACAATTACCACACCACCAGCATTTACTTCATTTTCATTTGGCGGTCGAGTGCGACAACAAACAAGAATATTCCCTCTAACCGCCTGAATCTTGTTCAAGAGCTTAATATTGTTACTCTTTAGCGATTCACAATGTTCCGCCTATCAGACAGTTTTACAATTGAAATAACCATCCAAGAATACTGACTAACCAAATTGAC
>JACCEA011723171.1_pt1 | contig 11979 bp, 7 predicted proteins | sample 7449851 | NCBI WGS metagenome assembly JACCEA01 (sample SAMN15323453, study PRJNA562643) | freshwater metagenome | isolation source: river surface water | place: USA:Blue River Watershed | collected 2017-08-18 | reverse complement strand
AAGAAGTGGTAGGATTTAATTGTTCATAATGAGAATATAAAGATGTAGAAGGATTAAATTCTTCTAAATGAGTAAATGAACCACATGATTTTGGATTCAATTCACTACCTAAATGAGAATTAGAATATGGGTCCCAAGGAGATGGTTCTTGACTCTTTATATATTGAGTCTCATTTTTCTTTTTTTCAAGAGATTCTACCATCTTTTTTAAAACAGAATGTCCTCCTTTCTTCTCTACTGGTTGTCCGGTCTCTAAATCAAACCATTCTCCTTGTGAACCTAAATTATCATTTTGTGTAAAATAATTATTATTCGGTTCTACTATTTTTTTATTTTGTTTTAATGTATTTTTAAATTTCTTTTTTGATTCATTGTATTTTTTAAAATCATCAAAAAATCCTAATATCTCATCTATCTCTACCCCTTTTTCAAATGAATATTGAAAACAATTCTCTAATAAATATGGATAAGCATCTTTAAAATCATATAATTCAGCCACTTGAAAACAATAATTATGTATATTATATTTTTCAACATACTCTTCTTCAATGATATTAAAATCATTTTTTCGTAAAAAATCATATTTAAATATATGAGGAGATATACTCATAAATTGCTCTTCATCCTCTTTTAATTCATTATCCTTACAATTCCATATAAAATCTATATTTTCAATATTTTCATCTCCATACATCTTCAAATATAATTTATAAAATTCAAGTGTAAAATCATTATCTAATACATAAAAATCTTTATATTCTGTTTTCTTTTCAATTATATTTAACTCTTTTTTGTCTTCATTTTTAATGTGGTCTAAATAATTATTTTTAACCTCTTTAAAATTATTTACTGCTTTATGATAACACATATTTATATCATTTTCTTTATACATACCTATTACATTTTTAAACAAGTCATTTATTTTTGGTAAAATTTTATTATTAATTATTTTTTTATCTAGATTACTAAATGTTGAATATTCCATGAATTTTTCAATCGAACAATAATTGTAATTAAATAAATCTTTTAAATCATATTTTGAAATCATTTTTTGAAAATATTGAAAATATTCAAAATCATTATAATTATTCTTATGTTTGTCTAATTTTACAATAAAAGGTAATAATTTTACACTCTCATCTTTCATAAACGCTACAAAATAACTTACATAATACATTGAATTATAATTATTTCTTGGTAAAATCTCATTTCCCTTTTCAAATTCAACATTACTTTTTTTATGTAAAAAGAAGAATTTAAAGAAGTCTTGGATCTCCATCCCTTTTTTATCATTTTTATTGATATGTATATTATGATATTGATTCATATCTCTTTTCTGTATTTCAACTTTTTCCCATAATTCTTGAACTTCTTTTTTTTGTAATATATTTTGCAATTTTTCTTGATATATATTTTCGCGTCTTTCTCGATCCATATCAATTTTTAAAGAGTAATCTATTTTTTTTTCATTTGCAACTTGATTATGTTTTTCTAAACTCTGTCTCATTGTCTCATGATAATATTCTGGGTCATATTGGCGACAACTTTTCGCTATTTTTAAATTCTTCATTTTACGAATCATCATATTTTTACGATTTCGTAGTTTAATCTTTAAAAACTGTGAATAGAGTTTTTTATGATCTTCTAATGTTAAAACTTTTTCTATTTTTTTTTCAACTTTTTCCTCATTCTTATTTTCTTCTTCTTTAACTTCTTCTTCCTTACCAGATTTTTTAAATGTTTGGACAAATTTTAAAAAATCAGGATTCTTCATCATCTCAACAATTTCACTCATCTCTACTTTTTCGTTCGTTTGGGGGGGTACATTCTCTGATGTATACATTTGTGTATGTTACCAGTTCCTTATACATTTTTCATCTATTTTAAACGCACCCCTATACATTCTACATTTAATTTACATAAATTATATATTATAATATTTTTTTTAAGTTCAATTATTAGCATAATGGTATAAATATAAAATAAAAAATAATAAAAATAGTGAAAAGAAGAATGGTAGGAGGAAGATTAGAATATCATAATGGAAAATTAGTATACATAGATAGATATCGTTCAAATATAATTAAAGAGTATGAATATTTATATGATGAATATATAATCAAAAATAAAGAGATTAATAAAGACGAAGTAAAGAGATTAAAAATAAAAATAGAGAAAGATTATCAGAATATTCAACGTGAATATGGTTCTATATTTATAGAGATTGATTATAAAATGACAAAAATTTATAAAATTTGTTATTTTATGGAGAAAAGAGAAGATGATATAAAAAAGGTAGTTAAAGATATCATAAATCAGGGTATTTATGAATATGAACGTAAAAAAAAAGAAGTATCAAAAACTAAAATAAAAAGAGTTCGATTTGATATAGAACGTAAATAAAAAAAAAATGAAGAATTTATGTTTAAGAGAAGATAATTATAATAAAGAATAAAAAATAACAAAAACAACTATATTCAAAATGACTGAACCTACTGCTACCGCTTCGAATTCAATGCAAATTGAGGAAGAGGAGTTTATCCCGACTGGATGTATTCATTCAATTAAGACTATTGTTGGTGTATCTTCGTATTCAGGAACTACAGACTTGTGTGCTATTTGTCGTCGAAATATTGATTCTCCTTCTGCGAATTATGAAAATTCTACACCAGGAACTATTATTCGAAAGGAATCCTGTAAGGTTGCCTTTCAATCATGTGGACATCCATTCCACTATGACTGTCTAATGGGTTGGTATAAGCAACGTCCTCAGTCTTGTCCTCTTTGTAGTAAGGAAGGAGTATCAATTCAACGTATTGATATTGTTCCCGGTCATGAGAGTGAAGTTTAATGTAAAATGAAACCATTATAAAAAAAATGAAATATTTAAAGAATAGATATATTTAAATAGTATTGAACATAAAAAAACAAGATGGAAGAGATTCATCATTATTGGTTTTCGAACCCTCAAAATTGGTTTGGATGTGGTTCTGAAGTTGATTTATTTATCACGGATAAATATCATTCTCTTTTAACTTCATATGAAGTTAATCTAGAAAAAGAGATTGAATCAAATAAAAGACTTATATTAAGTGAGATTCTTTTATATGACCAATTAAATCGACATATCAATCGTGGAAATAAAGAGGTCATCAAAATATATGATAGATATTCATTAATTTTATCAGAACAGATTGAACCTTATCTTGAAGAATTTACACCAGAAGAGAGATGTTTTTTGTTAATGCCGATGAGACATACTTTTGAATATGATTATTTAAAGAAGGTTCTTCAATATATTGAGGTATGGCATCATAAAAATCCTGAGATATCGATATATCGTCGTTTTTATATCGCAACACTTCAATCATTTAGTAGGATAAATACAGAATTTCAATCTATTGATATGTATACTCCAAGAGATTATACAAAAGATGAAGTGGAGTCGATATTAGATCCAACTTCTCCTAAGAATATTCCTTCATTATCAAGTATTATTTTACCTATTATAGAAAAAAAGGAAGAAAAGAGTATGATTATTGAATATTTTTTTGAGGAGATGGATAAAATAGTGGATGTATCAAATCGTACTATTATAGTATCCTTATCAGGTGGTGTAGATTCAATGGTATGTGTGTATCTAGCATTTTTATGGAATTTAAGTAAAAATCAACATTATCAAATTATTTGTGTTTCGATGGATTATGCTAATCGTGATGAACAGAAGATAGAGATGAGAATGGTAAATCAATTTTGTAGAACATTAAAAATTCCACATTATGTGAGAGAAATTAATGAGATAAAGAGAAGTCGAGATTATGATCGAGACATCTATGAATCTGTAACTCGTGATATTCGTTTTGATATGTATAAACAGTTCGGTAATCAAGTAATTTTAGGACATAATAAAGATGATTCTCTTGAAAATGTATTTAGTAATATAAAAAAAAGACGTTCTTATCGTAATCTATATGGTATGACATCAAAGAGTATGGAAAAAGAAGTACATATCTTCCGTCCACTTTTAAAGGTGTGGAAGAGAGATATTATACAATTTGCTCAATCACATTCTATACCCTTTGTATATGATTCGACTCCATCTTGGAGTGAAAGAGGTAAAATGAGGGATATTTTGATACCTCAGATGTTAGCTTTTAGTGAAGAGATGGTGGAGGGTATATTTGATATGGTAGACAACTTTCGAGACATTTATGAGATATATGAATCAATGGTTCCTAAGATTGAATATAAAGAAGATCATTGTGAAGTGGAGGATAAGAATATATATTTTTATGAATATATAAAAAAGATTATTTATATGATACAAATACATTATGGTATTCGACCTATTAAAAATAAAAGTATATTAAATCTATGTGAATCATTAAAAATGAGGAATATAAATCGAATTACGATGTCGAAAGAGATGATAATTCAAAAGAGAGGAGATTTTCTTATTTTTGATATAATTCCGGTCGTTCATCGTTCTTAATTTTATTCTTTTTATTATAATATATAAAACAAAATGCATGAAGAGATGAGAGTTATTCAAACATATGAAAGACCTTGGGGTACTTATACAAATTTAGAAGGTGGAGACAACGGACCTTGTAAGGTAAAGAAGATTATTGTATATCCAGGAGCTAAATTATCTTTACAAAAACATAAACATCGTAGTGAGCATTGGACGATTGTGAAAGGAAGTGGTATAGTACAATTAGGGGAAGAGAGAATACCAGTAGAAAGAAATTCGAGAATCTATATAGAAAAAGGTGAGATACATCGAATGGAGAATACGGGAAGTGAATTATTAGAATTTATTGAAGTACAAATTGGTGAATATTTAGGTGAAGATGATATTGAAAGAATTGAAGATATTTATGGAAGAGCTTAAACATTGCATTTGCGTAATGATCGGTGATAAATAGTAACAATCTATATTTTTTTTTAAATTCAATAATTGTTTATAATCTTTACAATTATTTAACGCATACTATTACTCGATATATTATCTGTTAATTGTGATAATCATATAAGATATAAAAATATGAATTCAAAATAAAAAACAAAAACAAAAATAATTTAGATTTGTTTATTATTATGAAGAAATTGTATTATAAAATATCATTATAAATGTCCCAGAAAAGAGTTCGAGATAATGCGAATTTTTAATTAGTTTATTTGATTTTTTATATAGTTTATCGGTTTTTTTATCAATGATTATTTTTATTTTTTTATGAATAAAAAATATATTGGTTATTTTGAGAGTAATGATTTTATAATAAATATTTTTATGAATATAAAAAAAAAGGTAGAGAATGAAAATAAAGATAAAGATAAAGATGAATATGGGAGATATAAAAGATATAGATACTTCTTTTCAACTTATGGACAAAAAAGAACAAAAAAAAAATAGTTTGAAAGAAAAATTGATACAAACATTTTTTGAGACGAGAGATTTTCAATTATTAAAAGAAGTGGTTGATTATTTAGGACCTGATATTTTTTTTAAATATATTCATTTTATAAAAGATGATAAATGGTTAGGATGGATTGAAAAGAGAGGATTATTTGAATTAGATTTACATTTTTTTGTTGAAAAATCATATTATCATATTTTGGATTATTATAAAATGAAGAATGTTTATTTAAAAAATCAAGATATAGTTACACAAGTGATTTTACAAAAATTAGTGACAGATGGAAGAATAGAGGAGATAGAGTATTTTTATAAAAATCCAAATGTGACCACATTTGAATATAGACATAAAGGTATTCAACAACTAAACCCTTATTTTTTAAATGAAAAGAAGAATGACCTTCATCGGTTATTATTAACTTTATCTTTAAAAGAATCACAATTTGAAATCTTTGAATTTTTAAAAGAGTATGGAGATTTAGAATTATATCAATACATTCAACAAATCCAATTAAAAATCAAATTACAGGATATTCAATCTTTTGATATCATGATTCGTATGTTAATTATGAAGATATATCATCCTCATTATTTAAAGATAAATAATAAAGAACCATCTAAAAAATATTTAGTTGATCTAATGAAGGATATATTATTAGTAGGTGTTGAACATAAAAATATTATGATGATTGATTATCTATTTGAACTAAATTATCAATTAGAAAAGAATGATTTTATAGAGAAGAAAGGATTATTTATGGATTTAGATTTTATGACAAGAGTATTTACAAAAATATTTGAATCCCATTCAATTCAAATCTTTCTACATGTGATTGATAAATTAAAACTTGAAAAATATAAATTTGATGTTGATTTTATGATTGATTTAACAATACATTATATAAAACCAATATTTTTCCACCAAATATATAATCATTTTGCAATTGATTCTTATTTTTTAAAACATGTTCGAGAGAAGATATTATTTTATGATAATATTTATTTATATGAAGAATTAAAAGGATATCCTTTTATGTCTAAATCTTATACAAATGAAGAATTATGTAAATTTCATTCAGAAGAATTGTTAAAACATTTACATCAAAAGGGTGAGATTACATGGAATAAAGATGATGTGATATATTGTATGAATGATATTGAAAAACATACATTTTTAAGACATTTACATGATACAACTTTATATACTCTTTCAAAAAATATTATTCAAGATACTGAAAAAATATGGTTTAAATTATATAAAAAAAAGATTCGAATACTAACTTATATTCATGAGAATATTAGTAAGGAATCACCTGAAATATCTATTTATCCTAATATTAAATATATATTCGAATTAAATCAATTTTTTAAATATGATATTTTACAAATAATTTGTAATTATTATATGAAAAATATAAATCAATATCAAAGTGTATATAAACTTGTATTTAAAAATTTATTTATTCAACAAGATATTAAAAGTATTGATATCTTTTATAATTGGGGTTTTCAATTTGAAACATATCATTTAGATCTATTTATAGAATATAATTATGATGGAGTTATGATATTCGATATAGTTAAAAAGTTGAGAGAAAATATGTCCATAAATGAAAAAAAAAATTTATTATATACTATTATAAAATATGGTAGAATGAATTTATTGAAAAATCTTATTTTGTATTTAGATTATCCGTATTATGAAGATAGTAAATTGGTTGAGATTTCAATTCAAAATTTAAATATTGAATGTTTTTCTTATTTACATAAAGATTTAAAGATACCTTTAGATGAAGATTGTTGGAATATTATTCATAATAATATGAAAGGTCAAACAAAAGATGTATTATACACAAATAATCCAAATATTATAAAAAAACGAACAATTGAGATTTTACAATTGATTAAGAATTCATAATTTGATATTTTTATTTTTTTTATCATATAGAGATAGATATGATAACAATTGATTTATTTAAAAAATATATTACAGAACATAAATTTTTAGGTATATCTTATGTTGTATTATGTGTTCTTTTTTATTGTTTAGAATCCATTTTATTACCTCGTATGAGTGCTCATTTATTCTCTCAATTAAAACCATCGACTACTAAAACTCAATTTGATTCTATTTTATTTTCATTCTTCAAAATTATTGGTTTATGGGTTATGATACAAGCAATCGCCTCAACTACAGGTTTTATTGAATCGAAAGTATATCCTGATGTTTGGGAATATATGAGAAATTATGTCTTAAAGAGTATTCTCTTCCGTTATCAAAATCATGTTCAAGAATTAGAATTAGGAAAAATTAATACTGAATTAGGTAGTATACCAGGTAATTTTACAGATTTCTTATCAGTCTTCTTTGAAAACGTCTTTACTCGTGTTTTAGTCGTTTTTATCATTTTTATCTACTTCTTCTTCTTAAATTGGAAGATTGGTTTACTCTCCTTTGTTCTTATGATTGTGATGTATGCTCTTTATATTATGATTCTTCGAAATTGTATTGATCTATCAAATCAACGCTATCAAAAGTTTAGAGATATTAGTGAAATTGTTCAAGATAAATTATCCAATCTAGCTACTATCTATTCAACTGGTAATATGGATTATGAAATTCAAGATATCCAAAAAGATAATCAACAATTTAAAGATATCTATCATAAACAATTAAAATGTACAAATACTGTGAAAATGATTGGTTATGTATTTAATATCTTATTCTTTGCTTGTATCAATGGTTTAACATTATATTTATATAAAAAAGGTGAATTAAATATCACACAATTCATCTCTATCTTTATCACAGTTCTATATTTAAATGGTTATTTAGTAAGACTAACTTATCAGATACCTTTATTAGTTATAAAATATGGTATTATTGAAAAGACAGAAGAGTTTTTAAAAGAGATATCGATAAATAATAAAAATGAATTTATAATGGAATCTCCTAGAGTTAAGAATGGATATATAGTCTATGATAAAGTATCCTTTGGATATTCAAAGAATGAACCTATTTTTAAAAATTTATCTTTAGAGATTCGTCCTAATACAAAGACTTGTATTTTAGGTTCTTCTGGGTCAGGTAAATCAACACTCTTAAAACTTCTCATTCATTTCCATCCTATTCAAAAAGGATCTATTTATATTGATGGTAAAAATATAAATGATTATGAAACAAATCAATTGAGAAAACAGATCTCCTATGTAAACCAAAATACTAAATTATTTAATAAAACGATTTATGAGAATATACAATATTCAAATCCTGATTTAACCAAAGAAGATATTGATAAAAAGATTCAAGAATTAGGTATTCGTGATATTTTTAAGAATTTACAATATAATTTGAATAAAAAAGTAGGTGTATCAGGAAGTAAATTATCAGGAGGACAAAAACAAGTTGTCATTATCCTTCGTGAATTATTAAATACATCTTCTAAAATTCTCATTTTAGATGAACCTACCGCTTCTATCGATGAAAAGAATAAAAAATATATTCATACCCTCATTCAAAATATTAGTAAAGATAAAACTACCATTGTTATTACTCATGACTTAGAAAATATTAAATATTTTGATAAAGTTTATCTTCTTAAAGATGGACAGCTTACTGAACAATCTTCTACTACCATCTCTATGGACTCTTTCTAATTTACGTATCCCATTTTTATCTCTAAAAAAAAATGATTTTTTTATGTTCAGAATATTTTTTTAAATGAATTATATTTAAAAAAAAAATATAAACAATGACGTTTATCTTTGAGCGTTGTAAAATTGGACAGATCATGAAGAAGGATGATTTAGATCTCTTTCAGGAGTATATTCAAAAAAATGATACTTCGAAAGAAAAATTAGAACAATATTTATATAAGTGTATCCCTTATTCTTCTAAGAATATTATGAGATTCCTTCGAGATGACCTTAATATTCAATGGCATAAAAAAGAATTAACTTCATTTACATCATTTGATGAATTTTTGGAATATTTAGAGAATGAAGTTCATAAATATTCAATCTTTCAAAATCGAATGATTTATGATATAGCAGGATTCAAAGAGATGATGGAATTGGCATATGAATATGGATATGAAAATCATTTCTATGTATTTTATGAGGCTATTCAGATGAATCAGTCTTCTGTACTATTGGAGTATCTTCTAGAAAAGAAGTTTGAGACAAATCTTATTTTTGAAGAGTTGATCTACACAAATGTATATATCGAAGCTGTTCAAAATGAATCTTTTGAATTAATTCCTCTCTTCCGTTCTATGAAGATTCCTGATCTATCACCTCCAGGTAGTATTATTTGGGCATTTGTCTGTAGTATTACTAGTATTTATGGGTTTGATGAAGACTTAGATACTGAACAGAAAAAAGTTGAAAAATATAATCAAATTGCAGATATCATTACATATTTGACATATCATGATTTTATTCTTCCTCATATTTATGATTTTCAATTCCAAATCTTTCCTTTTGATGATCATATTATTGAATTTCAATATATTCTCATGCTGATTGATGCAGGTTCAAAATTCTATCCTAATCTTTTAGAAAATTATGTAGAGAAGTATCAATTGGAAGAGATTGATATTCATTTTAATCTAAATCAGATTAAAAAAATTATTCATTACCAAATTCCTGTTTCTCCTATTATGTTAGATGTTATTTCTAAACATGCTACTCGTAAATCTATTCATTATCTCGAGAGACATTTTACTATTTAACATATTTACTCTTTTATTATAATTTATAATAAATGAAAGAAAAATAATTTAAAAATTAAAGATTTTTTATAAAAATGAATTGAATTTAAAATAATATTTTAAAGAATGAAATTTATAAAGATTGAATAAAAGTTTATTCAAAAGTAGGTAGTGATGCGAGGGTGCTCTCGAGTTGTGAATGGAGAGTAGCATCAATATTCCACTTATGAGAATTTTCAAGAATCTGTTCGCGTTTCAAAGAGAAGTGTCGAATGATCACATCACTAAATTCAGGAGGAGGGTTTCGAATCATTTCCAATACAGCATATTGCATTGTATTCGGATATAGAGCACGATTGTATTCATCTGAACGGCGTGTTCCCTCTTCAGTACCAATACTGTTCTGATAACCGGGTTCGTTAAAATAGGGTGTGTCAATCAGAATGAGAGCAGAGATAGACATAAGAACTTGGAGTAGAGTCGAGTGATTCGGCATCCATCCTTCCGTCTGGTGTCCACCATGCCATGTTCCCAATAATGAGAGACATACTTTTCCACATGCATATAAATTCGGATTAAACCGTACTTTTCCACCTCCTGTGGTAATAATATTAACTGTAGGTGGCTTCTGAGGATAATCATTTGGAAATAGAATATCAAATTCAAATAGACCACAACTATAGGGTGTGTCATCAGGACCTGATATAAGAGCCTTGACAGCTCGAACATCAGAATCCATAGTACGTACCCAAATAGTGGATGATCTAAAACAAGGTAGTGAAGTCGAAAGACTCAACATCTCCTTACTAATACGAGTCACAGCTGTACGAACTAGGGAACCTGTTAGATGTGATGTATACTTATAGTGTTTAAATCTCTCAACATCTTCATATTGAAGAGGTGAGAGATATTTGTGATACTTCTCTTCATCTGCAGGTCCATAAAATCTCTTTGTAGAAACAGAACTTTCAAGAGGTTCGATATGAGCTTCCATCATTCGTCTGTGAATATCTACTAACTTATGATAAATAACCATGATGGTAGAATTTTCTTCTTCTGAATGAACTTTCATAATATTTTGTGCCATCTTATTAAATTGATGATAGACCCTATCAAATGTTGAATAGAGGTCTTTCATAATTTGAATAAGAATGGGATGTGTAGTAAATAAGTTCATAATATCAATACAGATATCAACCTTGGGTTGGTCATCACTCATAAATGAATCCTCTGAGATATAAGTCTGCATCACTCGAATAAGTGAAGAGGCTCTAAGAATATGAAAATATCTCTCTTCAAAACCTACTTCAATATATTGTTGAATTGTGTGATGGATACTGTGTAAAATATGATGAATAGCAAGATCTCTCTCTGATTGAACTTGAGTGACCTTTTCAGGTGTCCAATTGAACGAATCACCATTTCCACCATATCCAGTACCTTTTTTCCACTTCGTAGCAGGAGTTGATGATTCAGAACTCTTTGTAGTTAATGATGTTATCTTCATTCCCGCTCCTACACCAACACGGTCAGAATATAACTTTTCGGTAATAAAATCTTCATTATCCGTACAATAAGGTCTCTGGTTAGATACTACAGATAACTCGAGTAAGAGCTTCTCTAACTCCGAAAAATTATCAGGATTCTCCTTGTCAACTTCACCAAAGCGGTTAATGACACGATGAATCTCTGTGATAATGTCTCGAAGAGAGGTAGTAAGATTCCAGTTCTCATATCTTAAAAAGAAGAGATTCGGAATGTGATAAATTAGATTACGAAGTAGACGTGGTCCACTAAGGATAATGGTAGGAGGATAGTAAGGATATAAATCCTTCTTCAATTGAATTT
>JACCEA010243633.1_pt1 | contig 11980 bp, 10 predicted proteins | sample 7449851 | NCBI WGS metagenome assembly JACCEA01 (sample SAMN15323453, study PRJNA562643) | freshwater metagenome | isolation source: river surface water | place: USA:Blue River Watershed | collected 2017-08-18 | reverse complement strand
TGGCCCAGGTGCATCTGCTGCGGCTCGGGCTCCGGCGCGAAGCGCTCGCTCTTGCGGCCGAACACCTGGCGCTTGAACCACTCGATCTGACGCTGCAGCGCCTCGATCTGGTTGGCCTGCGAGCGCAGCATCGTTGCGATCTGATGCGCATCGAGCGCGGCCACTTCAGCGGCCGTAGGCACTCGAGAGGACATCGCGATCGACATGCCGTGATGGTACGCATCCATCGTTATTCTCATCAGAGTGGTCCCCCTCATTGCGCACCAGTCGAAAGCGCTTTACCTGGCGCTTGACCTCGATGCCTTCGAGCATCAGCTTCAGCGCCGTCCAGTCCATCTCGCGGTTGCGCACCCCGTCCCAGTTGCGAACGAAGCGCCCTGCCTCCAGCCGCTTGGCCCACAGGCACCAGCCACTGCGGTCGAAGTACAGCACCTTCATCTGCGTGGCGCGCCGGTTGATGAAGGCGAACAGGTGACCGCTCAAAGGATCCTGTCGCAGCCCGTCGCGCGCCAGCGCATACAGGCCGTCGTAGGACTTGCGCATGTCCACCGGTTGTCCATAGAGAAACACGCGAACGTGGCCCTCGGGGAAGAACATCAGCCGCGTACCAGGTGCAGGGTGAGGCCGCCGCCCAGATCCAGGCGAAGTTCGAAGCGAACCTCCGTAGCCGGCGCCGTGTCGATGGGGCCCAGATCGACGAATGGCGGCGCCGTCACGGTGTTCACCTTCTTTGGCGTCGCCCGCGGCGGCGTCGGCACCTTGTCAGCCAGCCGAAGCTTCCAGCGCCGGTAACTGTGCGTGGTCACGCCCTCGCGCTGGCAGAACGTGCTGACAGGCTCCCCGCTGGACGCATGCCGCCGCAGCAGCTCCTGCCATGCCTCGCTGCCCAGACGCCGTCGCTTGATGCCTTCCATTTCGCCTGCTCCTTGACCGTTGTCGATGCAGGCATTCTGGGCAGCGGCGGATCGGAAGGGAAGGACGCCGCTGGCTTACCGCTTACGCTCATGCGCAAGTGGCGCGTGGTTCCTCACCCTGCGTACTTTCTCGGGTGGTCGCGGACCTCGTGCCGCCTATGTAGTCAAGCTGTGTTCCCGCGAAATGAGCTGGGTAGCGGGACCGGCACGGCGCCCCAGACTGCCACAGACCTCCTCCAGAAAGGGGAGCTCGTTCGCTCTTTAGATAAGAAGGGGGGAGGGCGTGGGGTGGGCAACTCGCAGAGTTGTCCACGCCTTCAAGCCCGGGGGGAAGGCTTTCCCCCGGAACGCCCCAGCACGGCCGGACGCCCGGCTTAGCGGGTGCTACGACGACCGGTCCTGCTGGCTCCGCGGGACTCCTAACCGACGGCGGTCATCTTTTCCGCAGCGCGAACCAACTGGGACGGCTTCCTCTGGAGTGCTCGGGCGATTGCAGCAATCCAGTCAAGAGCGGGAGCAGTCCGTCCTCGCTCCACAAGGCTGATGTAATTGTGACCGTCCGCCAGGCTGCGGAAGCCGAGCGACTGGTTCGCCACGAGGATGGTGTCGAGCAGCAGGATGCCGCCCAAAGGGCGGAAGTCGGCGACGGGTCGTAGCGCGTCTTCTTGACCCCTGCGGCGCGACCACCATGGTGCTGCTGTTGCCCATCAGCAGGGTTGCACCATCGGGCGAAGCCCCCGCCACGAAACTGGCAGCGATCTCGCCGGCCGCGCCAGGCTTGTTCACGACGATCGTCGGGGTGGCCTTGGCCGTGGAGAGGAACTCGGCCATGGCGCGCGCGCCGATGTCGACGGCGCCCCCGGCGGCCTGCGGCACCACGATGGTGGTGACGCCCCGGGCCGCGTCTGGGCACGCGCCGGGGCGACGGCCAGCGCCGCCACCCCGGCGGCGCACGGGCGTGCGGGCATCGGATTGCAAGGCAGTTGTGATTTGCATGTGGGCATTCTGGGTGGCGCGGCCGCCAACGGAATCCGGCTTACATGAACGGGGCGTTCGGCGGACCCGAATGCAGCGCCGGGGCCGCTGCGCGCGGGCGCGCGAGCCGCCCGGCAAGGTAGCACTCATAGGAGCCGATCAGCGCCGTATCCCGACCCGCCTGCAGGGTGGCGTCGGGTACCAGGTCCAGCAGCAGCCGGCGGAACGGCTCGCCCGCGGCGCACGCCAGCAAGGCCGCGCGTGCGGCCGGCGCGATCGCTTGCCATTGCGCCAGGCGGAGCCGGCAACCGATGACGTCCAGCTTGTAGCGCACTGCCAGCGGGAGCCAGACCAGCGCGTGCACCTCGGGCGCCTCGAACTCCAGCACCCGGTCGGGCACGGCGGGGGACGGCGTCATGACACGACCTGGTAGTAGAGGTTCTGCGGATGGCGGGCCTGGGCGAAGAAGAACCAGCGCTCGGCGAGCAGTCCTGCCGACTGCACCGGCAGCGCCACCAGCCACCAGCCAGTGCCCGCGCCCAGCATCGCCATGCACACCAGCACCAGCGGCGCGGCGAATGCGAGCAGCTGGAAGCCGACGCGGGTGCGGCGCACCGCTTGCAGCGACGCCCGGTGGAAGAACTCGCGGGTGTTGAACGAGCCGCCCGTCATGCCCATGGCGCGCTGCACCAGCTGCGGGTTGTGGATACCGGTGGCGCTTTGCAGCGTGGAGCGTGGCTTCAGCGCCGCGTTGCGGCGCAATGCCAGGGCGCGGCCCAGCCATGCCGCAAGCGTCGCGGCGACGGTCCAGCCGCTCAGTGCCCCGACGAACTCGCGCTGCCCGGCCAGCACGCCGGCGGCGCCCGCCAGCACCAGCCCGGACGACAGGCCGATCAAGGTGTAGTTGACGACCGTCAGCGGATGGGCCCATTCCTGGATGAAGCGCAGGCAGGCGTAGATCATCGCCGTGCACAGCCACAGCAGCAGCGACAGGGCGATGGCGAGCACCGGCAGCACCCGGAGCACGAGCACATCGGGCGCGCCCGCCAGGGCGGCGACCGCCCACGCGCCCACCAGCCCGATGAAGGCCGGCAGCACGATCACCTCGCGCGACATCCAGGAGGTGCGCCACATCAGCGCGGCCCGCCAGGCCCGCATCCGGTGTCCCAGGTGGAAGAAGGAAGCCACCAGCGCCGCCACCAGCAGGACCGTGGCCGCTGCCAGCAAGCCCCCTACGAAGGCGCGGCCCAGGTCCGCGCCGGCCAGGCAGGCCACGGCAAGGGCCACCACCAGTCCCTGGGCGGAGCCCGCCATGGTGGTGAAGAGAATGATCGACCAGGCGGGATTCATCTCAGGCCTCCTGCGTCCCGGCGCACAGGGCCGCCAGGGTGGGCTTCAGTGCGTCGACGGTCGCCGGGCGCTCCGTGGCCGCGCTCCCGGCGCCGCGGCCGCCCGCTACCGCCGCCGTCCGCACGCGCGGCAGGTACTGGTTCGCCGGCTGCGTGCCCCATTCGGGCATCAGCTGGTAGCCGCCGCGCTCGCGGATCGCCTGCGAGACCTCGGAGTCCGGGTCCTTCACGTCGCCGAACAGCCGCGCGCCGGTCGGGCAGGCTTTCACGCAGGCCGGCTTGCGGTCCTGCGGCGGCAAGTGTTCGTCGTAGACGCGGTCGACGCAGAGCGTGCACTTGGTCATCACCTTGCGTTCCTCGTCGAACTCGCGGGCACCGTAGGGGCACGCCCAGGCGCAGTACTTGCAGCCGATGCACTTGTCGTAGTCGACCAGCACGATGCCGTCCTCGGCGCGCTTGTAGCTCGCCCCGGTGGGGCAGACGGGCACGCAGGGGGGCTCCTCGCAGTGCAGGCAGCTCTTGGGAAAATGGATGGTCTCGGTCACCGGGAAGGCGCCGGCCTCGTAGGTCTGCACGCGGTTGAAGAAGGTGCCCGTGGGCTGCGCGCCACGGGTGTTCAGGTCCGTCAGCGGGCCCGCGGCGCCCGAGGTGTTCCACTCCTTGCACGAAGTGACGCACGCGTGGCAGCCGACGCACACGTTGAGGTCGATGACGAGCGCCAGCTGCCTGGCCAGCGTGTCGGCGGGTTGGATTGCATTCATCGGGGACTTCCTTGTCGTTCAGCGGGGGCGGCGACCACGTGCAGCGTCGCGGCCTGCGGCAATGTCTCGGTGGGCTCGGCCGGTTCGGCGGGCCGGATGCGCACCCGCACGTCGTACCAGCCGGCCTGGCCGGTGATAGGGTCGGAGTTGCTGATCCTGCGGTCGCCGTCCGGCAACTCCTCGGTGATCAGGTGGTTCAGCAGGAAGCCCAGGCGCGATTCGTTGGCCGCCGGGGCCAGCTGCCAGGCGCCGCTGGCCTTGCCGATCGCGTTCCAGGTCCAGACCGTGTTGGGTTCCACCGCCTCGCTGTAGCGGACCATGCAGCGAACCCGGCCCCACTTGCTTTCCACCCAGCACCAGCCGCCGTCCGCGATGCCGGCGGCGCCGGCGGTGAGCGGATTGACGTGCAGGTAGTTGTGGCTGTGGATCTGACGCAGCCAGGCGTTCTGCGAGTCCCACGAGTGGTACATCGCCATCGGTCGCTGGGTGATCGCCGCCAAGGGGAACGCCTCGGTGTCGGTGCAGGCGTCTTCCAGCGGCGGGTACCAGAAGGGCAAGGGATCGAAGTACTGCTCGATGCGCGCGCGCAGCCGCTCGGGCGGCTGGCGGCCCCGGGTCTTGCCTTGCGCCGCGAGCCGGAAGCTTTGCAACGTGTCGGAATAGATGGCGAGCTGCACCGGATCGTTTCTCTGCCGCCAGCCCTTGTCCTTGGCGAAGTCGAGGTAGGGCTGGTTCCAGTTGCGCATGAACTGCTGGTCGGCCGGCATGTGGTACTGGAACACGCAGTTGTTCTTGGCGTACATCTCCCACTGGTTGGGATTCGGCTCGCCGCGCAGGTGGTCCTGCCCATCCTTGCCCCGCCACCCCATGAGGAAGCCGACACCCGGCTGCGCCTGGAAGTTGACGACGAAGTCCGGGTAGTCCTTGAACTTGCGGCTGCCGTCCTCCCGCGTGAAGGCGGGGAACTTCAGGCGCGAAGCGAGCTCGATCAGCACCTCCTGGAACGGCTTGCACTGGCCGCTGGGCGGCACCACCGGTACCCGCACCGAATCGACCGGGCCGTCGAACTCGGAGATCGGCCGGTCCAGCATGCTCATGACGTCGTGGCGTTCAAGGTAGGTGGTATCCGGCAGCACCAGGTCGGCGAAAGCGACCATCTCGCTCTGGAAGGCGTCGCACACCACCAGGAAGGGGATCTTGTACTCGCCGGTCTCGTCCTTCTGGTTGAGCATCTCGCGCACGCCCATGGTGTTCATCGTGGAGTTCCACGCCATGTTCGCCATGAAGATCAGGAGCGTGTCGATGCGGTAGGGATCGCCGCGCGTCGCGTTGGTGATCACGTTGTGCATCATTCCGTGGGCCGACAGCGGATGCTCCCAGGAGAACGCGTGGTCGATGCGCAGCGGCGTGCCGTCGGGGTGCACCGCCAGCTCCTCGGGGCTGGCGGGAAACCCGAGCGGCGCCGCGTTCAGCGGCGTGTTGGGCTGCACGAGGCCGGGGTCGTTGAAGGCGCGATAGTTCGGGACGATGTGCCGCGGATAGGGCGCCTTGTGCCGGAAGCCCCCCGGCGCATCGATCGTGCCCAGCACGCTCATGAGGATCGCCAGCGAGCGCACGGTCTGGAAGCCGTTGGAGTGGGCCGCCAGCCCGCGCATGGCATGGAAGGCCACCGGTCGCCCCTGGGTCGTCGGGTGCTTCTTGCCCCAGGCGTCGGTCCAGGGGATCGGCAGTTCGAAGGCTTGGTGCAGGGCCGTCTCGCCGAGCTCGCGGGCCAGTTCGCGGATGCGCGCGGCCGGGATGCCGGTGATGCCTTCGGCCCACTCGGGAGTAGTGTCGGCCACGCGCTCGCGCAGCAGCTGGAAGGAAGGAGCGACCCGCGTTCCGTCCGGCAGCGTGAAGTGGCCCTCGAGCGCCAGCATGCGGCCATCTTCGACGCCTTGCGGGTAGGCGGCCACCGGGCCGCCGCTGGCCAGGTCCCACGCCAGCTTGTTGTGCGGATTGCGCCCGTCCCCTGGCGGACCCGCAGCGGGATCGAACGCGAACAGGCCCTCGCGTTCGCCCTCGTCCAGCACCACCAGTTGCGGCGCATTGGTGTAGCGCTGCAGGAACGGGCGGTCGACCAGGCCGGTGCCGATCAACTCGTGCAGCAGCGCCATGAACAGCGCGCCGTCGGTCCCCGGGCGGATCGGGATCCATTCGTCCGCGATGGCGGAGTAGCCGGTGCGCACCGGATTAATCGAGATGAAGCGGCCGCCCGCGCGCTTGAACTGGCCGAGCGCGATCTTCATCGGGTTGCTGTGGTGGTCTTCGGCCGTGCCGATCATCACGAACAGCTTGGCCCGCTCGAGGTCCGGGCCGCCGAACTCCCAGAAGCTGCCGCCCACCGTGTAGATCATGCCCGCCGCCATGTTCACCGAGCAGAAGCCGCCGTGCGCGGCGTAGTTCGGCGTGCCGAACTGGCGCGCGAACAGCCCGGTGAGCGCCTGCATCTGGTCGCGTCCGGTGAACAGCGCGAATTTCTTCGGATCGGTGGCGCGCAGGTGCCCCAGGCGCTGCGACAGCAGGTCGAAGGCGCGCTCCCAGGAGATCGGCTCGAACTCGCCGGCCCCGCGGTCGCTTCCCGGCTTGCGCAGCAGCGGCTGCATCAGGCGAGCCGGTGAGGCCTGCTTCATGATGCCGGAGCTGCCCTTGGCGCAGATCACTCCCTTGTTGAGGGGGTGATCCGGATTGCCGTCGATGTAGCGGACTTCGCCATCGCGCAGGTGCACGCGGATGCCGCACCGACAGGCGCACATGTAGCACGTGGTGGTCTTGACCTCGGTCTCGGCGGTCTTGCTGGCCGTGGGGTCGTGCAGGGGAGCACCGGAGAGGAACTTGAACATGACCCCATCGTAGAATTTGCTTATATCCGGGTAAAGCGAATAATTGCGATCTCCATGACCGATAAAACCGATCAGCGCGCGCGCCTGACCCTGTCGCAGCTGGAGGTCTTCGCGTCCATCGCGCGCAGCGGGTCGATGCGCGCGGCGGCCGGGCGCGTGGCGCGGTCGCAATCCGCGGCCAGCAGCGCACTGGCGGAACTGGAATCCGCGCTCGGCGCGCAGGTGTTCGACCGGGTCGGGCGCAGGCTGGTGCTCAACGAGAACGGCCGCGCCCTGCTGCCCAAGGCCACCGGGATCGTCGAACAGGCGCTGGAAGCCGAATCGCTGTTCAAGGAAGCGCACGCGGCCCCCCTGCGGATCGCCGCCAGCTACACGATCGGCGAGTACCTGCTGCCCGACCTGATCGTGGACTGGAAGCGGCGCCATCCGGCGGCGCGGGTGCGGCTGGACATTTCGAACACCCGCGACGTGCTCGAGGCCCTCGCGGCTTTCCGGGTCGACATCGGCTTCATGGAGGGGGAGCACACCCACCCCGACCTCCTGGTGCGCCGGTGGCGCACCGACGAGATCGTGGTCGTGGCCGCGCGCAACCACCCGTTGGCGGCCCGGCGCGCCACCCTGCGCAAGCTGTCGGAAGCCAGCTGGATCCTGCGCGAGCCTGGCTCCGGGACCCGTGAGGCTTCCGACCGCTGGCTGATCCCGCACCTGTCCGACGTGGACGTCGGGATGGAACTCGGCAGCAACGAGGCAGTCAAGCGCGCGGTCGCCTCGGGCCTGGGCCTGGGCTGCCTGTCGCGGCACGCAGTCGCGGGCGCCGTGGATCGCGGCTGGCTGGTGGAACTCGCCACTACGCTGCCGCCGAAGCGCCGCACGCTCTCCGTGGTAGTGCACAGGGCCAGGCATCTCGGGACCGCCTCCCGCACCTTCCTGGAACATTGCCTCGCCAGCGGCACGGCCTAGCCCTTGCCGGCCCGCCCGGGCCACCGGGCTGGACCGACCTTACAGGTCGAGTACCAGCAGCGGCGTCCTGGCACGCGAGCAGCAAGGGGTGAACTGGTCATTCGCAGCCTGTTCCTGGGGTGTGAAGTACATGTCGCGGTGATCTGGAATACCCTCCAGCACGCGCGTGACGCAGGTGCCGCAGACACCCTGCTCGCATGAGGTCACCACCCCCACACCTGCTGCGTTCAGGGCCTGCGAGACGCTCTGGTCGGCCCGCACGGGGATCACCCGGCCCGAGCTGGCGAGCTTGACGCTGAAGCTGCCATCGTCCTGCCGCGGGGCGGCTGCATCTGACGCGAAGAACTCGTAGTGCAATTGGTCCTCGGGCCAACCGCGCTCACGCGCACTGCGCAGGACGGCGTCCATGAAACCCTTTGGCCCGCAGACATACACATGCACCCCAGGTTCTGGCGTCTGCAGCAGCGCTGGGATGTCGAGCTTCTGCTCCTGCGAGCCGTCATCGAAATGGAAGCACACGCGCGAAGCAAACCCTGATTGCTCGATGCGCGAGCGGAACGCCGCGCGCTCCGGAGAGCGGGCGCAGTAATGCATCTCGAAATCGGCGCCCAGGCTGGCAAGCCGCTCCGCCATGCAGAGGACCGGTGTCACACCGATCCCGCCCGCAACCAGCAGGTGGCGACGGGCACCGCTGGCCAGATGGAAGTGGTTGCGCGGCACGCTGATGTGGATCGTGTCGCCTGGATGCAGCTGCTCGTGCATCGCCGCTGAGCCGCCGCGGCCCTTCGCGTCCTTCAGGACGGCGATCAGGTAGCGATGATTCTCTGACGGGTCGTTGCACAGGGAATACTGTCTCGTAAAACCGCCGATGTGCACGTCGATGTGCGAGCCGGCGGAGAACGCCGGCAGCGACGGCGCGTGAACCGCCCTCAGTTCGAAGGCGCAGATGTCAAGCGCCTCCTGGGTTTTCGCCGTGATACGGACGGTCAACTCACCGGATGATGTGCTCATGCTGTCTCGCGCGAGTCAAAATGCCGCCTCGTAGCGCAGGCGAACGGTGGCCGCGCAATTGTCGCTGGGGGCGCGTAGTCGTGATGCGTCGTCACAGTTGTCGGTCTTGCTTTAGATGGTCCGCAGTATGGACAAACCCGGGCCGGATGCCCGCATCCCACTACACTGCCGATCCCCGACAGCGTACGCATTACGCGCCCGGAGCGTATCCGCGGTACTGCCTACACTGTCCACAGAATGAACACCGGCTAATGAGCGCAACCAACAAGGCAGCACCCGGCAAGACGAAAGGTCGCGAAAGCGAATCCGTGCGCTCCGTCGAGCGCGCGGTCGACGTGCTATTCAGCTTTAATCAAGACCAGCCTGTGCTCGACCTGCCCGCCCTGCAGGAGCGCACGGGATTGTCGCGACCGACCCTATACCGCCTCCTTCGAACGCTCGAGGCGAAAGGGCTTATCTATTCGTTCGGTTCGCCGCTGCGCTTCCAACTCGGTCCCAGGTTCGGTCTCCTGGCCCAGTCGTGGACACCGGCACCTGCGCTGGTGGCGTTGGCGACCGGGCCGCTCGAACGGCTTTGGCAGGAGACGCAGGAGACGGTGGGACTGATGATGCCAATTTCGCCCACCCATCGCATGTGCGTCTTCGAGCACAAGAGCCCGCAACCCCTCTCTCTCAGCCGCGGCATGGGCTATTCCGAACCTCTCTACCGGGGCGCGAGTGGAAAGGTCTTGCTCGCCCACATGCAGCCCGAGCAACGCCGCGCCGCGCTCGCGCTCGCTTCGCGGCGCGACCGTGAACTTGCGCTGAAGGAAATCGCAGCCGTGCTCGCCGATGGGGTGCTTGTAACTCACAGCGAATTGATCGCGGGGTCGGTGGCCGTGGCTACCCCTGTCATCGCCCGCACCGGGGAGGCTGTGGCGGCCGTGTGCATCTTCGGTTCCGGGCTGCGCCTGCGCGGTCCCCTGCTGCGCGAGTGCCAGCGCGAAGCTATCCGTACGGCGCGAGAGATTTCAATGTTTCTTTGAACTCTGATTGGCGTCCATAGAGCGGACACTTACCGGGAAATCCTCGACTGGTCCGCTCGGTGTGCGCACTAAGATCGGATCATGACTACCTCCTCATCACCCAACCGTGTGCGCCGCGCGATGGGGCTCGGATTTGCCGCCTCTCTGATTGGGGCACCCGCCTTCGCGCAACGTTGGACCCCTACCAAGACGGTCCGCATCGTCGTTCCCGCCTCAGGCGGCACAGTGGATCTCGTCGCACGCCTCGTTGCGCCACGGCTCCAGGAGATGTGGGGGCAACCCGTCATCGCCGAGCCCCGGCCGGGCGCGTCAGGCAATATTGCCGCGGCGCTCGTCGCGAAGGCGCCGGGAGATGGCCACACATTGCTGGTCGGATTCAACCCGCTCGTCATTAGTACGTTCCTTTCCAAGAACCTGCAATACGACATCAAGGAGCTCGCGCCAGTCACCCTCGGAGTCACCTCCGAACAGGTGCTGGTGGTGAATCCCGACCTGCCCGTCAACACGCTTGGCGAATTCGTGGCACTTGCGAAAAAGCCGGACTCGCGTCTCAACTACGGCTCGATCGGCACTGGCAGTGCCTCACACCTGACCATGGAGCTTTTTAAGTCACGCGCGGGCATCGACGTCAGGCACATCCCATACAAGGGCGCGGGTCCGGCGCTGACCGACCTGCTCGGCAAGCAGACGAGCGCCGGCGTGTTTGCCTCGGCCAACGTGCTTCCCTATGTGAAGGACGGCAAGCTGAAAGCGCTGGCGATCACCGGCGGGAAGCGCCTCAAGTCCCTGCCCGGTGTTCCGTCCATGGCCGAAGCGGGTTTCCCGAATTTGGAAGCGCCGGTCTGGATCGGCTTCCTCGCGCCGGCGACGACACCGGCGCCCATCGTCCGCAAGATCCAGGAAGATATCGCGAAGGCGCTGCGCTCGCCCAGCGCACAAGGCAGCATCGCCGCCGCCGAGTTCGACATCGTCGCGAACACGCCTGAAGACTTCGGCCGCTTTCTCCAGCGTGAGGCCACGACATGGGCCCGCGTGGCGCAGGAAGCCGACGTGAAACCGGAGTAACCCCCATGAATCCTGGCCACATCCCGCCGTCTCTGCCGCCCACGCACTATCTCGACAATCGCATCTTCACGGACCCCGCGATCTTCCGCGCGGAGCAGGAGAACATCTTCGCGAAGACCTGGCAGTTCGTCTGCCATGAAAGCGAGCTCGCGAAAGCCGGCGACTTCCGTTGCACACAGGTAGCCGGTAAGCCCATCGTCGTGGTGCGCGACGAAGCGGGCGCCGTGCGCTCGTTCTACAACGTATGCCGCCACCGCGCCGCCGAAGTCGTGCGTACGGAATCGGGCAATGCGCGCTCGTTCACGTGCTTCTATCATCACTGGAACTATGGGCTAGACGGTCAACTGCGTGCCGTGGCCAAGCCCGAAGGCTATGAAGCAGTTGGTCTGGACAAGACGAAGCTCGGTCTCGTCCCAGTTCGCGCCGAGTTGGTGTTCGGCTTCGTGTTCGTCAACCTGGACGACCAGGCCGAGCCGCTCGTCCAATTCCTCGGGGACGTCCTTGAGCCGCTACGACAGCCACTCGGCGATGCGCCACTGGAGGTCTTCCACTTTCACAAGGCCATCGTCAAGACCAACTGGAAGCTTTGGCAGGACAACAACAGCGAGCGATACCACAGCATGCTGCACGCCATTAACCGGCAAACGCAGCCGTGGGTGCTGGGGAAGACGAGCCCGATGCGGCTGCGGCTCTTTCCGCACGGCCACAGTGGCTACTGGTCTGACGGACAGGCCACTGTCGCCTACGAACGCGGCGGCTACGACAACATCACGGGCGGCACGCTCCCCGGGCTGCAGGACAACGAAATGCGGGTGGTCAACTTTTTCCCCGATTTGATGGTGAACATCCGCTCTAACGTCGTCCGCGTGGATCGCATGATTCCGCTGGATGAGCAGAGCGTGCTCATCGAATGGCGCGGCATCGGATTAAAAGGCGACGACGAGGCAACGCGCGAAGTGCGCCAGCGCCACCACAACATGTTCTGGGGCCCGGCGGGGCGGAACTTGCCGGAGGATCTGCTCGCTGTCGAATCGCAGT
>JACCEA010560179.1_pt1 | contig 11982 bp, 1 predicted proteins | sample 7449851 | NCBI WGS metagenome assembly JACCEA01 (sample SAMN15323453, study PRJNA562643) | freshwater metagenome | isolation source: river surface water | place: USA:Blue River Watershed | collected 2017-08-18 | reverse complement strand
ATGGAAACAGTTGCGGTAGTTACAGTTCATCAAACTGTGGTGGGCCGGGTACACAAACTGCAGGTGGTGCTGCAGCTTCTTCATCAAGCCCGGGTACATTCGGTGCAGGCGGTAACGCCTACGCTAGCTTCTGGGGCGGCGGCGGCGGCGGCGGTTGGTATGGTGCCGGTGGTGCCTATGCAGGTAGCGCATGTGGTGGTTCATCGTACATTGCTGGTTCCGGTGTAAGTAGTGCTACAACTACTGCCGGTTTCCGCACAGGAAACGGTTATGTTGTTATTACTCCTGCTGTACCAACAGTAACAAGGACTCCTTCCTCTCTTTCGTTCGGTTCAGTAACCCCTTCAACTACTTCTTCTTCTCTTGCGTTCACATTTAGCGGTATATACCTCACTCCATCAGGATCCTTCACGATAACAGCTCCGGCTAACTTCGAGGTTTCAACCGATGGTAGCACATGGGGAACATCAATTACATATTCTTATACAGGAAATAGTGTAACAAGCGTCGCGGTATTGGTTCGCTTTACTCCAACAGCTGTTACTTCTTATTCAGGTAACGTTACTATCACCGGCGGCGGTCTTTCGTCTGCTGTTACAGTTGCGGTTTCCGGCAGCGGTGCTGCTGCATGTTCTGCTACTCCTTCAGCAGGTTCAGCAGGCGCTTCTCCTTCATCAGGTAACTCTGCAACGGCTATCACACTTACACTCTCTGGTGCAAGTGCTGGTGGTGGCCTGACTTTCCAATGGCAGAGCTCACCAAACGGTTCAACCGGTTGGGTTGATGTTCCTGGTGCAAACACAAATCCTTATACATACACAGGACTTACAGCAAATACATACTTCCGTTGTATTACCACTTGTCCTAGTTTCGGGTCTGCAACATCCTCTTCTTCTTTAGTTACGTTCAGTCTTCCAAGTTCCGGTTGTACTCCGGCATATGCAACAACCTGTGCTTCTTTTGCTATGCCAACAGGTATAGCATCGCTCGTAGGTGTGGCATCTACAGCCATTACCGATCCGAGCACCGGCTGCGGTGGCACTGCTCCGAATTATCAGGACAAAACGGCTACTCAGTCAGTTACCTTATATAATGGTACAACCTACACTGCTAACATCGGTGGTAACTCATATTCTGGTAACTATTCTGTACAGATCTGGATCGACTTTAACGACAATGGCACTTATACAATTGAAGAGTCAATTGGTGGTGGTACGATCACCAGCACTGCAACATCAGGTGCAAATCCAATGTCACTTGTCATCCCGGTTGGTGCTAATCCCGGTACACACAGGATGAGGATCGTTGGTAACTATTTCGGTTGCTGCGGCGGTTCTCCATACCCTTCAATGTCTTCTTGCCCTACAACAGCAATTACTTATGGTGAAACCCGCGACTACCGCGTGACGATCTTGAATCCTCCTGCTACTGCAACAGGTACACCAAACTCACTTGCATTTGGTCCGGTTACTGTTGTGTCAGCAACTGCTCCAAACGGTTCAGTGCCTCCGCGCTCATTCCTTTTGAGTGCAACTGCTCTGGTTCCGGCAACAAGCACTTTAACGCTGACACCGCCTTCAGGCTTCCAGATTTCAACTGATGGTGTTTCATGGTCAAGTAGCGCGATGCCTGTGGTGTACACCGGCGGTGCTATCTCAAACAGGCGCATATATGTTCGTTTTATGCCATCAGGTACCGGTGCGGCAAGCGGTAACATCGCGGTTACAGGCGGTGGTTTGGCTTCGGCATACAATATCGCTGTTACTGGTACCGGTACATCTATTTGTACAGGCACACCTACTGCAGGTACAGCTGCTGTGTCTCCTTCTTCAGGAAACTCTACAACAACATTTACACTTTCACTTACGGGCACAACTGCGTCAGGCGGTCTTGCTTATCAGTGGCAGCGCTCAACAGACGGTGGTACAACATGGTCTAATATACCTAACGGTTTATACTCAACTTGTACGATCACGGGTATTTTTGCGGCAACTCAGTTCCGCTGCGTAGTTACATGTACAGGTTCAGGCGCCACTGCTTCTACTGCTGCAGTGTCTACTACTTTCAACGCGCCTACATATTGTAACCCCGCTTACGCAACTTCTTGTGCTGGGCTCTCAATGCCGGTGAGTATCGCCAATCTGGTAGGTACATCCGGTGCGATCAACGACCCGAGCAGTACTTGCGGTTCTTCTGGTGCTAACTACACTGACCGTTATGCGTCAACAACCGTAACGTTGGCTGCAGGTGCTACTTACACTGTAAGCATTGGCGGTAACAGTTATTGGGGAAGTTATTCATCTCAAGCGTGGATAGACTACAACGATGATGGCGTGTTCTCTGCTTCAGAAAGCGTGGGTGGTGGTCTCACCAGTTCAGGAACCACAACCTATTCAGGTTCTCCATTTAATACTGTTGTTTATACTATACCTTCTACTGCTACTAACGGTACCCACAGGTTGCGTCTCGTAGGTAACTATTCAGGTTGCTGCGGTGGTAACCCATTCCCTAACATCTCTCCTTGTATCACAACCGCCGTTACTTATGGTGAGACTCGTGACTACAAAGTAGTAATTACAGGTGGTGCAGCTGCTGGTGCTCCTCCTTGCTCAGGTACGCCGGTTGCAGGTATCACAAGTGCCTATACGAACTTCTCTTGTAATCCATACACAGGGTATCTATTTAATACTGACATGTCTAGTGCAAACTTCACGTATAACTGGCAGATGTCAACAACAAGTCCGACCGCAGGGTTTACCAATATTACAGGCGCTACAAATACGGCATACACGCCTAGTATCACATCTCCTGGTACAGTTTACTATCGTAATACTGTTACATGTGGTGCTACTACAGTAAATACACCTCCTGTAACAATGGTGCTCGGATTAACTCCAGACATTTCGAATTTCTCTTCGCCAACGGCTACTAACTCTTGTTCAGGTTCAGGCTCAACTGTTACAGTGAACTCAACATCAATGGGTGCAGGTACTTTCACAGTTACCTACAACCTCAGTGGTGCCAACACTTCAAGTAACAATACGGCTACGCTTACAATGGGCTCATCAACCGGTACGTTTACTATACCTGCAGGGCTTCTTGCTTCAGCTGGTGCAACTACGGTTACTATCACTCAGTTAGCTACTGCGTCAGGTTGTACTACCTCTGTTACAAGCAGCAACACTGCGGCATTTAACGTTGGTAGCAATCCTAACATTTCCGTTTTCACTTCACCTTCTGCCCCGGCAATTTGTTTCGGTAATGGCAACACGGTGACTGTAAACAGTACTTCACTCGGTACCGGCACATTTACTGTAACATATGCACTCAGTGGTGCAAGTTCATCTGCAGGAAATACAGCTACACTTACAATGGGAGCTAGCACCGGTACATTTACTATACCGTCTTCTGTGATCACTGCAGCAGGTTCTACTACTGTAACTATCAATTCTTTATCAAATGGAGTTTGTAGCACAGCGGTATCAAGCAGCAATACAGCAACATTTACTGTTACCGGCGCTGCAGCAGCGTTCTCTATGACAGGTGGTGGTAGCTACTGTACAGGCGGTTCAGGTCAGCCGGTTGGTATCTCAGCATCGTCAACCGGAAACAACTATCAGTTGTACAACGGTGGAACTATGGTTGGCTCGGCTATAGCTGGTACAGGTTCACCGATCAGCTTTGGTACATTCACGGCAACCGGTACTTACTCAGTACTTGCTACAAACACAAGTACAGGTTGTACACGTGCAAGTGCTACATCTACAACAATTTCTACTACCGCACCTCCGTCAGTTTATACAATTGGTGGCAGTGGTGCATACTGCGCTGGTAGCACTGCTACAGCTCCTGTTATCTATCTTACATCGTCTGACGCAGGTGCTACTTACCAGTTGTACAATGGTGTAACTCCAATGGGTAGCGCTATCACTGGTACAGGTCTTCCTGTAAGTTTCGGTACTCAGACTATGGCTGGTACCTACTACGCTATCGCCAACCCTGGTGCTGGTTTAGGTTGTCAGCTTACAATGGCTGGCACAGCAACTGTTGCTATCAACCCGCTTCCAACCGCTTATGGCGTAACAGGTGGTGGTAACTATTGTACCGGTGGTACAGGTGTTGCAGTTGGTCTCGGTTACGGTGCCGCTGGTATCACTTACAATCTGATGAATGGTGCCGCAACAGCTACAACAGCTGCTGGTGCAAATGCAACACTCAGCTTCGGTAATATTACTGCTACAGGTACATATTCAGTACTCGCCACAAACTCAGCTACTGGTTGCACTAACGCAATGGTAGGTACAGTAACAGTTGGTACTGTTAACCCTGCTCCTGCTGTCGCTGTTACAGGTGGTGGTTCATTCTGCGCCGGTGCTGCTGGTGTTGCAGTAGGCTTGGGTACATCTACTTCAGGTGTATCATACCAACTTTACAACGGAGCATCTGCGGTTGGTAGCGCCCTTTCTGGTACTGGTTCTGCAATCTCTTTCGGCAATCAGACCGCAAGTGGTGTGTACACAGTACTCGCTACAGTTACAGGCGGTTCTCCTTCTGTGACTTGTACTTCTACTATGACAGGTTCTGCCACTGTGGTACAGAATCCTACCCCTACTGTGTACACAGTAACAGGCGGTGGTGCATATTGTAACGGTGGTGCAGGTTCTACCGTGGGCCTCAATGGCTCACAGGCAGGTGTTAACTACGGTCTGTATTCAGGTACTACTCTGGTTACAACAGTTGCAGGTACCGGATCTGCTATTACTTTCGGTACTTATACGGCTACGGGCACTTACACAGTGCTTGCAACCAATCCTTCTACATCTTGTACAGCAGCAATGTCTAGCTCAGCGGTAATATCTATCAACGCTCTGCCTACTGTTTACTCAATGGGCGGTGGCGGAAATATCTGTAGCGGTGCTACCGGTCTTACAGTTACCCTCAGCGGTAGCCAGACAGGTGTTAACTACACACTCTTCCGCGACGGTATCGCTATATCTATACTTCCGGGTACAGGCACCACATTGACTTATGGTCCTTACACAAACGCTGGTCTTTACACTATACTTGCAACTAACGCTACTAACGGTTGTAACGTTACAATGTCAGGTTCAACTACCATCAACGTAAATCCGCTGCCAACTACTTACAACGTAACAGGTGGTGGTAACTATTGCGCTGGTAGCACCGGTGTTGCGATCGGCTTGTCAGGTTCACAGTCTGGTGTTAACTACCAGCTTTACCGTGGTGCAACATTGGTTACTACGGTTAACGGTACATCATCAGCAATTTCATTCGGTGCACAGACAGTTGCAGGTACTTATGTGGTTTACGCTACTACTACCGCTACAAGTTGTGTGAACACAATGTCTGGTTCTGCTTCTATCGGAGTTAACGCTCTGCCTACTGCTTACGCGGTAACTGGTACAGGTAACTACTGCGCTGGTGGAACAGGTGTTGCGGTAGGTGTTGCTTCTTCTGAGGCTGGTGTAACTTACAACCTTTACAACGGTGCTGCTCTTGTTGGTGGTGCTGCCGGTACGGGTTCTTCTATCAGCTTCGGTAGCTACACAACTGCTGCTACATACACTGTGGCTGCTGTAAACACTTCAACAGGCTGTACAAGCAACATGTCAGGTAGTGCAACCGTTGGTATCAACGCTCTGCCTACTCTTTACTCTGTTACTTCTTCAGGTTCAAGCTACTGCGCGGGTGGTTCAGGTATTGCCGTTGGCCTTACCGGTTCTGATGCAGGCGCAAGCTATCAGCTCTACATGGGTTCATCTCCGGTAGGTACAGCTGTAAGCGGCACAGGTTCTCCGGTATCTTTCGGAAACAAGACTGCAGCAGGTACTTATACAGTTGTTGCTACATCCGCGGCAGGCTGTTTGCGTAACATGTCAAGCAGTGCTACTATCGCTATCGATCCGCTCCCTGTAGTATATGCAGTTACTTCTTCAGGCACTAACTACTGTGCTGGTGGTACGGGTATAACTATCGGCCTCGCTGGTTCTGAAAGCGGTGTTGCTTACCAGCTTTACAATGGTGCGGCTGTTGTAGGTTCTCCTGTTCCTGGTACTGGCTCTTCTATAAGCTTCGGTACATATACATCTTCAGGTACTTACACAGTACTCGCAACAAATTCTGCTACTTCATGTGCTAAGAATATGTCAGGTGCTGCTACAATCACTATCAACAGCTTGCCTGTTGCTCAGACAGTAACTTCATCTGGTTCTACTTACTGCGCCGGTACTGCAGGTATCACTATCGGTCTCAGCAACTCTGCAACTGGTGTTAACTACCAGCTCTACAATGGTGTTACTCCGGTTGGTGTTCCTGTTCCGGGTACTGGTTCAGCTATCAGCATGGGTACTCAGACTGCAGTTGGTACTTACATGGTTCTTGGTACAGACAACACAACTGGTTGCTCTAACAGCATGACCGGCACTGCATCAGTTGCTGTAAATGCTGCTCCAACTGCTTACAACGTAACAGGTGGTGGTGCTTACTGCGCTGGCAGCACGGGTGTTAACATCGGCCTCAGCGGTTCTAACGCGGGTATCAACTACCAGCTCTACAATGGTTCACTCGCAGTGGGTGGTCCTATCGCTGGTACAGGTGCTGCACTTGACTTCGGTACTTACACAACTACCGGTACATACTATATCTCTGGCTCAAACGCTTCCACAGGTTGCTCTAGCAACATGACCGGTAGCGCTTCAGTGATCGTTAACAACCTCCCTGTTGCGTACAACGTAACTGGCGGTGGTGCATTCTGTAACGGTGGTTCAGGCGTGAACGTTGGCCTCAGCAGCTCTACTCCTGGTGTTTCTTACCAACTCTATGTTGGTTCGGTTCCTTCAGGTTCTGCGGTTACAGGTACTGGTCTTGCTCTGAACTTCGGTCTTAAAACAACCGGTGGTACTTACACAGTGGTAGCTTACAATCCTGCTACAGGTTGTATGGCAACAATGTCTGGTTCAGCTGTTGTGACACCAAACTCTCTGCCTGCTGTTTACTCAGTAACAGGTGGTGGTAACTACTGCGCTGGTTCAGGTACTGGTGTTTCTGTAGGCCTCAGCAACTCTGCTGCAGGTGTTAGCTATCAGCTCTATAACGGTTCAGCTTTCGCTGGTTCTGCTATCCTCGGTACTGGTTCTGCTATCGACTTCGGTACATTCACCGGTACAGGTACTTACTCAGTACTTGCTACAAGCATCAGCACAAGCTGCCAGAGCCCAATGTCTGGTACAGCTACTATCGGTACAAACGCACTGCCTGTTCTTCAGTCAGTAGCTGGTGGCGGTACGATCTGTGCAGGCGCAATCGGTGCTAACCTTTATCTCAACAACTCTCAGACTGGTATCAACTACCAGCTCTATAACGGTTCTGCTCCAGTTGGTTCTCCAGTAGCTGGTACCGGAAGCACATTGAGCTTCGGTCCTCAGACTGCAGCAGGTACTTACACAGTTCTGGCTACAAACGCTACTACTTCATGTTCACGTAACATGATCGGCACTGCTAGTGTTAACGTTAACGCTCAGCCTGGTCTGTTCACTGTAACTGGCGGTGGTAACTACTGCGCTGGTGACCTCGGTTCTTCAGTTGCACTTAGCGGGTCTGCTACTGGTATCAACTATCAGCTGTACGTAGGTACAACTGCGGTTGGTGCTCCGGTTGCAGGTACTGGTTCTTCAATCAACTTCGGTACATTCACAACTCCTGGTTCTTACTCAGTAGTTGGTGTTAATGCACTCACAGGTTGCTCTAGGACAATGTCTGGTTCTACAACTATCGGTATTAACGCTCTGCCAACTGCTTACAACGTATCAGGTGGTGGTAGCATCTGCCAGGGCAGCACTTCAGGTGTAAGCCTCAGCGGTTCTAATAACGGTATCACTTACCAGCTCTACAACGGTACAACTGCGGTTAACGCTCCTGTTGCAGGTAACGGTGGTCCGCTCACTTTCGGTGCTATCACTGATGGTGGTGCTTACATGGTTACTGCAACTAACACGCTCACTGGCTGTACAAGCTTCATGAACGGTACTGCTAACCTCATCGTTAACCTGCCTCCTACAGTTCAGGTGGTTACAGGTGGCGGCGACTACTGTGCTGGTGGTGCAGGTGTTGAAGTTGGTCTTTCTAGCTCTAACACTGGTATCTCTTACCAGCTCTACAAAGGTGGTGCTGTTGCAGGTGCTCCGGTTGCAGGTACAGGTGCTGCTATCAGCTTCGGTAGCCAAACATCTGCTGGTACTTACACAGTACTCGCTACAAACAACAGCACATCTTGCTCTGAAGCAATGGCTGGTAGCGCTACAGTTGGTATCAACGCGCTTCCTTCTTCTTACACAGTTTCAGGTGGTGCTGCGATATGTGCTGGTCAGCCTGGTGTTGTGATCACCCTCGGTGGTTCTACTCCTGGTGTTGAATACCAGCTCATGAACGGTACTACTCCTGTAGGATTCCCTATGCTGGGTACTGGTTCTAACATCGACTTCGCTCCAGTTACAGCTGCCGGTTCTTACATGGTAGTTGCTAACGATCCTGCTACTTCTTGCTCTAAGAACATGACAGGTGCTGCTACTGTTGTTGTAAACGCTCTGCCAGCTGCTCAGGTAGTAACTGGTGGTGGTAGCTACTGCAACGGTGCTGCAGGTGTCGCTGTAGGTCTTGCTTCTTCTTCGACTGGTATCAGCTACCAGCTCATGAATGGTTCAACTGCGGTTGGTTCACCTGTTGCAGGTACCGGCTCAGCTATCACATTCGGTGCTCAGGCTGCAGGTACTTATTCAGTACTCGCTACTAATAACACAACCGGTTGTACAAACGCTATGACAGGTACTGCTACAGTGGTTATGAACACTACGCCTTCTTCTTACGCTGTGGTAACAACTACCAGCAGCTACTGCGCTGGCGGCGAGGGTGTAAACGTAATGCTCAGCGGATCTTCAGTTGGTGTTAACTATCAGCTCTACAGGGCAGGTACTATCGCGGTAGGTTCGCCTGTTGCCGGTAACGGTGGTATGATCAACTTCGGTCCTCAGACAGTTGCCGGTAACTACACAGTTATGGCAGCTGACGCTACATCTTCTTGCTCTGCAATGATGACAGGTGGTGCTTCTATCGTTATCAACCCGCTCCCTACTACTTACACTGTAACTGGTGGTGGTGGTTACTGCAACGGCAGCACTGGTTCTACGATCAACCTCAGTGGTTCTAACACAGGTATCAGCTACCAGCTCTACAACACCGCTACAGGTGCTGTAGGTTCAGCGGTTGCAGGTACAGGTGGCCCGATATCTTTCGGCGCGCATACTGCGGGTACTTACATGGTTATCGCTACAAACACAACTACTTCATGTACTAACAACATGACAGGCAGCGCTACTTCTTCTCTCAACCCTGCCCCTACTACTTACGCTGTAACTGGTGGCGGTGCATATTGCGCAGGCGGTACTGGTGTTGAAGTTGCTCTTAGCGGTTCTCAGTCAGGTGTTAATTACACACTCCTCCGCAACGGTAGCGCAACTGGTCTCCCTGTTGCAGGTACTGGTACCGGCGCTATCAGCTTCGGTATGCAGACACTCGCTGGTAACTACACAGTAGTTGCAATGAACAACACTACATCTTGTACTAACGAAATGACCGGCAGCGCTACGGTGTCTATCAACACTCCTCCTTCTGCTTACGCGGTTACAGGTGGTGGTGACTTCTGCGCAGGTGGTGCTGGTGTTACAGTTGGTCTCGCAGGTTCTTCTACTGGTGTTAACTATCAGCTCTACAAAGGTGGTGTTCCTGTTACAGGTGCTATCCTCGCTGGTACTGGCAGCAACCTGAACTTCGGTGCTCAGACAGCTTCTGGTGATTACGTTGTGATCGCAACAAGCACGTCTAACGGATGTACTAACGTAATGACAGGTTCTGCAGTAGTGAATGCAAATGCACTCCCTGTAGCTCAGATGGTTACCGGTGGTGGTAGCTACTGCGCTTCTGCAACTACTCCTGGTGTTGCGGTTGGCCTCAGCAACTCACAGTCTGGTGTTAACTATCAGCTCTACCGCGATGGTACTGCAACAGGTGTTGCGGTAGCGGGTACAGGTTCAGCTATCACATTCGGTCTGCAGTCAGCTGCTGGCAACTACACAGCTATCGCAATGAACGCTGCTACATCTTGCAGCAGCGAAATGGGCGGAAGCGCTACAGTGGTTGTTAATCCAGGTGTTGCTCCTACAGTTGCTGTAAGCACTGGTGTTGGAAACACAGTATGTCTGGGTGTTCTTACTACATTCACTGCTACTAATACAAACGGTGGTATCGCTCCTGTATATCAGTGGAAAGTGAACGGCTCAAACGTAGGCCTCGGTACTAACACTTACGCTTACGTTCCTGCAAACGGCGACGTAGTTAGCGTATCACTCACTAGCAGCGAAGCTTGCGCTACTCCGGCTACCGTGAATGCTTCTGTTACAATGACAGTAAGCAGCCACCAGATGCCAACAGTTGCTATCACTGCTAATCCTGGTGAAACAGTATGTGCTGGTTCTAACGTAACATTCACTGCTACTCCTGAATACGGTGGTGCTGCACCATCTTACGTTTGGAAGAAAAACGGTGTGAATGTTGGTTCAGGTGCTACTTACTCTTATGTTCCTGCTAACAACGATGTGATTTCTGTTGAAATGACCAGCAACTTCGCTTGCCGTCTTGCTGACGTAGCTACAGACAACGCTAAGATGACTGTAGAAACACAAGCTACTCCTGTAGTATCTATCACTGCTAACCCTGGCACAAGCATCGCAGCTGGCCAGTCAGTTACACTCACTGCAACAGCAGTAGGTGCAGGTGCTAACGCTTCTTACAGGTGGTTGGTGAACAACATCGCTGTTCAGGGCGCTACTAACGCTACTTACACTAGCAACAGCTTCGAGAACAACGACGAGGTGACTTGCGAAGTAACTAGCCATGGCGCTTGTCCTTCAATGATGGGTTCTAAGTCTATCGTTATGAAAGTTAGCACTACCGGTGTTGCAAGCGTTGGCAACAATGCAATGGACATCAGGTTGATGCCTAACCCTAACAAAGGTGACTTCATCATCCGTGGCACAGTAACTGCTACAGAAGATAAAGAACTCGACGTAGACGTTACAGACATGCTGGGTCAGGTAGTTTACCGTGGCAAAGTACAGGTTCGTAACGGCAACGTAAACGAAAGGATCCAGGTGAGCAACACATTGGCTAACGGCATGTACATCCTGAACCTCCGTTCAGAAGCCGGTAACACTGCGTTCCACTTCGTAATGCAACAGTAATGATCAGGGTTTCGGCCCGGTCTTCAATAACTGAAATGGCCCGCACAAAGTGCGGGCCATTTTTCTTTTAGGGCTGTTTGCATGGCTGTTACCTAATGTTCGTACGGGCTATGCTATGCATGGAATGCCGGTTCGTTCACAATGGCCGTTATTATGCCGTTTGGGCGGGTTAATGTATCCGTGCCTTATCCGTTTATGCACAGGGTGTTTTCCGCAAATGAGCGGCATTTTCATGGGCTGTTTGTGTGGGTAGACTTTCGGGAATGGGGTAGGGCGCTCATTGGGGGCTTATCACCTGAGACACTTGTCAATATCGGGTTGGGATAGGCATAATATAAAAGCGCCTCCGGTTGTCCGGAGGCGCTTTAAGTATCCCGTTCGATACGCTATTACGCGTTCTCTTCTGTAGATGTTTCAGTGCTTTCAGCAGCTGGTGCGCTGTCCGCTTCAGGAGCTGTAGTTTCAGCAGCAGGAGCGGCAGTTGTCGCTTTCTTAGCACCACCTGCACGGCGGCTACGGCGTGTTTTCTTAGCGCCTGCAGCGTCTGCACTCTTACCATAGATCTCGTTGAAGTCAACCAGCTCTATCATAGCCATATCAGCAGCGTCACCCATACGGCGTGGCAGCTTGATGATACGTGTGTAACCACCCGGACGGTTAGCAACTTTAT
>JACCEA011243131.1_pt1 | contig 11983 bp, 10 predicted proteins | sample 7449851 | NCBI WGS metagenome assembly JACCEA01 (sample SAMN15323453, study PRJNA562643) | freshwater metagenome | isolation source: river surface water | place: USA:Blue River Watershed | collected 2017-08-18 | reverse complement strand
GACAAAGAAGATAGCGAAGAAGAAGAAAGTGAGGAAGAGGAGAGTAGTGAAGAAGAGAGTAGCGAAGAGGAAGATAGTGAGGAAGAAGAAGAAGAAGAAGAAGAAGAAGAAGAGGAATCATCCGAGGAAGAAGAAGACACCAGCGAGGATGAAGAAAGTTCTGGGAAAGAGGACGATGGTTAGGGTATTTTCTACCCTTGGTAATTGTTTGTAGATACTGTAATTTTTGTTTTGTAAATATTTGCGATCTACCATAAAGAATTAGAACTTCCGGATTGAGAAGCTTTTTTAAGCATTGCTAATTTGAGCAGCATGGTAGTTGTTACAAACACATTTCGTACTGTATAATCTTATAGGGTAAAAAGACAATACTGCAGTATAAATAACGGAACCTACGAATTGGGGGACCTCTCTGCTACTACTGGTCTCTGGCGTGCTGCGCCGGCTGCTGCTGCTGGCTCTCTGTACAAGCGCTTGTAGTGTGGCGGTAGGCTGGTGTGGTGTGATGCCGCAGTTGCTGCTATCCCATAAAACTGTATACCAGATATAGATAGTAATATAATAAAAAAATTGTTGCAGACATTAGACATATTCCAGGTTATAAAAGAATTGAAAGTCCATGTCCAATAAAGATTGGAGATCAGGTTTGACCACGTTTTGAACGCATAAGAGTTTTATTCTATATTGAACAATTCAAATTACTTGAGAGATGGAGGTGCTGGTGAACACTGTACTGCAAAAGAACAACATGTTGAATATTCAAAGCTTGTTCTACCGTAATTTACTGGCAAGGGTTGGTGTTTTCTACTGTTTTATGCTCGAAGGCGTATATATGGGAGTGTGGGGGAGATATTTACCCAATATCCAGGACCACATTAATCTTTCCGACTCCCTTTTGGGGACCAGTGTTCTGTTTGTCTATTTGGGTACAGTCATTGTAGGTCCTTTGGTGGCGTGTCTCTTACAACGATTTGGTAGTAAAACAACTGTTATACTTGGTGCATGGACTTTTATAATTGCTTTACCCATAATTGCGATTCCCGATAATTTCGCGTTTCTTACATGTGTGATGTTCAATTATGGTTTATGTATGGGGATTATGGATATTTCGATGAATAATTGCGCGATTCTTACTGAAATCGTTGCGGGAAAACCTTTGCTTGGAAGCTTTCATGGATCTTATTCAGTAGCTGCAGCTTTGGGCTCTCTAATTGGAGGATTATATATTGAATTTGGCTTAAGTACAGTGGTCGCATTTATATCAACGGCAATTGTTGCCTTTGCATTGTCTGCTTTAACGAGTATGCATCTGTACAATCGCGAACAAGAATTTACCTTGACAGACTATCATGATCATAAAGGAGGCAGTGATGGTGACCATTTGACGAAGACGTTGTTGCATGGACATGATGATGAAGAAACTACCAATATTTTGTATTATCATGATGAGCGACCTACATTGACCGATCGATACAATGCAAATGAACCTACTGGCAATAATGTTATCAATAGTCATCACTCTTATCAGCAAAGTGCAAGGAATACTTCAAATACAGGAAAGACTATAACTCTTAGTCATTTTGAAGATGAATTGAATCGTCCAACCGAAACGCAGTTTGTAACTGCAGACATGTTATTCAACGACGAATTCAAAGATCAGCAACAAGCAGATGCGACAGATGAAAACCAAGAAAATGAGCGCCGCCGTCTTAGTCATATCAGCGATACTTCTCTCCCTCCTGCTTTGAGTCAACAAGAAGAGTATAGCGGGTTCTCCTGGGATGGCCTATACAAGGCTCGCAAAATAATTGCGTATTTTAGTGCGGTAGGATTTCTTGCTGCTTTTGGAGAGAGTGGTATTGTGACTTGGTCTGTGGTATTCTTTGAACGATCGATTCCTTCTTCAACAGTTGTAAAATCTCTTGGATTAACATCTTTCATGGTCTGTATGGCTATTGGGAGATTTTGTTCAGATTATTTGCGAAGTATTTTCGGTCGTCAGAAAATCATTCGTGTTGGTGGAATTTTGGCTATGATAGGGCTTTGCGTAGTTGTCCTCAGTGTAGATACTCCAATTCCAGCATTATTTGCTTGTTTTGGCTTTGCAATAACTGGTTTAGGCTTGTCTACCATTATTCCCATCGTGTTTAGTAGTGCAGGTCATTTACCGGATGTCCATGCTGGTACTGCGATTGCCACCGTAGCTACTGCCTCTTACAGTGGGAGCATTGTTGCTTCTCCGCTAATCGGTGTTATATCAGATGCATTTGGATCGCTTCGATTTGCTTTGCTCGTAGATGCAGTCCTACTGGGATTTATTTTTCCATTGAGTTGGGGTATTATTCAAGAGACAACCGTGTTCAAGAACAATCACATTCCGTAATATTTTACTTTCCCTGAGGGAAAATGATGTTAAGTTGATATTTTTGTGAGGTATTTTGGACATAGCATGGTACTTGCTTTATACAGGATATTCGATTTGTAATAAGAATAATTTTTCTCACATTTTTAGTTTTTATTTTCGAATCACGTCCAAGGCATCATACCAATGAAATAATACATAATCGATGAGCCAAAATCTTACAAGTGAGAGTTACATTGAATTGCTAATAATTGACACAAAAGTAACCACTATAACACACAATACGAATATAGTGAACAATACACGCACTCAACGCACATCATCAAATAGATAGGAGATTTATTGTTCGCGTTAGATATGGTGAACGAAAAAAGTATCTAATAAAACAACCTGCAGTTGCTAATAACGCATCCATCATACTAAGAAATGGCGGTGATAGAGATGATGGCTCAGTGCAACTAATCCTTCCTCAGGCCCTCTAGTACGACATTGAGAGTGATGATTATCACTGCGGATAAAGTCCTTCAACACATTCCTCATTTGGCGAATAAGGTTGGAATTATACAAGAAGCATACATCAATAAAGAAATTTCGTATTTCACTTCACTAATATATAAATAACATCAATAAAGAAAAGCATACATGGATCAGACAACACAAAGCATGGTGTGGGAAAAATGTGTGATGTTACTTACATCTGGATTACAAATTTGAAATCAGGAGAAGTACACATGCACAGCAATTAAACCACCAAAACACAAACATTTATAAATCAATACACTACTTTCATTACAATTTCAATAAGCATTTCAACGCTTGGCTTCCAGCAAGCTGAGCATAGACAGACAAGTCACCTGAGAGTAATGAGCCCACCACATGATGAGCATACCTCGAGCAAAACGTTTTTTGATTGGTTCGACGTAGCTCTCTTGCAGTATTACATGCAATACGCTCCAGGAGATTGAGCAATAAATCATTGATCAAGCGAACAGCTTTCTTGCTAATGATTAATATTGACCTTTGCCGCTGCTGATCTATCGATATTCCTCTAGATGAATGGATGGTTTGTTTGAAAATTTGATATATGTGGTCTGCAAAGAGAGGCTTTGCCTCATGTATGTTTGCTTGCATATTGGTCTCTTTCTTGTCATCAGCAATTGAGTCCCAATCAGGTCCATTTTCTTCTACTGCTTCAACAGTATCCAATTCGTCTAACACATCATCGATTGCAAAGTTAGGAGATGGTCGTCCTTCAATATCACTGCTACCAGAACTAATTGTTGTGGTACAAGAGTCTACACTACTAATGCTTCGATCGCTATCTCCATGATCAATCAATTCCTTTACCTTGGTTACTAAAACATCAGGATCTCTATTAACTAATGAATGGTTTGAATCCAAACTAACACAATCCGTGGGGATTGTATTTGTTGGATTAGGTGCATGAAAATAACAACGAAATAACTCTTTCAAATCACTATCCCCTCGGATTATAGCAATAACTCTCTTTGGATCAACTCCATCTTTTCCTTCGTTAACACAGAGAAGCACGGCGTCATCAATTATTTCCGTACAAACATGCTGAAGAACGGCAGTAATGTAAACCGCAAAACCTTGCCCAATACTATCAGCAAATTTTCCATTCCTCAAAAAGCTTGTGATTTTTTGAACAGAAAATGTCAAACCAAGTCGTCTCGAAAAATTAGAGATTGAGGGAGGTGGTATGTGAATATTTTCACCAATACTATTGATCTTTGATGAAATGCCATCCTGCGGCTGTAATTTGCTTTGCTGTTCGTCCAGTCCCAAATTGAGATGGTTTATGTTTCGTGGTTCGGTGTTGTTGTTACTGTTGAAATAACGCACTTCTTCCATATCAGATTCACTACGCCATTGGACTACTTTCTTTCTTTTTGCACTCGCCGTGCTATTGGGAGTGCTATCTCCAGAGGGAGGGAAAGATTCAGTAAGATCAATCATTGAAGAAATATTTCGGCAACACTTTGCCTAACAAAATAGAGAAACGCCTATTTGTATTATGTTGAAGACAGAAGATATTTTTATTGGCGTGGATACAAGAAGGCGATGAGATGGATAGATTATAATTATAAGGAGTTGAGTCTCATCGCCTTCTTGTATCCAGGCCAATAATAATAGAGGGAAAGGGGGTCTTAAGTTTTTTCGATTAATTCGTTGAGAACTCGGAACTTGCTATTTGCTTTGTTTTGCATTCCAATGTGACACCAATTGGGATTGAGATTGGTTCATTGATAACCTTCTAGATTATCCATTATCTTGAATATGTATAGTTCACTTGGTAAATCGTATTCTTTGCTTACTACTGCAACGCGGAAGTCAGTGTTTGCAAATTATTCCATTGCGTTAATTGTACGAACAACAAACGAATTGAACAATAATCAATTAGACCTCGACAATACTGTTATAGTCACAAAGAATTGTGCAAGAGTAAGTACTCAATCACATAAATTGAAATGTGGTGTTTGATATCCTTCACTATACAGAGAATTAAGAACTTACAGGAAAAGTCAAGGAACGAGTCATTGTATTTACGATTGGCGGTAGAAGGGGGTGGATGCTCAGGTTTCAAGTATACTTTCAAAATGGAGGATGCTCCGATCGACAAAGATGAGGATACTATCTTCGAACGGGATGGTGCACGAGTGATCGTTGATCAGAGTAGTTTCGAATTGGTCAGGGGTGCAACAGTAGATTACGTAGAAGAAATGATGAGAAGTGCTTTTACTGTATCAAGCAATCCTCAATCAGAGAATGCTTGTGGTTGTGGATCATCATTTGCATTGAAAAACTTCGCTGCAAATCCTGCAAGAGATTAGCAAGTCTAGGTTACTTTTTTCATGACATGGAACGCTAATCGTATATTGTAATGTTTCAATTTTCCAAAACCAAGTAATGTAAATAAACAGAAACTATTATTTGTGGGAGGTGGAGCTTATGACAATGTGGGCATTATGTAGTTTTACAACAAACTGCCGCAAATCCTCCGAAATAATACATCACCGCAACATCCTTTCAAATGTTTGATATTATTCGCCGGATCATACAATTGATGAAGATACCAGCGGTAAGGCTTATTTCTGAATCTGATATTTAAGAGGGACTGGCATTCCTTGTTCTTCAAAGGTTCTGTAAATATTCCCTATAATAACCTCTTCCACCCCACCAGATTTAAATGAATCGAAGCGATATTTACTTTCACCAGGAAGCTTCTCGTTGTTATTGTCGGTTCTACCCAGAGTAAGATCCCACGCTTGCTCGAATAAATGCAATGCTTGGGGATAATTTTTCAATTCTAATTCTAACGAACCCAAGTTGTTGATTAATGCAGGTGGAGGACTATCTCCACTCAGCACGATTGCTTTCCGCATCATTTCTCTTGCTTGATCCACTTGACCCAACCTGCGATATAGCAAACCAGCATTGGCTAGTAATGCAACACTCTCCGGCTCAATCTTAATCCCCATCAGATAAGCTTCTAAAGCTTCTTGTTGTTTCCCTAACTCATTGTAGGCATTAGCAAGTTGATTGAGAGTGTAGGCAACGCGGATATCATCTTCCAAAGGAACATCGCTCGAACCTTGTCTGAACTCAACAAGTCGGTCGTGTTGCATCAACGCAGCCTGGTAATACTCGATCGCATGCTCAAAATCCCCCAAATCGAAAGCCGTTGATCCAGCAACATGTAAAATAGCAGGAGGATAAAAATGACGCTCGCGAATCGAATGTTCAAACCACTGTAAAGCTTGTCTACGAATAGCTTGGGAAATAATCGGCGCTTGATTTGAATATTTGTCGGCAAAACTATATAATGCGGAACCTAAGTAGCCGCTGGACTTGAAACCAGTGTTTTCAGGAAATGGCACCACCGCTTCAAAATTTTTAATGCTCTGAACAAAAGAGTCTTGTTTATTATATGCTACACCTAAATTGAGTAACGCAGCAACATGGTCCGGATAAATCTCGACAGCTTTTGTTAAAATGGGAATGCTTTCCTCATAATTCCCACGTGAGGTTGCAAACATACCATAATTAGATAGTGCTTTGATGGAACGAGGACATACAGAGAGCGCAGAAGAATACATGTTTATCTCCGTTTTCCAATCCACATTCCTTGTTACAATTCGGATGGAATATGCAGCAAGCAATGGGAGTAAAAATAGATAGAATGATGAAACTGTTGAAACTTTCAAAGCATTGTCACGTCGATAATTTTCATTTTGGGGCCTATTAATTCCATTCGATCTTTGTTTTCCCTTAACTGTACAGTCTTCGATGCAAATTTGGTGTGATTTGATATCGCTGAAGATCCAATCATCCATTGAAGACCAAATCCAGCTACCATCTATCAACAATAACTCCGCTATCAATATGCAGAATCCCATCGAAGGAACGAAAAGAAGCCTCTCCGCCAAAATTGTTCCTACGGGCATGACTATATTCAGAGCTGGCAATAATGAGATTAGGAATGTCGCGAGCCCTAATAACATAGACTGTCGACAGGAGCGAATTGCAATCACAGTCAACAGAATTACAAGAGCATACACAATGATTGGCAAGATATTTCGAATATCTTGGAGTGAGTAGATCGTTGGAATACAATCAAAACCATAATCGAAGCACAGATGGCGTGGGTAAATCAGCTTGAAGACATACCAGAAGTGCGACTGCCCATATGATAAGAACCGTGGAAGAAAATCTGGAATTGGATCAATGTGATTCTCCATTACTGTCCATCGATATAATGCATGTTCACCATGTAGTGAATATCGGAAGCGAAAGAAGAGGAATAGAATGACTGAAATACTGGCAAATCGGAATAGTGATCGGATGCTGCAGAGAAATGAAATTATTGAACGAAAAATGATTTCAAAGCCATTTGCTAAAGATGGATTTTCTACGCACGCTCCTCTTATTTCTCGCTGTGATGCAGCTTGTTGAGCAGATTTGAGGTGCTTGAAGGTTTTGCTGGACAATACAGCAAATCTCATATGTTCGAGAATATCGATCACTACAAATACTGCGAAGGCTGTGATACCGATTTCTTTCGAAAATCCAGCAACCAAGGCAGAAGCCATCGCTAATACTGTTGGAAAATAGCTTGGTATAAGTTGAGTCCCAACAAGGGAATCTACAATTCTTACCAGCAAACAAAGTAGAAGTCCATAAACATTGAGTTCGTGTTGCTTTCGTATACAAAGACATCGAGGAGAAATAGAAAAAGCCACCCAAACAATCTGCTCTACCAACGATACTCGCAACAGCTTCTACATGAATGGGGTGAAGAACAAATATCAAGGCTGCCAACCGTGCAACAGAGAGATCAACCCATTGTTTACATGCACAATACATTGCTAAAGAAGATGCGATATAGATCAATAGATTGGAAATATGGTATCCATATGCACTTAGACCATAAAAAATATGATCAATACGGAACGTGATTGTAGTCACTGGGCGAAAACTTTTGTGTGAATCTGCCAGAGTAATATCTTGACCCCAGAAGTCATGATACAAAATATCTCCAATCTTTGTGAAGCCACGCACATCAGGATTTTGAATCTGCATCGAACGAAATATGAAAAGCCTCCTATCAAATGGAAGCATCAATAATTGACTTACTATCGCAGCTCGATCATCCCAAATAAATGCACCTTGTAAAGAGTTCCAATAAACAGCAAGAATCAAGAAGGCAATTAATAGTGCAAAGTGAAGATCAGTTATTGCATTCACAACAGATAATTGTGTTGTCATGGTGGTAGGCTTTGCACTTGTTGAAACTATCGCCATACCTAAATAGAACAAAATGGAAATATGGCGTCGCGTGCCCGTTGATTGGGATTTCAGAGTTTGTAGCACTTTGGACTTATTATTTTATTGCATTATAAAATAAGTTATTGCTGATTTTGCGCCAGCCTGCTGGCTGCTGCAGCGCCAGCGCGCCTGCGTATAGAAGTATACAGCTATATAGAAGTATGTTGAGTGACATTAATTTTTGTAACTGGTGTTGCTCTGACTTTCAGACGATGTAACTCGTTTTATTGAAGCGGGTTGTTATTTGGACTGTCATTCCGCGAATGAAGGAAAGTGGTAATTATTATGTCCGAAATCCGTAGCCCCACCCATTCTACAATAAGGGCTATAAGCAGGGAAGATGTTCCTCGTATTGTTTCAAGCTTCGCATGTTTCGCTTGTTTTTTGATGAATGGTGCTGGTGCTGCTTCTCTTGGTGCAGCGCTTCCTCAGTTATGTGGACACTTCAACAAAACAACAGCGGAAATGGGATTGGCATTCCCTGCGAGAGGGATAGGTTACTCCGTAGGAACGATCGCCGCGGCTGCAATTCTATCACAAAAGAGGCAGTTTGCATCAAAGGAAATGCTTGCTTCTTTTGCTTTAATTGTTGCTGGAGTAATGACCCTGCTTGTGACTGTAACAAACAACTTTCATTTGGTACTAGTGTGGTTTAGTATTCAAGGAATGGGATTTGGAGGTATTGAAACCATGGTAAATGTGGTTATGCCCTCCATATGGGGCAGACGAGTTCAGCCCTGGATGCAAGCTTTGTTCTCTTTCTTTGGTATAGGTTCCATGATTGGCCCCACAATGGTGGGAGGCGTTGGTTATCGAATGGCTTTTTGCATTCTCGCAGCAGGATCATTGGTACCCGCAATCATCCTCTCGACCTATCAAGTTTTGAAACGCAAGGGGCTACCTAATTCGCCATATTGCTTGCTTTCTTTGGGATTTCTAAAGGCTGAAGTCATCTCTTTTAGCAGACTTGAGTTAGATGTGGTTGAAGAAGACAAACGTGAAGTTGACTATAGCAATGAGGAGGAATTATTGACAACTCCATTGTACTTGAAGCTTATCTTGGCATCATTCATCTTTGCATATGTTGGCGTAGAGATCGGCTTCGCTGCTTGGGTTCCATCTTATGCTCTTGCTGAGGGTATCACTACAAGTAAGGCTAAAGCGGCGTATCTAGTTTCTATCTTTTGGACTACCATAACATCCGGTCGAATGATATCTACCGTTGTTGCAATATATATCTCTGCAGCAAAGCTCATTAAATTTCAGCTAGTTTTCGCTTTTGTTAGTGCATTACTTGGAACCACGGTGATGTCGCAGTCGTATACGACATGTACCTTGATTTGTGCTTGTATTGGGTTATCGTTGAGCTCTATATACCCTGCCATGATAACGATTGTTGGAGACTATGGTTTCAAAATGTAAGACTGCAATATAAGGTTGAATCTATGCATTTGTATATTCTAACATATTTATTTTTCGTTTCAGTGATGCTGCTACAACAACCGTGATGATCACTGGGGGAACATTAGGTGCATCATTTGTACCCATTCTGATGGACATTGGCATTCAATATGGCGGACCGCAAACAATGACGCTAATTGTTTTCTTCAGCGTCTGCTTATTGGTGTTTGTATTCGCGATATTTACAATAGTCAAGGACAAGGTCATCCAGATAACTGTATCGCCCCAACACTTAGCTTTGGTCGATGTATCTGGACATAATAGTCGACATGGCTTAAATATTATTCCTGGTAGAATACGTGAAGAATTTAATGATTCAGAGAGTTTTGAGGCTTCCAATAATCCAATTGTTGTATCTTTAGCCGAAGATGAATTTGTCGTCTAGTTTCACTTCAATCGCCCGAGTAGTTCAACATTGTTTAACAATTAATTGTTCATCTTATAATATTTGTTTTAACGGGTGACGTGTACCTCTTATATTGTTGATCTCCAGCAAAGTATCAACAGTTCTGCAGAGATGGATTTATGTTGTTCTTCTTATGCCCCCGTATTAGGTATAGCTATTTTCGTAGCAACTAAAACAACGCTTGAAAAGACCATCCGCGTTCTAGCTTGCTATCGTCACCCACATGCATCTTAGCATCCAATATATGATATATTTAGAGATGGCATATACAGTTTTCAACAAATGCACCTGCTCTCTTATACATGGCAATATTTCTTGTGACTCCCGATTTTCAGCATGGGCGTGAGCTTGAGAATCATTTTCGGGAGAACAACTCCTATGATCTTCTTCCTCTGCATCTGAAATAGCAATGGATGTGATCCTCACTGACTCATCCTGAGATAAGAATTATCCGGGTCTGCATTTCTCTAATGGATCGGACAGGTGAAGCTCTTACAATAATCCGGTAGCGCCAGCAGCAGCAGCAGCAGCACAGCAGAGAGCAGGCGCGCAGGCCGCAACAGCAGCGGTGGTGCCACACACACACAGCAGCAGAGAGACCACCAGCAGCAGAGAGAGGGCCGCGCGCCCCCCGCTGCCGAGGGGGTCGCCATTGGTATGCTTGATATAATAGAAGTGCTACGATACAATAACGAGAATTTTAATTTTACCATAATATATCGCATGTTTCAAGCGAATACAGGTGTGACTTATTCAGAGTTTCTCCCATACGTGATCAGTACTCCTTTAAATCACATGATCGAATCATACTTGAACACTGGAGAAGATGCCCAGTAGCCAGTCTCCCAAAACAGTGCTTCCGGTGGTGGGGCATAACAATGAAGCAGCGGGATGTCATATATCTGGCAGTGATCTACCTCATATCGTTGGCACCGGGGCTTGCTATTTGTGTTTCATTGCATATGGGGCATGTGCGGCTTCACTAGGAGCAGCGTTGCCTCCTCTTTCCTCTCATTTTCATCGATCAACTTCCCAACTGGGAGTTTTCTTCACTGCTCGAGGAATAGGCTTTATGGTGGGAACCATTGTAGCTGCGTTTATTCTTAATTTTCCACATATTCATCTATCAAAAGAGATGATGACTTGTATTTCTATGCTTTTTTCTGGGTTGACAATGTTTGTAGTAGATGGCATTGACAGTTACGTTATTGCAATATTTGCTTTAGCAATACAAGGGTTTGGCTTCGGAATTATAGATACTATGGCCAATTGCGCACTTCCTGAAATGTGGGGTAGCAAGCGCGTACAACCATGGATGCAAGCACTTCACGCATGTTTTGGTGTTGGTGCCATAATTGGACCTGCATTAGTTGGCGGTTTAGGCTGTCACGTTGCTTTTTCTGTAGTCGCCATCACATCGTTTATTCCTTTGATAAGTCTTGGTTGCTACCGTGTAATTACCAGTTTTAGTGCAACTACATTCTATGGTTTACTCTTTCAAAGTGATTATGACTCGTCCTCACATCACTCCAAGATAAATTATAATTTGGAAGATGATGATAGGGATGTTGAAATTGTTGAAATAGGCCTATCCCCTACTCGACAACAAGTGCAACAAGTATCACTTGGTGAGATTAAGGAGATGGAAACTTCAAATCTTGACGATAAAAATGGGACGAGTTCAAAAGAAGAAGATTTCAATTCAGAAGATATCGGGGATATCTCTGCGCCTTTGTATTTGAAAGCACTGATGGCATCCTTTTTTTTCATTTATGTAGGAGCGGAGAGTGGCTTTGCCGGTTGGATACCGGTTTACGTTCTTGATGAAGGAGTTACAGACAGCGAATCAAAAGCTGCATATTTATCAGCAATATTTTGGGCGGCTCTGACTTTTGGTAGGATAT